>Ga0209515_10003002_pt1 | contig 24759 bp, 24 predicted proteins | sample Subgroupgradi54m_FD_187454 | JGI IMG/M metagenome (GOLD analysis project Ga0209515, IMG submission 187454) | Subsurface groundwater microbial communities from S. Glens Falls, New York, USA - GMW60B uncontaminated upgradient, 5.4 m (SPAdes)... ... | reverse complement strand
CGCCCTCCAAAACGAGACCGGCAGAGATAGAATCACATAGGATTCCTGTCGCGCAACCAACTTCTCCAATCGCGAGGCTGATGCCTCGCGATTATAACCACATGAAAAATATGTGTTCACGCTAGCCGCAAGCGGGAGAGGGCGGGGCCTTTGGTCAAGCCAGGATGAGCCAGAAAAGGTCGTGCTGTGTCCGCTTCCGGTTCAACGTGACACGCGCAGCTTCGGCTTCTCGGTCTTGAGCTTGTCAACCGCCTCGGCGCTCACCTGGGTGCCGCGGACGTTGAGGGATGTCAGGCTGGCGCTCGTGGCCAGTTTGGCCAGCCCTGCGTCGGTCACCGAGGTTTTCTCCATCTTAAGGTCGCGTAGCGGTAGCTTCGCCAGAACGTCGGCGCTGGCATCGCCTACCGTGGTCTCGGCGATCCACAGCATTTCCAGTTTGGCAAGACCGGTAAGGGCCGTCATTCCGGCGTCTGTGACCTTGGTGCGGTCAAGGTAGAGCGTGGTCAGGTTGGTCAGCTTGCCGATAGCCGGCATGGATGCGTTGGTGACCCCCGGATTGTTCCAGATCACCAGCTTCTTCAGCGCCTTGAAATCGGCGAAGGATGCCGCGCCGGCATCGGTCAACCCGGCCGACATCATTGATAGGCCCTCCAGCTTGGGTGCGGCGGCCAGGGCGGCGATGCCCTTGTCGATCTTTGTGGTGTCGAGCACCAGTTCCTTCAGAGCCGGCATCTGGGCGAGTGCCGCCATGCCCTCGTCAGTCACTCCCTTGACGTTCTTAAGGCTGAGCCGTTCGAGCTTCCTGGCGTTGGCCAGAGCCTTCAGGCCAGCATCGGTCACCAGGGTGGAGCTGATGTCGAGATCCTTCAGTTCCGGCAGTTCGGCGAGAACCGCCAGACCGGCGTCGCCGACCTTGGAGCCGTCCAGATTCAGGCTGGCAAGCTTGGCATGCCCCTTCAGATGGGCGATGCCGGCATCGGTGACGGGCACGAAGGTCAGGGTCAGGCGTTGCAGATCCTTGACCGCGGCGATGTGCGCCATACCGGCATCGCTGGGGACCGTGGCCTTGTGCCCGGCCAGGCCGATGCCGCTCAACTGCGGGATGGCCTTCAGATGTGCCAGATCGGCGTCGGTAACGTCCTTGCGCCCCTGGTTGAAGTCGATGTACTGGGCCTTGCCGAGGGTCTCGACCGTCCAGGGATTGCTCCCCTGCTTGACACCGATCCTGGTCAACCAGTCGACGGCTGCCTGCAAAGCCGCAGCATCCTGTGCTGCCGCCGAACCCATCTGGACAGCGGCGAACAAAGCCGCCGTAGCAACCGACACCACACAGCGACGCACGAAGATTGATATCAGCATGCTTTTCTTCCTATATTCTTTCGGTTAACTTAGCTAGTGCGCTGGTGATATTGAAGATAACCCAGTTATATGCAATAGGATTATTTTCTTTTTTCTTCGCGCTTATTATCGTCATTACCGGACTGATCCACACCGTGCGATCGGTCGTATGGCGTCGGGCTTTGCCGGATGAGACCTGGGGCGTATCGATCAGGCCGCCGCATTCCGCTAGGGTGCCGACACTCACCGGGTTGGGGGCTTCCGATGAAGGATGGCGCCGAACGGCTGCTGGCAAGCGTAATCATTCCCACGCATGACCGATGTTCCTCCCTGCTGCGCGCCCTCGACCGGCTGGGGCGCCAGTCGCTGCCGGCTGCCGCGCTGGAGGTGGTGGTCGTCGCCGATGGTTGTACCGACGACACCGTTGCACTGGCGCGGGCCTTTGCCGCGCCGTACCGGCTGATCGTGCTCGAGCGGCCCGCGTCCGGTCCGGCCGCCGCCCGCAATGCCGGTGCCGCTGCCGCGACCGCGCCGCTGCTGGTGTTCATGGATGACGACATCGCGCCGGCCCCGGGCTTTGTCGCCGCGCATCTGTCCGCCCATGGCGCCGCGGGCGACCGCGTGGTGATCGGCGCCTTGCCGCCGCTGCTGTCAGCGCAGCGCGGCCTGTTCCGCGAGGTGCTGGCCGGCTGGTGGCAACGCATGTTCGCGGTCATGGCCGAGCCTGGCCATGTGTTCGGCCATACCGATCTGCTGACCGGCAATGTGTCGCTGCCGACGGGGCTGTTCCAGCGGCTCGGCGGCTTCGACGAGGCCTTGCGCTGTCACGAGGATTACGAATTCGGCATCCGGCTGCTGGCGGCCGGGGCGCGTTTGCGCTTCGAGCCGGCCGCCTGGGGTCACCACCACGAACACACCGATTTCGCCCGCGCCCTGCGCCGCAAGCGGGACGAGGGACGTGCCGACGTGATGATCGGCCGCAAGCATCCGACGCTCATCCCGCAACTGCCGCTGGCCCGCTATCGCGGCACCGACCACAGGCTTCTGCGGTGGCTGGCGTTTCTCAGCCCCGGTCTCGGCGATGGGCTGGCGCGGCTGGGGCCGCTGCTGATGGCCGCGGCCGAGCGGCTCGACCGGCGTGGCGCCTGGCAACGGCTGTGCGATCTGTTGCTGGGCTATTGGTATTGGCGCGGCGTTGCCGGCGAACTCGGCCGGCTTGGCCGGTTGCGCCGGTTCCTGGCACTGGAGCGGGTCTGATGGGACAAGCGAACGAGCACATCGCCGCCGCTGCGCCGCCGGCCGGATGGCCGGCCTTGGCCGACAGCCTGCGCGAATGGCTGGGCGGCATCATCAATGTGCAATTGTACTGGTGGATGGCCTGGCAGTCGATCCGCCAGCGCTATGCCGGATCGGTGATCGGCCCGTTCTGGGTCTCGATCAGCATGGGCGCCTTCATCCTCGCCATCGGCGTGGTGTTCGGTGAAATCATGGGGCTGCGGCGCGATGTCTTCGTGCCCTATCTGGCCAGCGGCGTCATCGTCTGGTCCAGCATCGCCGGCATCGCCGGAGAGTCCTGCCGGCTGCTTTACGGCAACCGCCATATCCTGCTGTCGCTGCGCCTGCCGTTCAGCGTGCTGCCGATGCAGTTGCTGACCAACCACCTGATCATCTTCGCCCATAACATCGTCGTCTATGGCGTGGTGATGGTGGTTTACGACGTGCCGGTGACGGCGGGCGGGCTGCTGATGGCGCTGGTCGGGCTGGCACTGCTGATGATCAATGCCTTCTGGCTGGTCATCGTGGTGGCGCTGGTGTGCTGCCGCTACCGGGATTTTTCCGAGGTCGTAACGATCGTGTTGCAGTTCGGCTTCTACCTGACACCGATCGTCTGGCATCCGTCGAAGCTGAGCCTCACCGAGTATCTGGTGGTCCTGAACCCGTTCGCCCATTTCCTCGCGGTGGTGCGCGAGCCGCTGCTGGGCGGAGCGCCGACGGCGCTGAACTGGATCGTCGTCATCGGCTCGGCGATCGGCGGCCTGGCCTTCGCCCTGGCTTTTTACACTCGCTTCCGCACCCGCTACATCTATTGGGTATGAGCATGACCATCCTTGATCTCGACAACGTGTCCGTGCGCATCCCGATCTATGACGTCGGCAGCATGTCGATCCGCCGTGACCTGATGCATCTGACCACCGGCGGGCGGGTCTGCCAGGAGGCGTCAAAAGTCTATGTGGTCGAGGCGCTGAGCGAGGTCAGCCTGTCGCTGCGCTCCGGCGACCGGCTGGCCATCGTCGGCCGCAACGGCTCGGGCAAAAGCACCATCCTGCGGCTGATGGCCGGCATCTACCAGCCCTCCGCCGGCCGCGTCCAGCGTGTCGGCCGCGTCTCGTCGCTGCTCGATATGGGCTGCGGCCTGAGCAACGAGGCGTCCGGCTATCGCAATATGATCACGCTGGGGCTGATGCTCGGCCTGTCCTATCGCGACATCCGCAAGCGCACCGACGAGATTGCCGATTTCACCGAGCTGGGCCAATACCTGGACATGCCGGTGCGCACCTATTCCAGCGGCATGCGGCTGCGGCTGGCCTTTGCGGTGGCCACCTGCGTGACGCCCGACATTCTGCTGCTTGATGAGGTGATCGGCGTCGGCGATCAGCATTTCATGGTGAAGGCGCAACAGCGGCTGATGGCCATGGCCAGCCGGGCGGCGATCTGCGTCATCACCGCCCATTGGGCCGAGGTGCTGATGGACATCTGCAATCGTGGCCTGACCCTGGAAAAAGGCCGAGTGGTCGACGAGGGACCGATCGCCGCGGTGGTCGAACGCTATGGCCGTAGCGCAGCCGCCAGCGAGGACCGCCATGCCGCAGCCTGATCCCGCTTTCGCCGTCGTCATCCCCAGCTTCAACCGGCGCCTGCTGATCGGCGAGACGCTGGAAGCGGTGCTGGCGCAGACTCATCCCGCCGCCGAGGTGGTGGTGGTCGATGACGGCTCGGACGACGGCACCGCCGACATGGTGCGCAACCGCTATCCCACCATAAAGGTTCTGGCCCGACCGCGCGCCGGCGTCTGCGCCGCGCGCAACGCCGGAGTGGCGGCCACGACCGCGCCGCTGATCGCCTTCTGTGACAGTGACGATCTGTGGACCGCCGACCATCTGGCGGTGCGCGCGGCGCTGTTCGACCGTCACCCCGAAGTGGATTTCAGCTTCGGCGATTTCCGGCTGTTGCAGAATGGCACGGTGTCGTCGCACGGCAAATTCGCCACGGCGCCGGCTGGCTGGTGGCCCGACAATGGCCGGCCGGTGCTGCAACGCGCCGTCACCCTGTACGATAGCGATCTGTATCCGCGTATCCTGCGCTTCCAGCCGATCTTTCCGTCGACCGTCGTCCTGTCGCGCCGCGCCTTCCAGTTGAGCGGCGGATTCGATGAACGGTTCGGCTTCACCGTGTCCGAGGATCTGGAATTTACCTTGCGCTGCCTGCGCTTCCGGCCGGTCGCCGCGGTCACCCGACCGACCGCGGTCATCCGCAAGCATGATGCCAACCTGTCGGGTGACGGTGTCGCCGGCCTGCTCGGCGAGGTCGCCATCCTGCGCCACGCTCTGGAAACCCATGACGGCGCGGCGCTGTATCGTCACATCATCGCCGAACAGATCGAGCGCCGGCTGGCGGCGGCGGTGGATGCCGCCTTCGCGGTGCGCAGCTTCGCCGTGGCGCGGCGGGCCGGCGGCGAATGCGGCTGGAGCCGTTGCCGCTGGCGTCAGCGCGTCAAACTGCTGATTGCTCATCTGCCGCAACCGCTGGCGCTGCTGCTGGCCGATATCGCCTCCCATCGCCTGCCGGCCACCGCCCCATGACGGTCGACCGGCCCTTGCGCGTGCTGCATGTGTTCACGTTTTTCCGCCCGGACTTTACCGGCGAAGGCATCTATCTCGAGCGCCTGCAACCGCATCTGTGCGCCCACCATCTCCATGGCGACGTGCTGGCGGTGGCGACGGCGGCGGGCGGTGCCTCCGAATGGACCGGCTGCCCCGAATGCGGTCCGGTGGTGCGGCTCGGGCTGGGCAGCGACGGCGCCGCGGTCAAGCTGACCCGGCTGTGGCTGTGGCTGTGGCGCCATCTTCACCGTTACGACCTTGTGCATTTTCATTCCAACGTCGACCGCTTTTTCGTTGCACCGCTGCTGTGCCGCATGCGCGGCCGGCCGGTGGTGCAGTCCTGCACCCTCGACGACGGCGCCGGCAAGCGGCTACGCAATTACCGCGCGGTCTATCGGCCGCTGGTCAAGCGGCTGATGCGACGCATCGACATGTATGTGGCGATCTCGCCCTATCTGTTCCGCGACTGCCTGCGGGTGGTGTCGGCCGAGCAGGTGGCGTTGATTCCCCAGGGCGTCACCCCGCCGGCCGACGATCGGCCGCGCGCCGAGCTGCGCCACGCTGCCGGCTGCGATGCCGACGCCTTCATGCTGCTGTTCGTCGGCGGATTGTGCGAGCGCAAGGGCGTCGCTGATCTGGTCGAGGCGCTGCCCGGTCTGGTGGAAGCGGCGCCAGCGGCTCAGCTTCATTTCGTCGGCCCGGAACTGGAACCGGGTCTGGCCGTCGCCCTGCGGCGCCGCGCCGCTGAACTGGGGGTGGCGTCGCGGCTGCACTGGCACGGCGCCAGCCCTGATCCGACGCCGTGGTACCGTATGGCCGACGCGTTCGTCTTCGCATCTCACCGCGAGGGCTTCGGCAACGCCCTGCTCGAGGCGATGGCGGCGGGATTGCCGGTGGTGGCGCGGCGGCTGCCTGGGATCAACGACTATTTCATCGAGCACGGCCGCACCGGATTGTTGTGGGACGAGCCGGCCGAGATGGTCGACTGGATCGGCCGCCTTGGCGCCGACCCGGCATTCCGCCGACAGATCGGTACGGCGGCGGCCGACAGCGCCGTGTCGGCCCTGCGCATCGACCGCATCGCCGGCCTGTACGAAAAACTCTACACGGATCTGGTGCCGCGCCCATGAGCCCCACGGTTTCGGTGGTCATCCCCGCCCATAATGCCGCGGCGACCCTCGGCGAGACGCTGGCCAGCGTGCTTGCGCAGAGCCATGCCGCGTTGGATGTGGTGGTGGTCGACGACGGCTCGACCGACGCCACCGCCGCCATCGCCACGGGCACGGGCGATCCGCGGGTGCGGCTGATCCGCCAGGAGCGCGGCGGGGTGGCGGCGGCACGCAATGCCGGCCTTGCCGCTTGCTACGGCGAGGCCGTGGCCTTCCTTGATGCCGACGATGTCTGGCGGCCGGAGATGGTGGCGGCGCTGCTGGCGGCGCTGTCGGCCGGTCGGCCCAGCGTTGGACTGGCCTATTGCTGGTCGGCGCTGATTGATGAACAGGGCGTCATTCTGCCGGGCAAGCACTGCGCCGGACGCCATGCCGGTCCGGTCTGGCCGGCATTGGTGACTGGCAATTTCATCGGCAATGCCAGCGCCGTTCTGGTGCATCGCGACTGTCTCGAGACGGTGCGCTTTACCGGTCAGGCCGGCATCCAGGGCGCCGAGGATTGGCGCTTCTATCTGGACATCGCCGAGCATTGGCATTTCGCCCTGGTGCCGCGATTCCTGGTCGGCTATCGCCAGCGCCGCGGCAGCATGTCGCGCAATCTGGCGCCGATGATCGAATCCCATCGTCAGGTCGCCGCGGCCTTGCGCACCCGTCATCCCGCGCTTGACGAGCGGTTGCTGCGCCGCTCCGAGGCCAATCTGTATCTGGTTCTGGCCGACCGGGCCGCCGACCAGGACGATACGGTGGCGCTGTTCCGGCTGCTGCGGACGGCACTGCGCTGCGATCCGGCGCTGACAGGGTCATCGCAGGTCCGCCGTCTGGCGCTGCTGCTGCCGCGTTGCCTGGCGTCGCGGCTGCTGGAGTGGTCGGGCTGGCGGCGGCCGCGGCCGGCGGCTCAGGCATTCCTGAGCGGCGCCGAACTGCCGCCGCGGCTCAGGCAGCCCTTGCAGAACCCCAGCCAATAGGCCAGCCGCACCAGTCGCACCGGCCAGCGCCGGCCGGGCAGGGCGGCGATGAGCGCCGCTTCGGCGAGCTGGCGCAGCGACCAGCGCGGCAGATGGGGCTGACGGCGGCCGTTGAGCAGGCCGAGATGCAGCTCGTGCCACAGGATATAGCGCAGACGCAGGCGCTCGCCGCCGATGCGATGCTCCACCCGCACCGCCGGCACATAGTCGACCCGCTCACCGGCGGCGATGAGACGGCTCAGGAACTCGGTCTCCTCACCGACGAACGGCTGGTCACCGATCCGCCCGAGATCGACCCTGAACCCGCCATGACGGGCGAAGGCGCTGGCGCGCACCGCGAAATTGGCCCCCCAGACATCGGCATGGCTGAGTCGGCGCCGCTCCGGGCCGAGATCGAGAATGGCCAGGTGACGATGGAATTCAGGCGCCATCCAGCGCGGCGGCGCCGTCTCCCAGCGCGGCGCGATCGGCCCGCCCAGAGCTATCACCGTGTCATCGGCGAACGCCTCGAGCAGCCGCGTGACCCAATCAGCCGCCACCGCCACGTCATCGTCGGTGAACGCCACCAACGGCGCCCGCGCCGCGGCAATGCCGGCATTGCGCGCCCGTGCCAGCCCCTGGCACCCCTCGAACACAGTGCGCACGGGCCAGGCGGCGACGACCTGGGGCGTGGCATCCGTCGAATTGTTGTCGACCACCACCACCTCGACCGGCACCGATGTCGCGGCACAGGCGGCAGTGACGGTGCGCAGACACTCGGCCAGCAGGGCGGCGCGGTTGTAGGTGCAGATGACGATGCTGAGAAGAGGGGCGGGGTGGGTCATAGGGGGCCTGTATAGAAAAGCCCTCCCCCTTGATGGGGGAGGGTGTTCACAGATATTGCAAGCGCGGTATAATAGAAGGTCGTCATTCCCGCGAAAGCGGGAATCCATGCGGCCTCTCAGTCAGAATAAACGGCACCGATCGAGATGCGGTGCGACGGCAAAGGGCCCTTTCTTCATGGCCTTGCCGGACGTCAAGACCGCATGGATTCCCGCTTTCGCGGGAATGACGATGTATTTTGTAATTCGCAATAGCCCATCAAGGGGGAGGGCTTCAGGCAAGGCTGATCCCCGTCACCTCCCGCAACCGCTCCATCTCCTCCGCGAAGTACTCCTTGAGGAACCGCCGGTCCTCTTCCGCCATTTTCGGCACCGGCCGGGCCACCGAGCGGGCCGTCAGGTCCAGCACCGCCCGCGGCACCATGGCGCGGGCCGCGCCGCTCAGCACCGCCAGACCATGATCGCCCAGGACGGCGCGGACCACACGGCCGGGGCCGTTGAGCACCAGGGTCCGGTTGAGCGGCCGGTCCAGCGCCGTCGGCCGCCAGTCGTCGTCGACGCCGAAAAACCTCAGCACCCGCCGCGCCGCATCATCCGGGGCCGCGGTCACCGCGGCGAAGTCGAGGAACAGGAAGCGCTCGAGCGGAAAGTGTCGCAGATACAGGGCGATCTGCCGGCTGTAGGTGCTGGTGGCCAGATAGTTGGGGTTCTCACGGATGGCCTGACGGAACGGCCGGGTTTCCGTGCCGTAGCGCACCGTATGCCAATAGGCCGACCAGGTGCGCTCGGCGGGAGACCGCAGCACATAGACGAAGCGCGCATCTGGCCGAAGCTGGGCGATGCGCCCGGGCACCGCCTCGCCCCAGGGCGGATCGAGCGTGGTCAGGGCGCCGCCGTGGATCGGTGCCATGGCATAGGTGGTCGAGGCGTCGATCAACAGGCCGTCGCCGGGAAAGCAGCCCCGGTACCAGTCCAGCCCGCGTTCCCAGTGGTGCGAGAAGAAATGCGGTTCCTTGGGAACCGACATGGTCACGGCGGGGTGCTGGCCGAGCAGATGGGCCAGCGACGTGGTGGCTGCCTTCTGGGCGCCGATGATGAAGGCCTGGGGCGGGAAGCTCATGGCCATGGTGTTCTCATAGCGGCACCCCGTCGCGCAATCGGCGGGACGGCCTAAGCCGGAGTTCAGAGGGCGCCTTGGCTTATTCTCACCCCGCATCGCCCCACCGGTCGTGACATCTTCGCGCGCGAAATCCTGAGAGAGGGCGCTCCATGTGCGGTCTGGTCGGCCTGTTCGATACCACGGCGCGGCGCGAGATGGATGTGCGGCTGTTGAGCACCATGAACGACCGGCAGGCCCATCGCGGCCCTGACGGCTCGGGGGTGTTCACCGCACCGGGAGTCGGTCTGGCTCATCGCCGGCTGGCGATCGTCGACATCGACCGCGGCCGGCAGCCGCTGTTCAACGAGGATGGCAGCATCTGCGTCGTGTTCAACGGCGAGATCTACAATCACCAGACCTTGCGGCGCGAATTGGAGCGCTGCGGCCATGTCTTCGCCAGCGACTGCGATACCGAGGTGATCGTCCATGGCTGGGAGCAATGGGGGGAAAACTGCGTCAGCCGGTTTCGCGGCATGTTCGCCTTCGCCATCGCCGACACCCGTCGCGGCACCCTGTTCCTGGCCCGCGATCGCCTGGGCAAGAAGCCGCTGTATTACACCCTGCTGCCCGACGGCCTGCTGGTGTTCGCCTCGGAACTGAAAGCTGTGCTGGCTTATCCGGGGGTGGCGCGGGTCATTGATCCGCTGGCGATCGAGGACTATGTCGCCTATGGCTATGTGCCCGATCCGCGCAGCATCTATCGCGGCATCCACAAGCTGCCGCCGGCTCATACCCTGCTGGCCCATCATGGCCGGCCGCTGCCGGCGGTGCGCGGCTATTGGACGCCCGACCTGACGCCGTTGCCCGCCACCGCTGCCGCCGAGATGGCCGAGGAGCTGGTGCGGCGGCTGCGCGAGGCGGTGGAGATGCGGCTGATGGGAGAGGTGCCGCTGGGCGCCTTCCTGTCGGGCGGTGTCGATTCCAGCGGCGTGGTGGCGATGATGGCGGCCGGGCTGGATGCTCCCGCCCGCACCTTTTCCATTGCCTTCGATGTCGCCGACCACGATGAGTCCGCCCATGCCGAGCGGGTCGCCCGCCTGCATCGCACCGACCATCGGGTGAGCCGCGTCGAGTCCTCCCTGTTCCCCATGCTCGACGATCTGGCCGGCATCTACGACGAGCCCTTTGCCGACAATTCCGCCCTGCCCACCGCGGTGGTCTGTGCCGAGGCCCGCCGCCATGTTACCGTCGCCCTGTCCGGCGACGGCGGTGACGAGGTGTTTGCCGGTTATCCCCGCTATGGCCGCCATCTCCTGGCCGAACATGTGCGTGGCGCCTGTCCGGCCGGTCTGCGCCGGACGCTGTTCGGCAGCCTCGGCCGCTTCTATCCGCAAGCCGCCTGGATGCCGCGACCACTGCGGGCGCGCAGCACCTTCCGCGAACTGGCGCAGGACTCGGCGGCCGGCTTTTTCGCCACCGTCGCCGTGGTGCGCGACGAACTGCGGCACCAGCTCTACAGCCCGACCTTCCGCCGCAGCCTGGGCGGTTACCATGCCGGATCGGTGATCGCCACCCACATGGCCGCCGCCGACACCGCCGATCCTCTGACCCGCTGCCAGTATGCCGACCTGAAGACCTATCTGTGCGGCGACATCCTGACCAAGGTCGACCGCGCCAGCATGGCCCATTCGCTGGAGGTGCGGGCACCGCTGCTTGATCACGAGCTGGTGGAATGGGGCCTGCGCCTGCCGGCGTCGCTGAAACGGCGCGACGGTCACGGCAAATGGATTCTCAAGCACGCCCTGGAGCCCTATCTTCCCCATGACGTGCTGTATCGCCCGAAGCAAGGCTTTTCCGTCCCCATCTCCGCCTGGCTGCGCGGCCCCCTGCGCAACCGGGCCCTGGCCTTGAGCGAAAGCGGACCCTTGGCCGACAGCGGCCTGTTCGATGTCGAGACCATCGCCCGCCTCGCCAAACACCACGCCCTCGGTCAGGCCGATCATGGCGCGGTGCTGTGGAGTCTGCTGTGCTTCGAGGCGTTCCTGCGGCAGTGACGACGACCGGAAATTTCCGGTCGTCGCCTAGACCATGATGCAGTAAATCTGCATCATGGTCTCGCTTGGCTTGCCCTCGCCGGGCGCGCTCCGCGCTTGGCCGCGGCCGCAATGGCCGCTGGTCGCGCCATGCGTCACATTTGACGTACGGCGCTCTAAATACAATAATCGTCGTGGCGGGGCAGACGGATCACCAGATCTCCGCCAAGGGCCGGTGCCAGCCGGCGCAGCTCGACGACCAGATGAAGCAGGGCTCGTTCCGCGCCGCCGCCCAGCATCACCCCGGTATCCTGCCCGGGAAGATGCAGTTCGAGCCCCGTGCGTCCGACCTGATCGAGGCACTCCTGGCACTCGCGGGCCGGGTAGCTCACCATATAGGGGACCGACAGGGTGTCGAGCAGGATGGCCGCGTCAATGGCATAGGCGGGGCCCCGTGGGTCATCGGCCGGCGGATCAATGAAGACGAAGCTCGGGGTATTGCCCATGCCCAGGCGCGACCGCAGGAACAGGAACCAGTCATGGCTCCAGAAGCGCACCCGGCCGGCTTCGCGATTGCGCCGCGCCTGCTCGATGACGGTTTCCGACAGATCGTTGACGTCGATCTCGACAGCATCGTCGGCCCGGGCCAGATCGCACATCACCCGTCCCGCCACCAGCCATGACCCGGGATACCAGTCTTCCGCCGATGCCGCCTCGAGCGCCGCGAGATAGGCCGAACCACCGATAGCGGCACCAGCCGCCGCCATGGCGGCATGCAGCGGCGCGGCCGGCGACAGTCGGCCAGGGCCGGCATGGGTATCCACATAGGACAGAACCGCCGGCCGGTCCCCCGATATGTCGATCTGGCGGCGGATCACCGTGCCCAGTGCCGCCGCCAGGATGAACTGAGTCCACACCGTCGGCGCCACTGCGATTTTACCGATTTTCCCCACGCCTGAGGCTCCTCTGGTCGCATTGTCCTTTTACAGTGTGGCTCACATAGTCCATCAGATCAATCGACTTGTGGTGCCGTGGCGACCGTGGGAAAGGCGGCTCGCTGCTACCGATCAAAGATGTCTTTATAGGAATGTTATCAACACGCGCAGTGGACATGAATTGTGTGCTATACGATAGATCGTAAGGCACTACGTAACCCCTTGCATCAGCCGTTGCAATGGTAAGCCCGGTATTTTAGAAGGTGCTAAGACAGTGGTAACCGATTACGAGCGGGGCCGTTGCGGTAAGGGAGATGCGGGATGACCGACCTGACGCGCCGATGTTTCATGGCTGCGGCGCTGGCTGCGGTGGGAACGGCATCATTGACCCGGACGGCGCAGGCCACCACCGACACGCGGCCCCGCCGTATCTTCATGGTGTTGCCGCGGTCCGACATGGCCGATGCCGTCGGCTTTCAAGCCTATCTCGCCGGCAGCGGCATCCCGATCGAGTACATCCGGCGGGTAGTGGGATCGGACCCGGCGAAGATTCAAGCGGCGCTGGAGGAAATCCGCCACACCAGGCCGGATCTGGTGTTCAGCGTGTTTACGCAGATCACCCAGGATCTGGCCGGCGACGCCCGTTCCGAGGAGACGGCCCTGGGTGATATCCCCCTGGTCTTCAGTTCCGTGACCGATCCGGTGGCGGCCAATGTGGTATCGCGGCTGCGGGAGCATGGCCGCAATATCACCGGAACCCGCCATATCGCGCCAATCGCCACCCAGCTCAAGGTCATCGCCAGTTACCGGCCGTTCCAGCGTCTGGCGATCATCTACAACGCGCTGGAACCGAATATGCTGGCGACGGTCGCCGAGCTGCGCCAACTGTCCGCCATCAACGGCTTTACGCTGATTGAGAAGGCGGTCCCGGTTGAGCATGGCGACGCCAATACCGCAGCCATGTCGCGGCTGGTCGCGGAGGCGGCCGGGGAGGGTGCTGAATTCCTGTATATCGGGCCGGACAGCCTGATCGCATCGAAGAACAGCGAAGTGATTGCCGAGGCTGCGCTTGCCTGTCGGCTACCGACCTTCTGCGCGACCGAACTTCCCATCAGAACCTCGAACGTTCTGTTCGGCCTGGTGTCGCGCGCCTACAATGTCGGCAGTCTGGCCGGCTTTCAGGCCACCCAGATTCTGGCCCATGGCAAACCGGCCCGTGAAATCCCCATCGAAACGCTGCAACGCTTTGCTCTGATGCTGCGCATGAGCGTCGCCAAGGAGTTGCACTTTTTTCCGCCCATGCTGCTGCTGAAGATCGCCGAAGTGAATACGGACTCCCTGGCCGCTGGACGAAAGACCCGCCCATCGTTGGGATGATGGGGAACGGGAGCGTTTTGCGGCCAAAGCGCAACTGCGACATCGACTTCGACGCTCCGCGGTGTCGATGCGGCTTGCATCGCAGGTAACGCAGATGAACGCAGATATCCACAGATGAACACCGATGCATCCGTCAGAACCGTAGATCGCCGGAAACAAAAGCTTTTTCACGGTCATCAAGGCATATAATGCCGGAATAAACTCGGAACAAATGACAAAATGATCAGGAAGTTCACAATAATTACCTTATCTGCGTTCATCCGTGGGTATCCGTGTTCATCTGCGTTACCTGCAATCTTGCCGACCATAGATCACTCACCGGAGCGTGTTTCAATATCACCGTTCGATCACATGCATCGGCTATTTGTGGTCGGCGCCTAACCTCCGGCTGTCTCCGATTCCCGTGCCCTGGCCCGCAGAATCGCGGTCTTCAGGCTGGCGTTGTTGACATGGGTATAGCCTTCGGTGGTGGTGATGCTCTGATGGCCGAGCAGCCGCTGGACGAAACGGATGTCCAGGCCGTTTTCGAGGAATTGGGTGGCGGCGGTATGGCGCAGCATATGCGGCGTGACGCGGCGTGACAGTTCGGCGGCCTCCGCCGCTTCACGGACCAGCCGCCGCAGATGATCGGTGCTGGCGGCGACGCCACTCTCGGTGATCAGCAACCGGTCGTCGCACGGTCGGCGGCCGGCGCGCAAGGAAAGATAGGCGCCGATCAGGGCCACTTCGTCGTCGCCAACGAAGACCTGCCGCTGGCGACTGCCCTTGCCGTTGACGGTGATGGTTCCGTCTACCAGTGCCAGGTCGCCCAGGCTGACCGTTGCCAACTCGCCGACCCTCATGCCGGTGCACAGCAGGATCTCGACAGTGACCACGGTCGCCACCGCGCGGAAATCAGCGCTTTCGGTCAGCAGAGCGGCGGTGTGGCGGACCGGGCGCTGTAGCCCGGCGCGGGCCAGCACGGAGGCCCGCAGCTTGCCCGCCTCCTCGCCCGACAAGGCGCGCGGCAGGCGCCGCGGCAGCCGGATCTGTGCCCCCAGGCGATGAAACGGGTTGACTTCGATCACCTCGTCCAGTTCCAGCCAGCGGAACATGACTTTCAGGCAGGCGATGCGGCGCTTGACGCTGGTCGCCTTGAGCGCCCGCGCGTCCACCAGATGCGCCAGATAACCACGCAGCCGGTAGCGGTCGACCGCGGCAATCGGTGTGCTTGAGCCGGCAAAGCGGCGGAACTCCTGTAGATCAATGGCATACGCCGCCAGAGTGTTGGTCGCCAGCTTCTTCGCGACCCGACAATGGACCAGAAAATTCTCACATGCTTGCTCGATGGTCATGCACCCCGCCCCGCATACCATTGTAGGCAATTGGTTACGGGAGAATGCCGCGGAAGACAAGGCCGATCAGCCTCCCCCACGCTCCAGGGGAGGCTGTGGGGGGGCCGTGGAGGTGTCGTTTATTTCTCGAACACCAGATGGAACGGCGCCTGGGTGTAGGCGTGACGAACCTGGGCGTTGTCGAACAGGCCGATACCGAAGCCGTAGATCTTGCTCAGGTCACTGAACTGAATGTCGGTCTTGCTGCCGGTGGCCAGCTTGCGGGAGAATTCGGCGGTCCATTTGCCATCCTTCCACTTGATGCCCAAGGCGATGTCGCCGCGGTCGCCAGTGAAGGGGGCGATGACGATCGAGGAGACTTCGTCGCCCGGCTGGAACTTGGCATCGTCGAAGGCGATCTTGTCTTCGGCCTTGATCCAGTAGGTGCCGCCCTTGTTGGCGGCCAGACCATCCTTGTTCATGAATTCCGGCTTGCCGTTGACCAGTTTGACGTCGCTGTAGCCGCCGCCGGTCTTGGCGTCGGACTTGCGGCCGGCCTCGGGGGCCTTCTCGGCGTCGAAGCGGGTATGGTCGAGGAACTGGTCGTCAACCTGACCGATGGCCCCGGTGCGGACATATTTCATGTGCCACATGTCGCCGGTTTCGCCTTCGTCGGTGGTGTATTTGTTGCCATAGGGCTTGCCGGGTTCACCGGCATGGCAATTGGCGTTGCAGCCCAGTTTCTCATTGAAGCCGAAGATGCCGCCGTCGATGTTCCAGATCAGGGCGAACTTGTCTTCGTAATACATGTTGTTGTCGCCGCCCTTGTCGTCGGGATCTTTCATCTTGATCCAACTGCCGTCGGCCTGCTTCTGGTAGGGGCTGCGCCGTACCGAAAAGGTGGGATCGTCGTAGGTCAGCAGCATGTACAGGGTGTCGCCGACATAGGCGGCCTGGATGGTGCCGGTGGTATTGCCCTTGTTGTCGGCAAAGTGGACGCCCTTGACCGCTTCGAACTTGACGACGGGCGCCTTCTTCCAGATCTCGTCGGAAGCATCGCCATCCAGCTTGGGCGCGGTGGCGGCCTTGGCGGCGGAGACGATGACCGGCTTGACGGGGCCCTTGACTTCTGAAGCCTGGGCGAAGGCGCCGCTGGCGATCAGGCACAAGGGGGCGGCACACAGCAGGGTCTTGGTCAGACGAGACATGGTATTCTCCTTAAGGCGAATAGTGTCGTGTATAACGCTAGTCTTCGTGCCAACCGGTGATCATCATCTTGAACAGACTGGTGACCTTCACGCCGGTGGTGCCAAGATAGATATGCGCGATCATGAACAGGACGATCACCAGACCGACCAGATAATGGAGCATGGCGATGGGGAGCAGGCCGTCGACGCCGAACATCTGCTTCGGCGCCCATTGCGGCCAAAGGAATAGAAGGCCGGTGAGCAGCAGGATCGGCATGAAGAAATACATGACGAACCAGTAGACGATCTGTTGCAGCGCGTTGAAATTGGCCTCAGCCGTCGGCGGATAGGGGTGAGTCTCGCCACGGAAGATGCCCCACAGGTAAAAACGGGTCTGCACCAGGCAGCGATGCGCGAAGCCGCCCGGCTTAGGAACGTATTGCCACCAATTGCCGCTGATGATGTTGGCGATGACGAAGAACCCGTACAAGGCGACCAGGGCCAGCCCGGCAATGTCGTGGATACGCTGGGCGAGCCGGAACGGCACCAGGGTCAGGTCGGGATCGGCAAAATGCAGGCTGGCGCCGGTGACCGTCAGGATGATGATGAGCAGAGCGTTGCTCCAGTGCCACAGCCGCAGCCACAGGGGCAGCAGGAAGATGCGATGGCTCATGACGACCTCCGGCGGCGGATGAAGGCCAGCACCAGACGCAGCAGCCCATGGCCGGCAAGGCCGGCAACGGTCAGGCCGATCAGAACCAGCGCCGCCTGATCGACATAGCTGTTGCGGGTGGCGCCGATGACATAGGCACTGCCCATCACGGCGCTGTTCACGAAACCGTACTGCGCCGCTTCAGTCTCGGCGACATGCCGGTACAGACGGGTGCGCAAGGCGGTCTTCTGCGAATGGCAGGTGACACAGTTCTTTTCGGCCTTGTCCTTGGCGACGATCTCGTGGGACATGGCCAAGCTTTTGGTCGGCGACACCGGCGTATGACATTCGATGCAGCGCACCGATTCCCAATGGGCCTTGGTGTTGGGCAGCCAGTCATGAATCTTGTCGATATCCGGCCGAGCCTTGCGCGGGGTCATGGTTACCCCCAGCTCGGCGAACCGCAGATCGGAATTGTGGCAGTCCAGGCACATGGCGTTGTCCTGGGCGACGATCTGATGCGGATCGCCGATCTTCTGTGCCACCTTGTAGACATGCGGGTCATGGCAGGTCTGGCAGGTGAACTTGTCCTTCAGGTTCTTGGCGTGTACCGAAGCATCGAACTGCATCTCGATGCGCATGGATTTCTGGGCATGGCATTCCGTGCAGGCGCTGATCAGCCGGCGCGCCCCCGGGTCATGGGGATAGGGCACATAGCCCTGTCCGTGACAGAGCTTGCATTCCATACCTGCGTGGTTGGATTTGTCGAACAGCGCCGGATCCATCAAAGCGGTTTTCAGCTTCTCCAGATCCATATCGGCGCGTGGCGGCGCCTTCAACGCCGCTTCGGTGTGGCAGGCGATGCATTCGGCATTGGACTTCCGGATCTTCTCGATCAGGGCCGGGTCGGTCGGTGCCGCCCCCTTGATCGCCTCAGCCGCCAGCCCCGATCCGGTCAGGACGGCGGCAGCGAAGATGCCCGCAAGAACGGCGGCAATGCGTGGGAAACGCCTCATTGGGTTCCCCCTCCTCTCCAGATTACTGGTATTACCTATAGTAAAAAATGGGCTAACGTCAAGGTGGAGAGAAGCCCAGTCTTTCGCAGGGGGTGCCGCTCACGCGGCGCGCTGTCGTGCCGTCATTTGCGACAGCAGCGAGACCAGGCCCCAGAAGCTGGCCTCGTCATGGGTCAGCACCACTTCCGGGCGCAGCAATTTGACAAGGCCCATGCGCTCCCGGATGGCGGAGAGTTTGGCCGCCCGGTCGGCGCCCTTGCCGCGCTTCGGATAGGATCGCCGTAGGACAGATCCATCGGCAAATACCATTTCCACATAATAGACGGGGCGGTCATCGTCCCAGCCGGCGATAACCGGCCCGATGCCTACCGGATGACGATCCAGGAATGGCGAAATCTGATCGGATAATTCTGTGCTCTGCTCCATGGCGTTTTCCCCGCGCGAGCCGTCGCCAATGGCACACGACGACTTGGTTGCGACCATCTCGCTTGTATCAGTCCCATTGTATTTAGGATTTTTCTTAGCGCAAGGAATTTCTCCGTACGGTGGGTGGCGAGGCCACTGCCGATGACGCATTGGCGAATACCATCGTATTAGCTGCGCCGCCTGTCAAGATATGCCGGCTAGTAGTTGTTTCCATAAGATATGACGCACTGCCACTCTCCTTTCAAGTCATCATTATACGAAGCATATCCGAGCATGCTTATCGTTCGGCGCGCGTTTATCGGGCGTCGCGCAGAACGTCCAGGATGCAACAGGATTCTATATGACTAGGGATGTGTGACAGGGTATCGCACCTTCTGGTAACATCTTGTAATGGACTAATCGAAATGGCTTGGATAAAATAGGACGAAGAATCCAATACCGAGACAGGGGCGGTGACAATGGGCCTTACGGTAGAAGCCTTGTTCCGCGCATGGGACCATGCGCGGGTAGATGTCGACAGACTGCAACGTCGATTACAGGAGGCCAGAGGCAGTGACGCATCACGCTTGAACGAAGCGATGGAAAAAAAACTTCGAACAATGAATCTGGTTGAAGCACAAATCATCAGCCAACATGTCAAGAGGGACGAAGCCACCTACTTATTGACAATGGCGGTTGAGTCAAAGCGCGCCGAACTGCTGGAGGGAGAGGAATTCAGTCGTAATTGGGAGCTTGTCGTCAAGGCGCTGGAAGGCCTGAATGCGAGCGTATGAATTAGGGTCAGACGCGATCCGCGGAGCCTCACTTTATCGCCCATTCCGACAGTGCCGCATTACGCCATAACCAGTTGAACGATTTTGCACAGGCGCATGCGGCTGCGGTCGACAGCTTTGTTGCCATGAGCGTTGACAACGATCTCGTTTCCATCCTGCGACGCCAACTCACCGAGTGCACTCAGCTGATCACTCTCGATCACCACCACAACGTCGCCCGGCCGTGCTGGTTGCACCGGATGGATAAAGGCCAGGTCACCAGGCCGCAACCGGCCGGTAGCCGTGGACACCCAGATGGCGAAAGCGCCCGTCACGGCTGCCAAGGTTGGGGGCCGTGACGTCCATTCCGTCGGATTGGCGCTGGTTTTGTCACCGAGTTGCAGCACGGGAACATCCCGGGCCGGCCATGCGGTCATTGATGCCGGCGCCGTCCACACGGCCGCCGCGGCGGCTGCGGCAGGCGTCTCGCCGGACAGCGCCGCTTCAGGCAGATCAAGGATTTGCGCCAAGGCCCGTCGCGTTCCATCGGGCAGGTTCTTCGGGCTGCCGCGGTAGGTGAACTGATGCATATACGCGGCATTGCGGCCGATCATGCGGCTGAGATCAGCCAATGACAGCCGTCGTTCGCGCATCCGCTGAAGGATGAGATGCCGAATGGGGTCAAGCGGCTTTTCTTCCGTCATCGCGGGCTCCAGATCGGGTAATTTCCTCGCTGAGAGGATATTTCCTATCTGGAGACTTTGCCAGCCTTAGATCGGCCTCTGTTGCTAGGTGAACATTGGATATATCCAATTTCAATGGGGTATTTCCTAGCTGGTGCCGCTCGCATCAGCCCGGTCAGGTCGGGGCGTCCGAGCACAGAACCACGATTTCCGCCGGGTTGCTGGCCGACCGGTGTGGGTTGGGGATACAGCGGAACAGGCTGCGCGACTCTTTGGTCGGGCTGGCGATGACGGTGAGCCCGCAAAAACAGATATCGTCCGGTCGGTCCACGGCGGTCGCGCCGCACCCCGAACAGCGATAGACGTTCTGGCCGAACAGAATGCGTGAGCCGCAGACTCGGCAGCCATGGTCGACCAGACTCCAGGTTGTGGGCGCGGTCATTGGCGGCCGTCCTGCGCATGGTGGGCGTCGGTCAGGTGCAGCGGCGGCAGGCCGATGACGATCGGGCCGCGCGCCCGCTTCGCCGCACACAGAACGGCCTCGACGCGGCTGGTCACCCGGTCGAACCTTACCATCTTGGCCACCCCATCCTCGACAATGGTCAGAGTCACCGCATGCAGCCGGTCGGTCAGGGCGGGCCGGCTGCCCTTGCCGTTGCGCCCGGCCAGAACCTCGCGGTCACGGTTGTAGCAGGACACGCAGAAATGGTTGCCGATGATGCGGTCGCGTTCCAGGCCGCAGCGCGGGCAGATATTCTTCAGCCGGTCGGCCATCGTCGGCGGGGGCTGAACGCAACCGGCATGGCTGGCGCCCGTCGGACAGTTCAGACATTTGAACCGGCCTTCCCACGGCTCCGGCCGCTTGGCGCGGCAGGATACCCACATCCTGGCGCAACTTGCCGCGGTCAGGCGCAGGGGGCTGCGCTCACAGGTGATCATGGGGAAGTGCGGCGTCATGGCGGGCCCTCAATTGGATATTTCCTATTTCGGATAGGATGTATATCAGGGGGCATAAGGGGACGCAAGACCCAACTGTTCGTCGCTTATCCCGGTTATCAGGTCCGGCCAACGATTGTACAGGGCAGTACGGCCCAACCGCCATTGTGGCGGGTGACGTCCAGGTACGGGGAACTGAAGAAAGCAGCAGGGTTCAGGCAACGGTCAGAAATAACCGATACACATGATCTATAGTCGGAAAGATTGCAGGTAACGCAGATGAACACGGATATCCACGGATGAACGCAGATAAGGGAATGATTGCGAACGGCCTGATCATTTTGTCAGTGTGACCGAATTTGTTCCGGCATTCCATGCCGTGATGACCTTGAAAAGGTCTTGGCTTCCGGCGATCGTCACTCAAGCGACCATCTGCGCTTCTGACGGATCATCCGTGTTCATCTGCGTTCCCCTGCGATGCAAGCCGTATCGACACCGCGGAGCGTCAGAGTCGATGTCGCAGTTATTTGCGGTCGTCGCCTTATGGTGGCCATCCGCCCCCTGTCATATCGCCAGAAGATCCGCCGGCAGCATCAGGTTGCCACCCTCCAGCGTGGCCAAGGCGTAGGGCTGAGCGTGCTCGCCCTCCGTCTTGCGCAGCGCGGCGGGGACCGGATGGGTGGTGCTGGCCAGGGCGGCGGCGTAGAGGTCGGGGCGGAACACCGCGGCGGCGACGGTGGCGAGCGATTCCCCTCCGGCCGATGGCATCTGGCCCCAGCGCATCATCTGCGTCAGCAGCCATTCCGCTTGCGACAGCCACGGATAGGTAGCGGCGGCACGGTGAAAGACGTGATAGTCGGGCAGATCGACCGGTGGCGCCTCAGGCGCCAGCCGCGGCCGGCCGGTCAGCGCCGCATCCAGCGCCGCGACATCGACACCGACGAACCGCGGTTCGGCCAGCAGGACAGCCAGTTCGAGCCGATGGGCCGGGTCGTCGGCCCAGCGGGCGGCATCGGCGACGGCGCGGATCAGCGCGGCGACGGTATCGGCATGGGCCTCGGCCCAGTCGCGGCGCAGGCCCAGCACCTTTTCCGGCGCGGTCGGCCAGATATCCGCCTTGGTCACGACGATGTGCCCGAGCCCTTCGTTGACCGCCACCTGATTCCACGGCTCGCCGACGCAGAAGCCGTCGATCAGGCCGCGCGACAGATGTTCGACCATGCGTGGGGGTGGGGTCACGGTAATGGCCACGTCCTCGTCGGGATCAATGCCGGCGGCGGCCAGCCAGTGGCGCAGTTCGTAATTATGGGTGGAGAACGGGAACACGGTGGCAAAGCGCAGGCGCGGCAGGCCGGCGGCCTTGCGCGCGGCGACCACCGCGGCCAGCGCCCGGTTCGAGCCGAAGCGCGGGCCGGCCATGGCGGCGGGATCGGCGGCGGACATGGCCGCGAACAGGTCGCCGGACACGGTAACGGCGTTGCCGCCTTGGCCCAGCATCATCGGCGCGATCATCGGCTGATGGACGTCGCCACCGAGCCCCAGGGTCATGGCCAGCGGCATGCCGGCCAGCATATGGGCGGCATCGAGCACGCCGAACGCCACCTTGTCGCGGATCGCCGCCCAGGACGGTTCGCGGCTGAGCACCAGACGCAAGCCCTGTTCGGCGGCAAAGCCGCGCTCGGCGGCGACCACCAGGGCGGCGCAGTCGACCAGCGGGATGAAGCCGACCTTCACATCCGTAACCATTGTTCTATATCTCCAGCTGGAAGGCGGTGATCACGCTTTCGGCGATGTCCACCAGCCGGCGGTTCTGGCGCATGGCCGCTTGCCGCATGGCGGCATAGGCCTGTTGCTCGGTCATGCCCTTCTTGTCCATCAGCAGGCCCTTGGCGCGGTCGATGCTCTTGCGGTCGGCCAGAGCGCTGCGGGCTTCGTCGCGCTCGCGGCGCATGCGGTCGAAGGCGTTGAAACGCGATACCGCCATCTCGACAATCGGCTTGACCCGGTCCTTGCGCAGCCCGTCGACCACATAAGCCGACACGCCGGCCTCGATCGCCGAGGTAATCGCCTCGCTGTCCGACTGGTCGACGAACATGGCGATGGGGCGCCGTACCTCGCGCGACACCTGAAACATGCTTTCCAGGGTGTCGCGGTCGGGGCTGGCCAGATCAATGATGATCACATCCGGCGCCAGCGCCTGGACCCGCTGCAACAGGTTGCTCATGGAATGGATGACCATCACCCGGGCATAGCCGGACTCCACCAGCCCTTGCTCGAGCACCTGCGCCCGGTCGGTGTTCTCGTCGATCACCAGGATATTCAGATCCCGCCCTTCGCCCGGCATTCCATCTCCTTATAATGTCGATGAGCCTGACGGCTCATCTACGCCCTCGCCGGGCGCGCTCCGCGCTTGGCCGCCGCCTCAATGGCGGCTTGCCGCCGGCCGTCTCGAAGCATGGCCGCGTTTACGCCGCATCCTTCTTTGAATGCGCGCCTTTTTCGTATTCTTCCAGGAAATCCAGCAGCTCCTGGCGATATTCATAATAGCGCGGATGTTCCAGCAAAGCCCTCCGGCTGCGCGGTCGCGGCAGATCAACCTCCATGATCTTGCCGATACGGGCGTTGGGGCCGTTGGTCATCATCACCACCCGGTCGGCCAGCAGGATCGCCTCGTCGACGTCATGGGTCACGCAGATGGCGGTGACGCGGGTGCGGGCCCATACTTCCATCAGTACCTCCTGCAACTCCCAGCGGGTCAGGCTGTCGAGCATGCCGAACGGTTCGTCGAGCAGCAGCAGCTTGGGCGACAGGGCGAAGGCGCGGGCGATGCCGACGCGCTGGCGCATGCCGTTGGACATCTCGGCGGCCTTGCGGTCGGCAGAGTCGCCCAGGCCGACCCGCGACAGGTAATAGCCGACGATATCCGCCCGTTCCTGCGGCGTGGCGTGCGGATAGACGCGGTCGACGCCGAGCGCGACGTTCTGCGCCGCGGTCAGCCAGGGGAACAGGCTGGGGGCCTGGAACACCACGGCGCGGTCGGGGCCGGCGGTATCGACTTCCTTGCCGTCGAGGATGACACCGCCGGTGGTGACGTCGGTCAATCCGGCGGTCATGGTCAGCACGGTCGATTTGCCGCAGCCGGAATGACCGATCAGCGAGACGAACTCGCCCTTCTTCATCTTCAGGTCAAAGCCGTCGACCACGGTCAGCGGCCCGCGCGGTGTGGCGAAGGTCTTGGTGACCTGCGAAAACTCCACATAGCGCTCGAGATAATGGGCGGTCGTCGCCGCGGTATAGGCCGCGGGCGGTACGGCGCTGTGGGTGATCGGCGTGACCGCGGGCAGGATGCGGCCATCCTCGACGGTGGGGCGCTGCATGCCCACCGCCATCAGATATTCGGTGATTTCGGCGCGCAGTTTCTTGAACGCCGGATCGTGGTTCATGGCGCCGCGGTCGCGCGGCCGCGGCAGGTCGACCTTGAAGGCCGGGCCGAAGGTGGCGCCGGGGCCGGGATTGAGCGGAATGATGCGATCGGCCAGCAGGATCGCCTCGTCGACATCGTTGGTGACCAGTACCACCGTCTTGCGCTGCTGTTCCCAGATCGCTTCGATCTCGTCTTGCAGCTTGGCCCGGGTCAGGGCGTCGAGCGCCGACAGCGGCTCGTCCAGCAACAGGATATCCGGGTCCATCGACAGCGCCCGCGCCACCGCCACCCGCTGGCGCATGCCGCCCGACAGCTCGGCCGGGCGACGCTCGGCGGCATGGGACAGGCCGACCATGTCGATATAGCGCCGCGCCGTGGCCGCCCGCTCGGCTTTCGGGGCCTTCGACAGGGTGGCGTCGACCGCGAGCTGGACATTGCCATGCACCGACAGCCAGGGCATCAGCGAGTAGTTCTGAAACACCACGCCGCGATCGGCGCCCGGCCCGGTCACCGGCTTGCCGCGCAGGGTGACGCTGCCGCTGTCGGGCATGACCAGACCGGCCATCAGTGACACCAGAGTGGTTTTGCCCGAGCCCGAGAAGCCGACGATGGCGATGAACTCGCCGTCCTCGATGGCCAGGTCGATGTCCCGCAGGACGGCGGTGTCACCGTAGGATTTGGCGACGTTTTTCAGTTCGAGAACGGCCATGGTCTATCTCCCGTAATCGCTGGTCACAACCCCCTCTCCCGCT
>Ga0209515_10003001_pt1 | contig 24762 bp, 22 predicted proteins | sample Subgroupgradi54m_FD_187454 | JGI IMG/M metagenome (GOLD analysis project Ga0209515, IMG submission 187454) | Subsurface groundwater microbial communities from S. Glens Falls, New York, USA - GMW60B uncontaminated upgradient, 5.4 m (SPAdes)... ... | reverse complement strand
TAGCCGGTAATGGCGTGATGCAGAGTGTCTGCATCGCACCAGCCGTAGAGACCGAGCCAGAGTTTGTTGGGGACTTCAATGAGTTTGTCTGGACTCTTGGCGTTGTCGCCAAGGGTGTCCTCGTCGGGTGTGAGGGAGCGATTGATGAGGTAGAGTTCGTGGGCTTTCAATCCTTTGCTGTTTTTGTACCTCATCACATCCACCTCTTCGTAAGGTTGGGTCTCTCCCATCTTCAATTTCCACTCAATCGCGTTGCGGTTGGTAGCTCCCTTGGGACGGAAGGCGGGCATCAGAGTGGTACTTGCGAGTTCTTCGTCGGTGAGGGCGAAGAGGTCTCGCAGGATGACGGTCTCGTCCGTGAAGAGTGTGTGGAGTTTTTCTCGTGCGGTGAGCCAAGTGGCGAGGGTGGGAGGGGTGGAGCGGAGGTTGGGGATTGCGAGATTCTCTGCCTCACTCGCCACCTTTCCCTTTACTAAAATCCAACAGGGCTCCTGCCGATTGAATTTGTTGAGTTCTATCAGCACTTGTTGACCGTTCTCCCCGTTCAACTTAATGACGAGGTCTTTGAGCGGTCCGTCCCAGATTTGACGGAGCGTCTCGTTATTGCCGAGCATACCGGTTTGCATGGTCAGTCCTTTTTTGTTACTGTTTACCAAAGGACAGGCGAAACGGCGCGGGTTTGCGCCACTTTCTGTCTGAAGGTATCTTACCATACCTATGTGCCACTAGTCAAGGGCTTAATTCCCATATTTTTCATTGAGCGCCGAGCGGGTGCGTTCGGTGAGCGTGCCGCTAGGCGGGAGGGCATATTTTTCTTGAAAACTCTTGACGGCGCGTTCGGTACAGGGGCCGAAACTGCCCGTGAGCGGGCAGGCGCGTTTGTCTCCTTCGGGCGGATAAAGATTTTCTGAAAGGAGTGCGGCTTGAAGCGCGAGCACCGACGGATTATGCCGCACGCCCACGGCGAGCGGTTCGCTCCACTCGTAGGGCAAGAGCGTCGTGTGGAACTGCCTGAAGACCTCGTCAAAGGAGCCGAAAAACTTATTGAGTCCGAGCGAGGTCTGAAAGGCAAGTTCTTTTAAGAACTTCTCCCGAATCTGCGGGTCAAGAAAACGGTCTTCGTAGATATAGCCGTACTCAATGAGCACCGACGCCGCATCAAGCGTGTTGTAGGCGCCGATGGCGATGAGCGTCTGGTCGGGCACGATACCACTTGATTCTTTCGGTAAATTGCTCTCTGCATAGAACTGTGAAAACTGGTTGAAGAGCGACTCGGCGACGGCGCGGCTTGCCTTGGCGTTTGAGAACTGGTCTTCGGGAACATAGAGCGCGAAGCCGTCATAACGCCCGGGACGGTCGTAGGGTCGCCCGGGGTAGTCGTTAAAGTGAATGTGGAGCACCAGTTGCACGCTATGTTCATTCGCCCACTTGTTGAATGAGTAGAGCCGCCAGACCACACCATCAGCCGCCTTATTGTGCTTCACTCCTCGCACCGGCTCTACCGAACCCTGCGTGAGCAGACCCTGCATCACCTTCCGCTTCTCCGCCACGAATTCCTGCACCGCGCTCTTCTCGTTTGTAAAATATTCTTGAAACTCCGGCGCATAGCCCGCGCGGGTACGCGCGAGTGTTACCTCAAAGCGCGGGTCGGCGGAGAGGAGTCGTGCGAGTTCTTCGCCAACTTCTACGGTCATCTCTGCCTCTTTGACTCCGCGAAACTCCGTCCCCCACGACTCGCTGTCGTGTCCCGGTACAATCAGAATCTTGAGCCGCCCGCCACCCTGTCCCGCGTTGCGGTACGCTTCTTTGAGACCTTCCGCCGTTACACTATCAACAAAAAAGACACTGCCCGCAAGCCGTGTCAGGTCGTCAAACGAAAAAGCGGGAGAGAGACCAACTGCCGCGGCGACCACTACGGCCGTCCCGCAGAGCGAGAGACCGATGAGAAGAAAGATGCGCTTCATATAAATACTAGTATACTATAGAGCGTATGAACGAAGACATTCAGTGGTTCCTCGGGGTGCTGGTGGTCTTGGCTCTGCTCTGGTGGGGCGGTCGCGGCGCGCTCCAAAATGCCGCGCCGAATTCCCCCTCCGGCGCCGCACCGTCCTCACAGTCCGCGACACAATTCACTGGGCAATCAAAAGCCGCCGAAACAAAAGCGCCGAACACGCTCGTCATTGCGGGACTGAACCGCAGCAGCAACCCGGAGGGCGAATATATTGCCATTCGCGCGCCACAAGAAAACACGGCGCAGGTTACTCTGACAGGTCTCTCTTTGCGCAGTGCGGGTAATGGTAATGAAACACGCATTCCCACCGCGTGGAAACTGCCCTTCCCCGGCGCGTCGGGAGACGGCGCGGAAGTACGGCTCGCTCCCGGCGAAGTTGCCTACATCATCTCGGGACATTCGCCCAGCGGTATGTCGTTTGAGAGCAATCTCTGCACGGGGTATCTTACTTCGGGACTAAACTTCTCACCTTCGCTTTCGCGCGACTGCCCATCGGTTGCGCGAGAACCTCTTCCGCAGCCGCCCAACCATTTGAGCGACGCCTGCCTTGACTTTCTTGACCAGATTCCTTCCTGTACCACCCCCGAGATTCCGCTCTCGCTCTCGGGTGACGGCTCCTGCCAGGCATACATTGTCAAGAACACAAACTACAATGCCTGCGTCTCGCTCCACAAAAACCAACCGGGCTTCTATCGCGGTGTGTGGTATCTCTACCTCAATCGCAGCAGCAATTTCTGGAAGAGCCGCCGCGAGAGCGCGGAGTTGCACGACCCTAACGGTAGATTGCTTGACGCCGTCTCCTACGAATAAATCTGTCCGCCCACTTGGATTCGAACCAAGGACCTTTCGCTTAAGAGGCGATTGCTCTACCAACTGAGCTATGGGCGGGATAGGAAAAACATAACAGAGATTGCGTAAAAATAAAAGCGGAGTTAGGATGCAGAGTAGTAAACAACCAACTACGGAAAGGTCTTTTATATGATTCTTCGCGGAATTAACTTCGGACCCGTGCTGCAAGCATCGGGTGCAACCAACTTTCACGGAAGAGGATACTGGTACCACTGGCCGCTTCGCTTCCTCGGTCTTGACTTTCGCGGCTCTACGATAGTAACCAAAACCACCACCCTGCTCCCGCGACTGGGCAATATGCCGCTCAAGTCCGACGGCGCCACTCCCCAAGAGTGGGCTCCCCTCTGTATCATCGTGAACTGGCGTAAAAAGTGCGCCCTGAACGCCGTGGGGCTAAGCGGCCCGGGACTGGAGTTCCTCATTCAGACCGGTTGGTGGCAGAAGTTCACTGAACCGTTCCAGATTTCAGTGATGTCTCTCGCCCCGACGCCGAACGGGCGGCAGGCGGAACTTGAAGGAATCTTCTATCGGCTCGCGGCGGCGAAAAAGTACGAGCACTTTCATGCTGACTGGGGAGTTCAGGTCAATCGGTCCTGCCCGAACGGCGGGCTGAACCCGAACGACCTCATTGACGAGGTGGTGCCGATGCTCGAGATGGCGGAGAAAACCTTGCCAGAATCGGTTCCCCTCACGCTGAAGTTCGGTCCAGAAGTGCACCCGCGTTCTATGATTCGCATTGCAAACCATCGCCGCTGTGACGCGCTCTGTTTCTGCAATACCCTTCCCTTCGGGAAACAGCCACTCTGGGTAAAAGAGACGCCGCCCGTGAATTGGAATGAACTCTTCGGCACTGATGACCCGAAAGAGTCGCCGATGGCGAAACGGTTTCCCGGGTTTGCCGGAGGTCTCTCGGGCGCGCCGCTCAAACCTTTCGTGTTTGAATGGGTGCGAGCAGTGCGGACATTGGGAATCCAAAAACCAATTATCGCCGGCGGAGGACTGCTCTCTGCCAATGATGCCGGATGTGCCTTTGACGCCGGGGCGGATGCCATTTCTCCGGGTTCAATCGCGATGCTCGCACCGACGCAGGTGCGACCGATGATTCGCGGAGCGCACCGATATGCGCGTGGGCGTGCGCATACTATCTTGATGCCCGCGCCGAATAACATGGAATACAATGTCTGACGCATCTTGCTTCAGACACCTTTGACCCCCTCACTCGCAGACGAGTGAGGGGGTTGCTTTTTTGTCTCCCGCGAGTAGAGTGTGGGAGGATTTTGACAAACGAACAACAATGAACAAAAAGGAAGATGGATGAACCTCACCATTCCACGAATCAACAATATGCACGGGCACCTGCGCCAGGGCGACCTTTTGAAATTTCTCGTCCCGTTCGCGGCCAGACAATGCGGTTACTATGTCCCGATGGGCAATACTAAACCGCCAATACTCACGGGCGAAGCTGCATGTGAGTATATCTATCAGATTGTCGGCGCAATACCAGAAGAGAATCGTGCATACTTCCAACCGATCCCGACAATAAAAATTAGAGAGGATACGACACCGGCAATGATTCACGAGGCTGCGGCTTTTGGAGTACGAATGGGCAAACTCTACCCGTACGCCCGAACGACTCACGCCGACGACGGCATTAAAAACTACATGCGTCTTTGTTCGGTCTTTGAGGCAATGCAGGAAGTAGAAATGATTGCCGCGTTCCACCCCGAACATCCGAATCTCATCTGGGATGATGCGGAGTGTGAGTACGCGTTCTGGGGAATCTTTGAGTCCATCTACTGGCTCTTCCCTGGACTCCGAATGACCTGGGAGCACCTAAGCGACACGCGCGTTCTGCCAGCCCTGCTTGATATGAGCGACCGTGTTGCGTTCACCATTACGCTCCATCACATGCTGATTCGCGATGTGGAGGTCAATGCCGACAGCCACAACAAGTGCCGTCCGCAAGCGAAACGAAGCATTGACCGCGCGGAACTTCGTCGCATTGCAACGAGCGGGCATCCGAAAGCGGTACTGGGGCTTGATGATGCCCCGTGGGATGAAGAACACAAAGCATGCGCCCGTTCGTGCAATGGCTGTTGGACCATGCCTGATGCCACCGAAAGATTGTGCGACCTGTTTGAAGAGGAAGGGGTTCTCTACGGCAAGGCTGGTGAAATCATTCCTGATGGGTTACAGAAACTCATTGCGTTCTCTTCGCGAAATGGCGCGCGTTTCTATGGCCTGCCGGAACTGCAGGCGACCATTTCACTCGAGAAGCGGGAAGAAGGATACACCACTCCGGAGTTTTATGACTCCTTCGTCGCCTTCATGGCGGGAAAGAAACTTCAGCACCGCATCGTTTCTTAATCAAGAAAAGTTCTTCTCACCGCTGTCGTTCCTATGGACGACAGCTTTTTTCTTACAGATTTAACACCAGCCGCTCCAGACCAATCGCGAAGTCGTGAATACCGCGGTGGGAGTCGTGATAGAGCGAGACGAGGCGGCGCGAGAGGTCTTTAAGTTCTTCTTTGCGCCACGAGCGGTTCGGGTAGGGTGCGGTCAGGAGCGACTTCACTTTCCAAAACAAGACACCATTGATGTTTTCGGGCGCAAAGTCCTCGCGCAACGCTTTCTGGTAGAGCATCCAGAGATTTTTCTTGTCGCGTCTCCCCAATGCGTCGGTGAGCGAGAAGATATTGAACGCGTCTCTTTTTCCTCCTTCTTTCTTCTCAAACGCAGCCGTCTTTTCTGCCGCTTCGGTAACGGCAAGCAATGTTTCTTTATCAAGTTTCGCCTCAAGCATTATGAAGATATTTGGCGAGTCGGCGAGCGATGAGAGTTTTCTGAGCACCGCCTCTTTCGCCTCTTCGCTCTCAAAGAGGTGCGATAAAAAGACAAGATAGGTTGTGCTGAAGAGCCCCATTCCTCCCGTGAGTTCATCTAATTGCGACTCGCTCCAGTGTTCGGCATCAAGACGAAAAAGTTCGGCTTCTGGTTTCTTCTTTTGCAGCGACGCCAAAAGCGCAAGCGCCTTCTCGCGCGCAGTATCGGTATCGGAGCCATAAAAAAGATAGAGCATAATTAAATTCGTTTCATCTCTCCCCAATTCTGGCCCACGCTCGCGTCGGCAACAATCGGCACTCCCTGCGACTGGTCCAAAGTCAAGACGCTCTCCATAATTTCTTTGATGCGCGGCGCGAGTGCCGCGACAAGATTTTCTTTGACCTCATAGACCAACTCGTCGTGGACTTGCAGAATGAGCGCTGTGCTCTTCTGTAGTTTTTCTGCTTTCAAGAGCGCGTCCACCCGCACCATCGCGAGTTTAATAATATCGGCAGTCGCCGTGCCCTGCACGGGCGCGTTCGTCGCCTGCCGTTCTGCCGCGGCGCGAATGTAGGGGAGGGGCGAGTTAATCGCCTCAAAGTAACGGCGCCTGCCGAAGAGCGTCTCGGTGAACCCCTGCTCGCGCGCCCTCTCTTTCGTCGCTTCAAGATACGCCGCGAGCGCCGAGAAGCGCTGGAAGTACTGATTTAAGAACTCTGCCGCCTCCTCGCGCAATACCGGTACTCCGCCCTCCGAAAGTGCCCCACGCAGTGAATTCACCCCCATCCCGTAGAGAATGCCGAAGTTAATCACTTTTGCTTTTCTTCGCAGGTCTTTGTCAACTTTTTCAAGCGGCACGCCGAAGACCTCTGATGCTACCGCGGTATGGACATCTCCGCCCGCCTTGAAGATGGCGATGAACTTCGGGTCGCGCGAGAGAATCGCCGCAATGCGCAACTCAATCTGCGAGTAATCAAACCCGAGAAGCACCTTGCCTTTCTCGGCGACAAAGGCATTGCGAATGGCGCGGCCGAGCGGAGTATGTATGGGGATGTTCTGGAGATTCGGGTCCTCCGACGCCATCCGCCCCGTCGTAGAACCCGCCGAGAGAAAGCGGGTATGCAGCCGTCCGTCCTGCCCCACCATCTGCGGAATGGTGTCTATGTAGGTAGAGAGCAACTTCTGAAACTCGCGATACTCCAGAATCGGCGCAATGATGGGGTGCAGGTCGCGCATCTTCTCCAGTTCGCTCTCGCGGGTTGAGAGTGCGCCGCCCGCGGTCTTCTTCTGCCGCGCGGGTTTGAGACCCATCTTTACAAAGAGCACTTCGCCGAGTTGTTTAGGAGAATTGAGATTAAACTTCTCCTCGCCCGACCCTTTGGTGTAGGGGCCCGCCAACTTCCAAATCTTCTCTTCTCGTTCTTGCAGTTCTTTGTGATATTTCTTTGAGAGTTTCGCGAGATACACGACATCAACCGCGACGCCCGTTTTGTTCATCTGCTCCACGACGGGAATGAGTGGTTGCTCAATCTCCTCAAAGACCCGTGTCAGATGTCGCTTCTCAATCTCGGCAAAGATTGCCTTGCGCGCAACTGAAAAGTCGCGCGTCTCGCCGAACGACAAGATATCTTCACGCGTCGGGTTCGTGAGCGTTGAGTTAACGAGCCAGAGCGCCACGGCGGTCTCTTGAAGTTCTCGTGGATTGATGTCTGAAGATTGAAGAGAATCGGTGAGCGATGCCTGCGTCGGCTCGGGTGGCGTCTCGCCGCGCGCGGCGCGCAATCGCTCGCCAAGAGTCCGAAACTCAAGCGACTTAAAGAGCGCCTCTGCCTGCGCCGCATCACTGCTCTCCTTCCAACCCTTCTTCGGGAGAAGGTACGAAACGGGAACATCACGGCGAATGGTCGCGAGAATCTTGCTGAACTCCGCCTCTTCTCTCCCTTTCTCCAAAAGTTGGACAACGCGTGGTTTAATTCCCACTTTTTCAAACGCGCTCTTATTTTTCTTCAGTACTTTATATATTTCCTCAACCGAACCGAACTTCACAATCAAATCGGTCGCGGTCTTGTCGCCGATGCCGGCGATGCCCTTGATGTTGTCTGACGGGTCGCCCTTGAGCCCCTTGAAGTCGGGCAGGAGTTCTGGGCCAAAACCAAAGCGCTCTCTCACTTTATCTTCATCATAGAGAATCGTGTCGTTGATGCCTTTCTTCAGCGTATAGACCTGGACTTTTTTATCGCTCACCAACTGCAGGGTATCCATATCGCCCGAAGCGATGACAACCTCCAGATTCTTTGCGTTCTTAAGTTGTTCCACAACCGTTCCCAAAATATCATCCGCCTCAAATCCCTCTTTGTCATAAATCGGAATCCCGAATGACTCAAAGATTTCGCGCGAGCGCTGCATCTGCGCGACGAGCGCGTCGTCGGTCTTCGCCCGTCCCGCTTTGTAGTCCTTGTAAGCCGTATGCCTAAAGGTCGGCTTGGGCAGGTCGTAGGCAGCGGCCATATAGTCGGGCTTCAGGTCGCCGATTATCTTAATGAGCATTGAGGCGAGACCGTAGAGCGCGCCGGTCGGCTCGCCCTTTGAGTTGGTGAACTCGGGCAAGGCGTGATACGCGCGATGCAAAATCGCGTGCGCGTCAAAGAGCACCAGCCGTTTATTCTTCCCCTCCGCTTTCTTCATAAAAACATTCTAGCATTTTTAACAACAAAAAAACGGCGAGAACGGAGTCTCGCCACAAACCTTTTATCTCTCTTCCCGTCAATATGCTACTTCTGTGCTATAGCACAGAAGTTACCTATGCTTTATAATAAAGGGAATGGGAGAAATGGAGAAAAGATCTAAAGAGCGGCTGCATAACTCGCGGCTACAACGAGCGGTGCTCGCCGCAGCCGAGTCCATTGCTGAACTGAGCACAGGTATGCTTACGAGAAGTATCTATACAATGTATAAACTTGTGGACCGTCGTGAGCGAGAGCGCAAGTACCGCTCTATTCTCGCGGCGCGGGAGCGCCTTCTTAAAAACGGACTCCTGCGGCGCGCTGGAAAGTTTGTTGAACTCACCACAAAAGGAAGAGAGAAATTACGCGAATGGGAAAAGCATGACTATCAACTACCCCACCCCAAGAAATGGGATGGTAAGTGGCGCGTGCTTATCTTTGATATTCCAGAAAGACGCAAAGAACTGCGGGAGAAGGTGCGTAACACCCTTCGTGCCATCGGTTTTAAGTGGCTACAAGATAGCGTCTGGGTCTACCCGTTTGATTGTGAGGATTTCGTTACTTTGCTAAAAGCCGACTTCCACATCGGCAAAGACCTGCTCTATATCATCGCCGAAGCAATTGAAAACGACCGGAAATTGCGCGACCACTTTGAGGTCTATACAAAATAACCCTATGCTACTTCTGCGCTATAGCATAAAAGATGCATACGGTAAGAGAAGAGAAGAACTAAAATGAGAGCGGATTTTTGACTCATAAAGAAATCTGACGCGTCTCTTCGTCAATATATTCAAATAAAATTGTCGGTGTGTTGGGAGGGAGAAGGTCGGCGACCTTGTCGGACCATTCTATGAGAATGAGATTGGTGGGGTCGGCGAGGAGTTTCTCAAAACCGAGATTCTTCAACTCTTCGCTCTTCTTCAATCTATATGCGTCTATGTGATGAAGAAGGCGATAGGCGCTAGGGTTTAGGGTAGAAGGAAGAGGATAAGATTTAAGGATAAGAAAAGTTGGGCTGTTGAGTGTTTCGTTGATGCCGAGCGCATTTGCCACCGCCTGCACGAAGGTCGTCTTGCCCGCGCCGAGATTCCCCACGAGTCCAACGACGGTGGCGCGATGAGGGAGAGGCGTCAAGCCGCGCGCGAGTACGCGCGCGGCTTCTTGAAATTCTTTCAGATTGTGTGTTTCTAACATATCAAGATACTACTCTCGCGCTCTTTGTTGTACAATACTCGCATGACACTTCAGATTGACGACGAAAAAGAAGAGGGCGAGTTGGCAGAGGTGCGCCAGAGCGAAGAAGAGGACTTTGTGAAGATTCTCGCCGAGAAACACAACCTCCCCTATATTGACCTCATTCCGCTCCCGATTGAAAATGACGCGCTCCGCGTCATCCCCGAAAAAGAGGCGCGCGCCGCGCGACTCGCCCCCTTCTCAATCAACGGCAAGAAAGTAGCAATCGCACTCTTCTCGCCCGACACCGACGCGGCGCGCGCCGCTCTCACCTCAATCAAAAAAGCCGGCTTTCTCTCCACGCTTTATCTTGCCTCAACGCGCTCTCTTGAGAAAGCGTGGAAGCACTATAGCGAACTCTCCCAAGCGAGCGCGACACATAAAGGCGAGGTAGAGCTCGGTGCTGGAGCCATCGCAGAAGTGGCGGCAAAAGTGAAGAATCTTGAAGAGGCGACGCCCCAGATTACCGAGGTGCTCAACTCCAAGGCGCAGAACCGTGTCTCGCGCGTAGTTGAGATGCTCCTCGGCACCGCCATCGCGATTGACGCTTCGGATATCCACATAGAGCCCGAAGAGAAGACGGTGCGGATTCGTTTTCGTCTGGACGGCATCTTGCAAGAAGTACTCTCGTTTGATCTCGCCACCTATCGCCTCCTCAACTCGCGCATCAAGATTCTCGCCGGTCTTAAACTGAACCTCAAAGAAGAGGCCCAGGACGGCAGGTTCAGCGTCAATCTGAAAGAGATGGCGATTGAGGTGCGCACCTCAACCCTCCCCGGCGCCTATGGCGAGTCCATCGTGATGCGACTCTTGAACCCCAAGTCAATCTCGGTGCCGCTAGAGGCGCTCGGTATGCACCCCGTGCTCCTGCAGATAGTGAACGAGGAGATTGCGAAGCCCAATGGTATGCTCCTCACCACCGGCCCGACCGGGAGCGGCAAGACGACGACCCTCTACGCCGTCTTGCGCAAGATTCATACGCCGGGGGTCAAGATTATTACGATTGAAGACCCGATTGAGTACCACCTTGCCGGCATCGTGCAGACGCAGGTGGAGAAAGAGAAACATTACACTTTTGCGTCTGGACTGCGGGCGGCACTGCGACAGGACCCGGATGTGATAATGGTCGGCGAGATTCGCGACGAAGAGACGGCCGAGATTGCGATTAACGCTTCGCTCACGGGGCACCTCGTCTTCTCAACGCTCCATACCAACAACGCGGCAGGCACATTTCCCCGTCTCATTGACCTCGGCGTGAATCCAAAGGTCATCACCTCCGCCATCACGCTCGCGATGGCGCAGCGGCTCGTGCGCAAACTCTGCCCCGAATGCAAAAAAAAGACGCCGCTTGGCGAGAAAGACCGCGCGCGCGTTGAGGCGATTCTGAAGACGCTCCCCGTGTCGCTTCAGCCAAAAGAAAGAGAGAATTATACTTCGGTGGGCTGCGAAAAGTGCAACAAGACCGGCTACAAAGGCCGCATCGGCGTCTATGAAGCCATTCGCGCCGATAGTGCGATAGAAAAGATCGTGCGTGAGAATCCGAGCGAGCGCGAGATTGAAGCGATAGCGAAGCCGCAGGGCATTCCCACAATGACGCAAGACGGCATCTTGAAGGTGCTCGCGGGCATTACTTCAATTGAAGAATTGGGGCGCGTGGTTGACTTGAGCGCAGGGCAGTGATGCACTGCCTTTTCCACATTGCGTCCCTGAAAAGCGGGGGTAGGATACAGAAGGAATCAAGAAGATGAATCTCCGGGTCATCGGACTTTTAATACGGGTACTAAAAGTTAACGACCATTCTAAGGGGTGTGTCAGACGAATCCAGCGCATCCTCGAACGATAATTGGAATCCGCGAAGCGGAGTGATGGCCCGAAGATTCATTCTCTTGATAACTGGTGGCGAGTACTGGCGATGAATCCTAGCATAGAACGCTCGGAGTGTCAATGCTCTCTTTCTGCTTCTCTCCCTTACAATGAGGAGGTATGAAGGTACAGAAAAAAGAACTCGGCGACCTCTCGCTAGACAAAACGCTGCGCCCTTCGCTCTGGGACGAGTATATCGGGCAGGCAAGCATCAAAGAGAATCTGCGAATTCTCCTGCAAGCGGCCAAAGAACGCTCGCATACTCCCGAACATCTCCTCTTCTATGGTCCGCCCGGACTCGGCAAGACGACGCTCGCGCATTTGATTGCGAAAGAGATTGGCGCGCAGATAAAGATAACTTCGGGTCCCGCCATTCTGAAGGTCGGCGACCTCGCCTCAATTCTCACCAACCTTGAGTCGGGCGACATTCTCTTCATTGACGAGATTCACCGCCTCCATAAACAGATTGAGGAGATTCTCTACCCCGCGATGGAGTCGGGGCGGCTAGACATCATCATCGGTAAAGGCCCGTCGGCGCGCACGGTGCAACTTGAACTCCCCTCTTTCACGCTCATTGCGGCGACGACGCGCGTTGCCCTGCTCTCGTCGCCGCTTCGTTCCCGTTTTAGCGGCGGCACTTTCCGTTTGGAGTATTATACCAACGATGAGATAGAGCAGATTCTGAAACGGTCGGCAAAAATCTTAGGAATCGCCGCAAAAGAAGGCGCGCTCCGCGAGCTCGCCGTTCGCAGCCGCTTCACCCCGCGCACCGCAAACTATTTATTGAAGCGCGCTCGGGACTTTGCGCAGGTGAAAAAGAGCGCGCTCTCAAAGGACTCGGTAATGGAGGCGCTCAAATTGCTCGGCGTTGATGTCCTCGGACTCCACCCCTCCGACCGCGCGCTCCTCACCGTCCTCATTGAAAAATTCGGCGGCGGCCCAGTGGGCTTGAACACGCTCGCGGCCGCGCTCTCCGAAGAAGAGGCGACCATTGAAGAGGTGCACGAGCCCTATCTCATTCAACTCGGACTTTTGGAGCGGACCCCGCGCGGCCGCCGCGTCACCCCGAAAGCGTTTGAGCACTTGAGCGGCGTCAAGCAGACGCTGATGTAAGAAAATAAGAGGGCTATTTATCGGTCCCCTTTTTCCAGATATCGGGGTGGTCTCCTCGGGCATTTGGAGAAATGTCTGCAACCTGTCGTTTGCCTCCAGAGAGATACGGTGAGTTTTTCTCCAGTTCGCTTCGTCGTGAAGCAAGAAATTCACCGATATCGCCCACATCTCTACCGTCAGGGGTCTTACCATCGTTCTCTACCACCGAGCGTGTAAACGGGTCGCTCATAAGGAGTCGGTCTTCTCTGGCGAGGTCAATCGCCGCCTGTCTTTCTGCCCCCTGCTCAAACGAGCTTGACATATGCGTTAATATAAGTTAATAATACTGCTGGACTAAAAGAAACAACGACACAGTTAGTATACCACAAGAAGAAAAGGAGATGAAAGATGAATGCGACCATACTACTGAAAGAATACTTGACAAAAGAACGACTGGAGGAGGCCTGGCGGGAGATAGAACGATACGGGGGGATTGCGGTGGAAGTGGGGGAGATGTTGGATCTCTGTCTCGTCGTTGACAGCAACGGCGGAGATACGAGCGCTACACTGAACTTTACTGAACGAATCGCCGCGAGCCGAGGGATGTTCTTCCAGGCAAAGATCTATCGGGCAGAGTCCGCGGCGGCGTTCATCGCCCTGCGTCTGCACAACCGCGAGATGGTGAAAGGCGGTACCTTTACTATTGGCCTTGGGTCAGCAGAGATTGACTCAGGAGTTCTCATCACCGAAGAAAAGGTGCCTGCACATATTGTTGAGGAGGCAAAGAGATGGAGGAAAACGGTCTTCTCCCTCTTAGCCAAGTGTGGCTTCCCAGAGAAAGGAGAACGGATGGAGAAGCTCATCGCACAGAACTGGCTCACCTTAACTGCCGAGGAATGTCTTGCTTCTGGTCTCGTACACAGAATTATCTGAACTGCAGGGACAGTTCGGACAACACGCTAGCCACGCTAGCGTGTTTTTTATTATGCGATACCATAGCCCTATGAGTGGCCACAATAAATGGAGTCAGATAAAAGAGAAGAAGGGTAAGACGGACGCGATAAGGGGTCGCATATTTTCTAAGTATGCGAAACTCATTGCAAACGAGGCGCGGGCGGCGAAGGGAAACAGAGACGCGCCGATGCTCCGTGCGGCGATAGAACGAGCGCGGAAGGAGAATATGCCGAATGACAATATAGAACGGGCGATCAAGAAGGCGACCGAGGGCGGAGGCGCGGCGCTTGAAGCGGTTTTGTATGAAGGATACGGACCGGGCGGCGTTGCGCTCTTGATTGAAGTGCTGACGGACAGCCGCAACCGAGCGTCAAACGAATTGAAATTTATCTTTTCCGAACACGGAGGCAATCTTGCCGCCCCCGGCGCGGCGGTGTGGGCGTTTGCGAAAAGTTCGGATGGTTGGAAGGCGACGACGACCATGGCACTTGAAGATGCCGACTTGGCGAAACTGGAAAAATTGGTTGAGGCGCTTGAAAAAAACGAGGATGTTCAAGAGGTTGTGACGAATGCGGAATAACTATGCGAATCATTGCGATAGATCCGGGGTATGAACGGCTCGGGATTGCCGTTCTTGAAAAATTGTCGCGACAGAAAGAGACGCTGCTTTTTTCTTCGTGCATTCAGACAGAAAAAACGCTCCCGCATTCAGAGCGCCTGCTCGTCATTGTGAACGAAGTGCGGAAAGTGATTGAGAAATACAAACCCGAGGCGCTTGCTATTGAGAAACTCTTTCTCGCTGTGAACCAAAAGACCGCGATGCCCGTCGCCGAGGCGCGCGGCGCCATCTTAGTAGAAGCCGCGCGCGCCAAACTCGCCGTCTATGAATACACCCCGCTCCAGGTCAAGGTCGCCGTCACGGGCTACGGCAAGAGCGAGAAGAAACAGGTGGAGGAGATGGTGAAGCGGCTCATCGCGTTCCCCGCCTTCGCTGAAGCTACGGCGGGCAAGCCCCCGCGCAAGCGTCATGACGACGAATACGACGCGATTGCGATTGGGCTCACCTGTCTCGCTTATCCACACCCCTCCTTACTTGCAAAAGATTCTTGATTTGATACAACAGAGACGAATTAGCAGCTAACTACACATTCGTATGGACGAAGATGCAGTGAGTGCGAGCGCTGACGGCGCAGAAGGAGAAGACGGAGATGAAAAAACTGACCCCGATATGGTGGAGGACTCTTTTGATGATGTGGATAATCTGTAAATAAAATCCCCCCGCCCAAGGCGGGGAGATTTTTTATACGGCGATTCTCACAAACCGATGCTTGCCGATGCGGTACTTTCCCACAGGCGCCGTCTTGAGAAACTCCTCGCCCATCTTCTCTCCCGTCTCAATCTTCGTAACGGCGCCCTCGGCAATGAGCCGCCGCAGGTCTGACTTTGACTCTATGATTCCCTTCTCTTTTAACGCATCCGCAACTTCTCTACCCGCAAGAGCAATCTCCACAAACTCGGTCGGCGCGCCTTTCACAAACGCACTTTCAAAGCCCTCGGCTGCTTTCTTTGCTTCGGTTTCGCCGTGATAGCGGGCGACAATCGCTTTTGCTAATCTTTCTTTGCTTACTCGGGGATTTTCTTTCTTCATCTCCTCAACCTTGGGAAGCGAGACCGCGGTACAGAGTAGAAAATACTTCTGAATGAGTTCATCGCGCAGAGACATCACCTTGCCGAATATCTCGCTTGGCGCGTCGGTGATATTGATGACATTCCCCCACGAGGTGGACATCTTTCTGCCGTCCGTCCCCTCCAACATCTGCGTCGTCAGCACATCCTGCTCCACCTGGCCATAATGTTTCTGGATAACGCGCCCCGCCTTGAGATTGAAGAGTTGGTCAAACCCGCCAATCTCCACCTCCGCCTTCACCGCGACCGAATCGTATCCCTGCATCAGCGGGTACAAGAATTCGCGAAAAGAGACCGGCTCGTTTTTCTCCATCCGTTCGCTAAAATTCCGCCTTCCAATCATTTGTTGAACGGTAAAAATCTCTGCAAGAACAGCAATCTCGGCAAAGCCAAGTTTCGCAAGCCACGCGCTATTAAAGACGAACTCGGCTTTTTTTGTATCAATAATCTTCCCGATAATCTTTTTGTAGTCCGTGAGATTTTCTTTCACCTCTTCCGCCGAGAGCATGGGGCGTTTCTCAAGTTTGTCCGACGCGTCTCCAATCTGAGCGGTGAAGTCGCCGACGATAAGAACAATCTGGTGGCCGAGTTCCTGAAAGGCGCGCAGTTTCCAGAGCGGGACCGCCCGCCCGATATGAATGGTCTTCCCCGTTGGGTCAATACCGAACTTCACCCGAAGCGGTTTCCCCGACTTCATTCTCTGTTCAAGCGACGCTTTCACGAAGACATCTTCAACTCCCCGCGTCAGAATCTCCTGTATCTGCTCGTCTTTCGTCATGCCTATACTCTACCATATTTTGTGATACCATCATCTCTATGCACAAACGGCATACGCGCCGCCATCTGGTGCGCTTTTTCATAAAAGTCGCTCTCGCGGGTGGGCTCTTCGTGCTCGGCCTGCTCCTCCTCTGGGCCTCAAGTTGGAAATTGCCCGACATCAAGGCGCTCTCCGAACGAAAGGTGACCGAATCAACCAAAATCTACGACCGCACCGGCGAGATTCTTCTCTATGACCTCCATCAGGGGCAGCGCCGCACGGTGGTGCCCTATGGCGACATCTCGCTCTACGCCAAGAACGCCACGGTGGCGATAGAGGACGCGGAGTTCTGGCAGCATAAGGGCGTGCGCGTCACGGCGATTCTGCGCGCTATGCTCGCCAACCTCTTCGCGGGCAACCTCCTCGGCGGACAGGGCGGTTCCACCATCACTCAGCAGGTCGTAAAGAACGCGCTCCTGACGAACGAGAAGACCGTCACTCGAAAACTCAAGGAGTGGGTGCTGGCCTCCCGGCTTGAAGGGGCGTTAGACAAAGAGACGATTCTCTCGCTCTACTTAAACGAGATTCCCTACGGCGGCACCATCTACGGCATTGAAGAGGCGAGCGAGGCGTTCTTCGGAAAGAAAGCAAGCGACCTCTCGCTCGCCGAGGCGGCGTATCTCGCGGCAATCCCCAACGCCCCGACCTACTACTCTCCCTACGGCAATCACAAAGATGAGTTGGAGAAGCGCAAAAATCTGGTGCTTGAACGGATGGTCGCAAACGGCTTCATCACCACCGATGAACGCACGACCGCGCTGAAAGAAAAAGTGGAATGGAAGCCGAACTCCGAGACGGGCATTCTCGCCCCACATTTCGTCATCTATATCCGCCAGATACTTGAAGAGAAGTACGGCAAGGAGCGGCTTGAGTCGGATGGGTTGCGGGTCATCACGACTCTTGATTACGACCTTGAGCAGAGGGGCGAGGAGATTGTAAAAAAGTATGCGCTTCAGAACAAAGAGAACTTCGACGCGGAAAACGCCTCGCTCGTCGCGCTTGACCCGAAGACGGGTCAGATTCTCGCGATGGTCGGCTCGCGCGATTACTTTGACAAAGAGATTGACGGCAACTTCAACGCGACAATTGCCCTGCGCCAGCCCGGCTCGGCATTCAAACCAATTGTCTATGCCGAGGCGATGCGCAAGGGCTTCACCCCCGAGACGGTCGTCTTTGACCTCCCGACCGAGTTCTCAACCGAGTGCAACCCCGATGGCACGCCAATCGTCCCAGAGAACGCCGACAAGTGTTATCGCCCCGAGGACTACGACGGCAAGTATCGCGGCCCTATGACGATGCGAGGCGCACTCGCGCAGTCGGTCAATGTGCCGTCAATTCAAACCCTCTATCTCGCGGGGCTCCCCGACTCGCTCCGATTGGCGAAAGATATGGGGCTCACGACCCTCTCAAACCCCGACCAGTACGGCCTTACCTTGGTGCTCGGCGGCGGCGAGGTGAAACTGCTAGAACTCACCGGCACTTACGGCGTCTTCGCGGCGAACGGAATGCGCAACACGCCGACCGGCATTCTGCGCATTGAAGATAAGAGCGGCGCGGTCATTGAGGAGTTTCGGCTATCCTCCGAGCAGGTGCTTGAGGCGCCAATCGCGCAGACCATTACCGATATGCTCTCGGACAATAAAGCCCGCGCGCCCGCTTTCGGCGCGACCTCGCCGCTTTACTTCCCCAACCGCGAGGTCGCGGCAAAGACCGGTACGACCAACGACTTCCGTGACGCGTGGATTCTCGGCTACACGCCCCAACTCGTCGTCGGCGCGTGGGCGGGCAACAACGACAATCACCCGATGCACAAAATCGCCGCCTATATCGTCGCGCCGCTCTGGCATGAATTTATGGCGGAGGCGCTTAAGAAACTCCAGCCCGAATCATTTACCAAACCGCCCGAAGAGAACCTCACCGCCCTCCCCCCGATTCTGCGCGGCATCTGGGAGGGAAACCAGACCTACTTCGTAGACAAACTTTCGGGCAAGCTCGCGACCGACTACACCCCGACCGAACTCCGCGAGGAGCGCGCGGTGCGCAATATCCACTCAATTCTCTACTGGATAGATAAAGACAATCCGCGAGTTCTACGCTCTGCCCCGCCGCCCGATATCGACTCGCAGTTCCCGCGCTGGGAGTATGCTGTGCGCAAGTGGGCGGAGGAGCAGGGGCTCACCGACCAGACGAGCGCAGATATTCCAAAAGAGACCGACCCCTACCACACCGCCAACTCTGCCCCCCGCGTCTCTTTCTTGAGCCCAGATAGAGACGCGAGCTTCGCGTCGACGGGAAAGGTGCAGGCAGTTGTCTCGCTCTCCGCAAAATATCCCGTCGCAAAAGTGCAGTTCTTCGTTAATAACTTCTTTGTCGGCACGGCAACGAAAGCCCCATGGTCGTTCCCCATCTCGCTTGCCGATTTGGACGGGCTTCAGGAGACGAACGAACTTAAAGCCGTCGCCTATGACATCGTCCAAAACCGCGGCGAGGCGGTGGTGCGTTTCGGGGTCAGACAGTAATTAAATCTTGTGCATAAAAGCCATATTTCATGGCGTATTTAGTGGGTATAAACATCTTATCCCCACCTTCTTGTCATTTTAATGTTTAAGGAGTATACTTCCCAATGAAGTCACCCGTGCCTCCGCAAGGAGTGTGCGGGTTTTCGTTTTATATTATACTAGCCGCAATGACTGAAAGAGTGAGTATTTACATAGATGGTGGGAACTTTTACCATCTTGTCCTTAAGAAACTTGCGGTAGCGGTAGTTGACTTTGACTTTGATCGGTTTGCCGACTTTATAGCGAACGGTAGACAAATAGTAAGTATGGGAAAACGCTATTATATCGGAACGGTGAGGCAAAAAGAGGGTGATTCTCGAGCGGAAGATGCGGTAGCTCAACAAAACAAGATTTTTAGTTCCTTGAAACTATCACAATGGGAGATAAAGACCAGCAAGTTGCGTGAACGACAGGAAAGATTGGTTATAGACAACCGCGTAGAGAATTGCACAGAGTTAAAGAAAAAAGGAATCAAGGAAATTAAATATACGAGGAATCGAGAAAAAGGTATTGATGTGAAGATTGTTACTGACCTATTTATTGCTGCAATGGACAATAGATACGATACAGCCATAGTAGTAAGTTCCGATACTGACTTAGTACCGGCAATTGATGTTATACGCCATAGATTTAAAAAACGAGTGGAGTATATTGGATTTTCTATACTTGACCCAGAAAATCCAAAAAATAACACGACCCCAACCCTCTCCCTTATTACCAGGACAGATATTCAGCGGACGCTCATAGAATCAGAACTGCGGAATTTTGTAAAAGCGGTTCTGCCTTTTCCACCACAACAATAGTTTTTTCATAAAGAAACTAAGTGAGGATTGATAATGGCTAATTATAGGTCTTATCTTTCTTACAAAGTTCATCCTTACCGATTCATCGGCATCACGAGGTAGCGGAATGAGTGGTCGCCAACGCCACCAATAAGGAGCGGTTTGTTCTCGCCCGAGAAACAGAGTTTGACGCTGTCGCTCCCGATAGTCGCAAGGCAGTCCGAGACGAAGCGGTGATTGAAGTTGCTCTCAAGCGGGTTGCCGGTGAGCGCGGCAGAGACCTCCTGTGTGCTCTCTCCCAAGCCCTCGCTCCGCGCCGCGAGTTCAAAGAGTTTCTTCTTGGGGTCAATGCGAAACTTGAGTTGGTTGAAGCGGTCAGAGAAGAGGGTCGTGAGTTTGAGCGCGCCGAGCAGTTCTTCGCGTAGCACGATGGCTTCGGTTGCGAACTCCTTCGGCATAATCTGTTTGTAGTCGGGGAATGTCCCCTCCACGAGCCGTGAAGTAATCAAGAAGTTGTGCCCTTCCGCCGAGAGTTGCCCTTTGCCGAACGAGAGACGAATCTCATCGCGCTCGCCCTCAAGGAGACGGATAAACTCGCCCGCGTTCTTGACGGGCACCAAGATTGAGGGGAGTTGCGCGGGTGTCTTCTTGAGCGTGATGCGCTTCTCGGCGAGGCGAAACGAGTCGGTCGCCGCGAAGACGAGTTCTTCGTTCTCGTGAAAGACCGAGACGCTGCCGAGCTCGGGCTTCAAGTTCCCGAGCGCGCCCGCGTACTGCACCGAGCGAAAACCCTTGACGAGCGCGTTTGGGTCAAGCGAGAACGAGACGCCCTCTGCTTTGGGAATTGTCGGAAACTCGCTCGCGTCTGCTGTATGAAGGCGCGCCTTCGCTCCGCCGCCCGAGATGACCAGTTTTTTCTCATTTTCTTCAAGAACAACCGACTTTGCGTTTTGTAGGGTAGAGAAAAAAGAAGAGAAGAGTTGGGCGGGAACCGCAACCTCGCCCTCTTTCTCAACTTTGACCGGAAAGGAGTACTCAAGCCCCATATCAAGATTCGTGGCGCGGACGGTGAGTGTTCCCTTCTTCGCGACAAGAAGAAGATGAGAGAGAATCGGGAGCGAGAGATGCTTCCCTGCAAGCCGTTCTGCCTTGCTCACCACACTCTGCAACTTTTCTTTGGTCGTCTCTATCTTCATAAGAATATTATTATATTAAGAAAAGATTATTATTAAAGAGGGTGTGGATAGGTGGATAAGTCGTTTTTGTTGTTTCTTTTTCTGGTCTTTTTCATACTAGCATTTCTTGAATCGTGTGTATAAGGGTGTATTTTGTGTGAACGATTTTTACTTCTTTCGTTTTCTCCCCGTCTTCTCCCCAGTTAAAGCAGTGCTCGAATTCGCGTCAGTTCTGAAAGGAGGTTCGGGTCCTCGCGCAATTCGTTCTTTATCTTATCGCACGAATGAATGACGGTGGTGTGGTCGCGTCCCCCCATCTTCTGCCCAATGAGCGGGAATGAAACAGCACAATCCTCGCGGAGGATATACATCACGAGCTGACGCGGCTTCACCACCTCCTTGCGCCGCGTCTTCTCGTAGATATGACTCTCGTCTATGTTATAGAAATCGGCAACGACCTTCGTAATCTCCTTGATAGAGAGTGCCTTCTTTGGCTTGCTGGTGTTCTTGAGAATGGTCTTGACCTCCAAGACGGTGAGTTCCCTCCCCTTCACCTGCGTCTGCATCACGATGGAGTTCAGAATCCCCTCCAGTTCTCTTATGTTGCCTTCAAGCGCCGTGGCGATGTACTCGGCGACCTCGGTGCCGAGTGGGAAGTTGAGGAGCCCCGCCTTCTTCTTCAGAATTGAGACACGCGACTCGCGGTCGGGCGGCGGAATGTCCACAATCATACCGGCGTTAAAGCGCGATTTGAGGCGGTCTTCAAGGTCTTGAATAAAGTTCGGGTGCTTGTCTGACGAGAAGATGATGGGCTTGTTGTGCGTATGGTACTCGTTGAAGAGGTGAAAGAGCTCTTCTTGGCTCTTCTCTTTGTTTGAGAAGAACTGAATGTCATCCATAATGATGACATCGTACTGGCGGTATCGTTCTTTGAACTGGGTGATGCGGCCGTTCTGCATTGCGCTCACATAGTCCTGCGAAAATTTTTCGGACGAGAGGTAAAATACTTTGCGATTCGGAGTCATCGTGCGCAGGTAGTTCCCGATTGCCTGTATGAGGTGCGTCTTGCCGTGCCCGGTGCCGCCATAGACGAAGAACGGATTGTACGCCATCCCCGGACTCTTGAGCACCGCCTGCGCCGCGGCGAAGGCGAGCTCGTTGAAGGGTCCGACAACGAACGACTCAAAGGTGTAGCGCGGATTCAAGTTGCTCTCCTTGTCTATATAGCAGTCGGCGAGTGGAAGTTCGTGGGTGAGGGCATTTCCCTTGACCCGCTCTGCTTCGCGGCGGCGCGCGTCTTCTTTGGTCACGAAGTATTCTAGGGACCGCACCTCCACCGAGAGATTGCGCAGCGAGCGCAGAATCGACTTGTGGTACTTGTTAACGAGCCAGTCCTTCACAAAGGCGTTGGGCACCTCAAGAAAGACGATACCGTCCTGTACGCGCGCGATGGAGGTGTCTTTGAACCAGGTGGAGAAGTTTGCTTTTGAGACGGCGAGTTCAATATCGGCGAGCGCACTCTCCCACATCTTGCGCGTATCCAGTGTGAGTTCAGACATTCACCGATTATATACTGGTTGGTGAAAAGAGAAACTTGTAAAAAAATGACGATTGTGTTAATACTATGTGGAAAGAGTGTGGATAAGCGAACTATGTCTATCACCTACCAACCCAAACGAAAGAAACGCGCACGCACGCACGGATTCTTGAAACGAATGCACTCCACGAGCGGCAGAACGGTGCTCGCGCGCCGCAGAGCGAAAGGGCGCGCTCGCTTGACCGTCTAGCCGCCTCTTTTTTTCATGTTGCCCCAAAAGAACCGCCTCTCCTCGTCGGATTTTAAGCGCCGCCGCTCCTCGCGGTCGTTTCACTCCACTCATTTTCAAGCGCGGGTCGGCGCACTGCCTGCCGGCGCGACGGCGCAGGCAGCCGCGGTCGTCTCGCTGAAGGTCGCCACGACCGCAGTCGCGCGCAATCTCCTGCGCCGGCGCGTCTATGCCGTGCTTGACGGCTTTGTGCGCGGGAAGACGGGCTTCTTCATCACCATCACTCTGAAGCAGGGAGCGCCGGCGCTCTCTTTCGCCGCACTTGAACACGAACTCACTGCATTGCTCAAGTCGGTGCTCTCGGGCTAGAATGGGCAGATGCTCGCCTTCTTCAAGGTCGTCTGCTACATCCCGCTCTACAACGGGCTTATTTTTTTAATCTGGCTCATCCCCGGCGCTTCGGTTGCCGTCGCGGTCGTGCTCTTCACCGCCCTCATCAAACTTTTGCTTTTTCCCCTTTCATACAAAGCCGCGAAGTTTCAATTTGAGATGAAGGCGCACGAGGCGGAACTGAACCGCATCAAAGAGCAGTTTAAGAACGACAAACAAGCGCAGGGCAAAGCCGTCCTTGACTTCTATCGCGAGCGAGGCGTCAACCCCTTCGCCGGCATTCTCCCCGTCCTCATTCAGATTCCGCTCGTCATCTCGCTCTATTACATCTTTCTCCGCAGCGGTCTCCCCGTGGTTGATACCTCCCTTCTCTACCATTTTTCGCCGCTGCCGACGCCGAATATGTTCTTCGTTGGCGTTGATATCGGAGCAAAGAGTGTCGTCCTTGCGGTGCTCGCGGGCGTGACGCAATTCTTTCAGGCACGGCTCGCCATTCCTCCCGTTGCGCCGGCCGCATCAGGCACTCCCTCTCTCTCGCACGATATGGCGCGAGGTATGCAGTTTCAGATGAAGTATGTCCTTCCCGTCTTTATGGGCTTCGTCGCCTATCAGGTCTCGGCGGCGGTCGCGCTTTATTTCATCACGAGCAATCTCTTCGCGGTTGGGCAAGAGATTTTTATGCGCCGCCAGTTCAAGAAAGGCGCCGTTCACTCCACTCATTTATAAATCTATGCAGACCGAAGAGATTTCACAACTCATCAAAGGGCTTTTAGAGAAGATGCTCTCGCCCGCCGAGGCGATTGAGGTTGCCGAAGAGGGCGGACGGACTCACTTTCGCATCCGCGCGCGCGATGCGCACCTGCTCATTGGTACGCGCGGCGCGCACCTCTTCGCGCTCAATCACCTGGTGAAGAAGATGGTCGCAAAGACAGACCGCCTGCCTGCCGGCAGGCACGGCGAGACCGACTTCTTGATTGATGTGAATGACTATCAAAAAGAAGCGTTAACTCACCTCAAGACGACCGCAACCATTATGGGCGAGCGCGCCCGTTCGTTTAAGACCTCGGTAGAACTTGAGCCGATGTCTGCCTACGAGAGAATGACGATCCACTCCTTTTTTGAGGGTGCGCCTGACCTCACGACCGAGTCGGTCGGCGCAGGCGACCACCGCCGCGTCGTGATTAAGTACATTGAAGAAGGCGCTAGGCGCTAGGAAAGCAGGTGTCAGGAAGTACTCGTTTCTTTTTTTCTTACCTAATGCCTAACGCCTAGTTCCTATTCTCCTAATCTAAGCGACCAGAGCGAGCCGTCTTTTTTGTTGATGAAGATAAAGTGGGTCTCGTCGCCGTCAAGAAGCGGGCTGGCCGTGTCAATCGGCTCTGGCGGCGCGAAGAGCAGATGCGAGATGCCGGTCGGCGCGTCAATCTCCCAGAAGTCGTCGGCAAATGAGACCGCTCCCTGGTACCACGCGTCAGGATAGCTTGCGGCGGAGATGCTCCGCGGTGCGCCACAGAAAAGGATTGTGCTGTTCTTCTCCCAAACGCACTTTTCGGGCAGCGTCGCGGGCGAGACCTCGACACTTTTTCCACTTTTTCGTTCAATGACGCGGGTGCTGAAGTCCGCCTCACCGCTTTCGCTCGCGAGAACAAGCGTTCCGTTCGGACTCGGCAGCGCCGTGAGACCGGTGATTCCTTGCAGTACCGTCTCACTCGCGCCCGTCGCGCGGTTGACAAAGAGAAGAACACCGTTCGCGAGCGCCGAGGGCTTTGAGAGAAGCGCGATGGTGTTCTCGGCGAACCAGAGCGGCGTCCATTCTAGAACGGGAGAGCGAAAGACCTCGGTCTTCGGACTTCCCGAGAACGGCGCGCTGATGAGTGTCGCGCGATTGCCCTCTTTGCGGATATAGGCAAACTCTTTGCCCGAAGGAGACGCCGAGACGGCAGTAATGTTTGTGGGTAAAAAACTCCCGACGAGTTCGCCTTCGGTCGTTCCGCTCTTGGGACGTATGCTCGCCGCGAAGCTCTCAATCGTCTCGCCGTC
>Ga0209515_10002999_pt1 | contig 24781 bp, 16 predicted proteins | sample Subgroupgradi54m_FD_187454 | JGI IMG/M metagenome (GOLD analysis project Ga0209515, IMG submission 187454) | Subsurface groundwater microbial communities from S. Glens Falls, New York, USA - GMW60B uncontaminated upgradient, 5.4 m (SPAdes)... ... | reverse complement strand
CGCCGCCCTGCCACGCCTGCTCGAGCGCGCCGGCACCGCCGCGCGCGGCTCCATCACCGCCGTGTACACGGTGCTGGTGGCCGGCGGTGACATGGAGGAGCCCATCGCCGACGAGGTGCGCGGCATCCTCGACGGTCACATCGTGCTCGACCGGGCCCTGGGCGCGCGCAACCGCTGGCCCGCCATCGACGTCCTGGCCAGCCTGTCGCGGGTCATGCCCCAGGTCACCAGCGACGAGCACCGGACCGCCGCCGGGCGGGTGCGCGAGCTGCTGGCCACCTACGAGCGCCAGCGCGACCTAATCCTGTTAGGCGCCTATAAAATGGGCAGCGACAAGCGGGTCGACGAGGCCATCGCGCAGGTGCCCGCCATCGAGGCCTTCCTCAAGCAGGCATCAGGTGAATCCTCGATGCTGGCAGCGACGCTCGATCGACTGCGTGCTCTTGCGCGCTGAGTCATCCGCGTTGACGCGACTCGCGACGCACCGCGCAACCTACAGGTGCTGGCGACAACAGGCCTAGCCACCAGTGGGGCATTTGGCGACTGTTGCTAACTGTCCGCATCGATGCGTCGAGTTATCAGCTATCTATCAGCATCTGACGATCGTTCATGCCGTGATCACAGTAACAGCGCGAAATTCCACCCTGGCACCACGCGTCATGATGCTCAATGTTTCCGAATGGTACAGCGTTTCACGGTGGCGTGGACCTTGCTGTAAGGACCGGTCATGCGTCGACGTCGTACATCACCGCCGCGTTCCGTAGCACCTGAGACCCTAGAGCACCTGGGTATCCCAGAACCGCTCCCGTTCCTCGGCCGGGAGACCGAGCTCAAGGCGCTGGACGCCGCACTGGACTCGGCCCACCTGGTGGTCGTGACCGGTGCAGCGGGCAGCGGCAAGACCGCGCTGGCGCGCCAGCTGCTGTCCCGGCAGCGTCACGCCGGCTCGACCCGGCAGTTTGCCTACGTGGTCTGCGAGGAAGGCGACCTGGCCGAGGCCGTGGTCGCGCGCGCCGAGCGCCTGCTCGACGTGGTCCCGGGCAGCCTGACCCGGGCGCTGGCGGCGACGCCGCGCCTGCTGGTCATCGACGAGCTGCACCGCCTGTCCCCCGACGCCGCGGCGCGCCTGCTCGGCCGCCTGGTGCGGGCGGGCGCCATCGGCCGCGTGATCGCGCTGTCGCGCGACGTGCTGCCCCTGCCGCGCGAGGACGCCGGCCGGGCCGAGATGGTCATCGACGGCCTCTCCGCCGACGATGCGCGCGCCCTGTGGATGCGCCTGGAAGAGACCTGGGGTCCGACCCCGCGTGGCACGGTCGACGCGGCGCTCGAGCGCACGCGCGGCGTGCCGCTGGCGCTGCGCCGCGAGTTCGCCCGCGCCCACGACAAGAAGGCCTGGGAAGTCGGGTCCTTGCCCAGCGACGAGAAGAAGCTCCTGTGCGCGGCCTCGGTGCTGCGCGTGGCCGCCACGCCCGCGGCCCTGGCCCAGCTGGTGCCGGGCGCCTCGCTGGAAGAAGGCATCCGCGGCCTGGTGCGCAAGCAGCTGCTCAACCCGGTCGTGGACGGCCGGCTGGAAGTACATGATGTGGTGCGCGCGGCCGCCCTGGCCGGCCTGACCGCCACCGAGCGACGCTCGCTCGAGGCGGGTGCGGCGGCGCTGCTCGACGACGAGGACGGCACGGCCACCGCCTGGGAGCAGGTCGATGGTGCGGCGCTGGGCGTGGCCGAGCCGCTCGACCGCCTGCGCGAGGCGGTGCGTCACCTGGCCGCCGCGGGCAAGGCGGAGCGTGCCGCCGAGCGCCTGTGCGCGTCGGAGGCGCTGCTGGCGCGCCGCGGTGGGGGCGGCGAGGCCCTGGCGGCCATCGCGCAGCTGGCCGCGGCGGGAGTGAACAACCGGCAGCTCGAGCTGCTGCGCGCGCGCCTGCTGGCCCGCGCCGGCCGCGTGGCCGAGGGGCTCGATGCCTACGAGACGCTCGAGCGCGAGCTGGGCGACAAGCTCGATCGCGTCGCCCCCGAGGCGCGCGTGGCCCATGCCGAGCTGGTGCTGGCGAGCGGCGACGTCGAGGGAGCGACCACGCGCCTGCGTCCGCTGGTCGACCACATCCGGCCCGAGGTGCGTGCCGCCGCGCTGTGCGCGATGGCCAGCGTGGACCTCGAGCGGGGCCAGGTGGCCAATGCGCGCAAGTCGCTGCGCGCGCTCGAGACCGCCAAGACGCCGGTGCCGCCGGCACTGCGCACGCGCTCGCGCCTCCTGGGTGCGCTGTGCGACGAGCGCGAGGGCCGTGACGCGGCCGCGCGCGCGGCGCTCGGTCGCATCGCCGCCGCCGGCGTGGACGGCGCCGAGGCCGCCGCGGTGATGGCCGCGCAGGCCGACGCCCTCGCCGACGAGGGCCGCCTGGACGAGGCCGAGCGCCTGCTGGGCGAGGCCGAGCGGGCCGCGCGCGAGCAGGACGCGCCCCGCCTGGGCGACGAGATCCGCCGCCGCGCCGCCATGGTGGCGGTGCGCGCCGGCCGCGTGCGCGACGCCGAGGCGACCCTGCGCGAGCTGGGCACGTCGGCGCGCGAGCGTGGCGACGAGACCGCGGCGCTGCGCGCCGAGATTGCCATGGCCGCGGCGCTGGTGCTGCGTGGCCGTGCTGCCGAGGGTGCGCGGACTGCCGCCACCGCGGCGGCTGCCGCGGCGACGCGCGGGCTGGCCGCGCTGGCCGTCGAGGCCCGCCTGCAGCAAGGGCTGGGCGAGCTCGACGAGCTGCGCGCCGGCGAGGCGCGCGATCTGCTGCGCACCGTCATCGAGGACGAGGCGGCGCCGGCGCGCGTGCGTGCCCAGGCCGCCATCGCGCTGGTGCGCGCCGAGGCCTGGCTGGGCCAGCCGGCCGTGCTGCCCGAGGCCGCCGTCGACACCCTGGCGCGCTCGCTGGCGCATGCCGAGACCCTGCTCGCGCAGGGCGACGCCAACGCCGCGCTCGAGAGCCTGACCCGCGCCGCCGCCGAGGCCGCGCGCGCCGGGCGTCCGCTCGAGCTGGCGCGTGCGCTCGCCGACGCGGCCCGTCTGCACCTGGCGTGCGGCGACCGTGTCAGCGCCCTGCAGGCGGCCAGCCGCGCGGTCACCGAGGCCGTGCCCGGTGGTCTCGACCGCGCCGTGGCGCGCGCCCTGCTCGTGCGCGCCGCGCTCTCGCGCGACGAGGGCGACCTGCCCGCCGCGCGCGAGCACGCCGCCGCCGCCCTGACCGTGTCGCGCGCCGCCGGCCTGGGGCCGGAGCGCTACGCCGCGGCCGCCGCCGCCGAGCTGTGCGCCCGTGAGGCCAACGACGCGGCCGCGGTCGAGCCGCTCATCGCGCAGCGCAGCGCTGCCGCCGCCACCCTGGGCGAGATCGCCCGCGTCGCTGCCGACCGCGTGCTGGCCGACCTGGGCCTCACCCCGGCGCGTCCGTTCCGCCTGGTCTCGGGCGCGGGCTCGTCCAGCTACGTGGCCGAGGTCGATGCCATCGCGCTCAAGCTGGAGCGGCGCAGCCTGGTCATCGATGGCTCGCGCGAGCAGATCTTCCGCTCGGGCACGTCCATCGCCGACCTGCGCCGCAGAAGCCTGCTCAAGCGTCTGCTCTTCCTCTTCGCCGGCGCGCCCGGCAAGTCCTTCACCAAGGAAGAGATCGTCCAGCGCGTCTGGGGCGTCGACTACCACCCGCTGCGTCACGACGCCGCGCTGTTCACCAACATCATGCGCCTGCGCCGCCTGCTGGGCGAAGGCGGCGACGAGATCCTGCGCGTGGGCGAGGGCGGCTACCGCCTGGTCCCGCCGGCGGACTTCATGTTCGTGGACAAGCTCGCCAGCTAGTCTTCGCTTCGTAGACTCACCCCATCACCATTCGACGCCCGGCGAGTGCATCATTTGGATGCGCCGCCGGGCGGACCCATTTGTTCGAGGCTGCACGCATGAGTCTCGGGCTTCGTGCGTGGGCTGGCCTTGTCTTCATCCTGGCGGCGAGCGGGTGCAGCGATCCGGCACCGCCGCCCATATCTTTCGACGAGTACACGAAGCAGGTCGCCGACGCAGAATGTACCTTTGCGGTGCGCTGCTCCGGGACGCCGGATTTCGCCACGTGCAAGGCGACGACCTATCAGCTGGACTCCGATTTGACACGCGCTGCCTATGTCCACGACGGGCGCCTCGACTTCGATCCCGCTCAGGCACAGAAGTGCATCGACTTCTGGGAGACAACGAACTGCGACGGTGAGTTCGGCATCGATGTATCCGCGTGGCACCGAGCCTGCGACGGAGCGGTCATCGGGCATGCGCCCACGAACGGGGACTGCATCATCGGCGACGAGTGCCCTGAAGGCGATCGATGCGTGCACTTGAACTGCCAGGATCGATGCTGTCTGGGCGTGTGCATGCAATCCGGTAAGTCACCCGTCGGTGGCAACTGCAACAACGCTTCATGTGTCGACGGTGCCTACTGCAGTAGTGGGACGTGTTTGCCCCGGGCACCCGAACGGGGCGCCACGTGTCACCATCCATCGGAGTGTGCTTACCCGCTCATCTGTGAGCTCGACAGCCCGGGAAGCGCCGGCACCTGCCAGCCACGTGCGGAAGAGGGCGAGAGCTGCGATGCAGGGCTCAGCTACCATCCCTGTGCGCACAACATCGACTACTGCGATCCCACCAGCAACACCTGCGTGCGCCGGGCAGCGGTAGGCGAGGCTTGCGACCCCACCGCGTTCGAGGGATGCGTCTGGTACGCTTACTGCGACGCAGGAACCTGCAAGGCCGAGCCCGTCGAAGGCGAAGCCTGCGCGCCTACGAGCGGACCGGGCACCGTTTGTCAGGGCGCCTATTTGGCGTGCACGAATGGTGTCTGCGTCGCGCCGCCCGACCCCATGGTCTGCGAGTAGTCTCCGCGCTTAATCCGCCGCCTCGGTTGGCGTACGCTGCGGGCGATGCGTCTTCGCCTCGCTGCTACCGTCATCCTGCTCGCGACTGCGTCGTCCCAGGCTGCCCCTGCCCCCAAGGACCCCGTCCTCGCTGCGCTCGTCACCGAGCTGCAGCGCTCCGCCTCGAAGCTGCGCATGCCGGGCTACGAGGCGCCCTACTTCGTCTCGTACGCGGTGACCGAGCACGACGACGTCGACCTGCTGGCGCGGCACGGGGCGCTGCACGGCGATGCGCACACGCGCAACCGGCGCGCCTACGTGGAGGTGCGAGTCGGCGACTACAAGTTCGACAACACCGCCGACGAGCAGCTGGCCGGCGACGAGAACCCGGGCGGTGACGAGGTCTACGAGCCGGGCAGCGACATGGCCATCGACGACGATGCTGACGGCCTGCGCGGGCAGCTGTGGCTGCTCACCGACACGCGCTACAAGCAGGCGCTGGCGCTGCTGCACGAGAAGCGTGGCCAGCGCGCCACCACCGTGGTCGAGGACGCCGACCTGCCCAGCTTCGCGCGCACCAGGCCGGTCAGCCACGCCGACGCGGTCGCGCCCGTCAGCGTCGACGCCGCCCGCTGGGCGACCGAGCTGCGCAATGCGTCGCGCGCCTTCGCCGCGCACTCCGCCATCTTCGACGACGCGCTCAGCCTGAGCGTGCAGCACGAGCGGCGCTGGCTGGTCACCAGCGAGGGCACGCGGCTGTACACCGAGCGCACCATCTGGGGCCTGACCGTGGAGTGCAACGTGCGCGCCGACGACGGCGCGGTGCTCACGCACACGCAGGCCTGGTACGGCGCGAGCGAGGCCGAGCTGCCCGCGGGCCAGACGCTGCTGGCGCAGGTCGAGCGCCTGGCCGGCGAGGTCGAGGCCTTGCGCAGCGCGCCCGTCATCGACCCGTACACCGGGCCGGCCATCCTGCTCGAGGACGCCACCGGCGTGCTCTTCCACGAGGTCATCGGCCACCGCCTCGAGGGCGAGCGCCTCGCCGACGACGAGGAAGGCCACACCTTCAAGGGCCAGCTGGGCACGCGCGTCATCCCCGACTTCCTCGACGTGCTCGACGACCCCACGCAGCGGGCGCACGCGCAGCACGGGCTGAACGGCCACTACGACTACGACGACGAGGGCGTGGCCGCGCAGCCGGTGACGCTCATCGATCGCGGCGTGCTGCGCGCCTTCCTGACCTCGCGCCGCCCGGTCAGCGGCCAGACCCGCTCGAACGGCCACGGCCGCGGCGAGGGCTCGTTCGATCCCATGGCGCGCATGGGCGTCACCATCGTGCGCTCGCACAAGGTGGTGAGCATGAAGCGCCTCGACGAGATGCTCATCGAGGAGGCGCGCAAGCAGGGCAAGCCCTACGGCCTGGTCATCGTCGACGTCACCGGCGGCGACACCAACACCGGCGCCAGCGGCTACCAGGCCTTCCGCGGCTCGCCCCAGCTGGTCTACAAGGTCGACGCCAGGAGCGGCACGCGCACGCTGGTGCGCGGCGTCGAGATGGTGGGCACGCCGCTGTCGTCGATCAACAAGATCATCGCGACCAGTGACACCACCGGTCTGTTCAACGGCTTCTGCGGGGCCGAGAGCGGCTACGTGCCGGTGTCGGTGCTGGCGCCCGCCGTGCTCATGTCGGAGATCGAGCTGCAGCGGGCGCAGAAGACCCGGCAGAAACCATTGATTCTCCCGCCGCCCTGGCAGAAGAAGCAATGAGCGGCATGCAGCCCGTCGACTCGAAGCTCCGCTTCTCCGCCACCGTCGATGCGTACGAGCGCTACCGGCCGGGCTACCCGGCCGCGCTGGTCGACTGGCTGGTCGCGCTCGCCGGCCTGGCGCCGGGTGCGCGCGTGGTCGACCTGGGCTGCGGCACCGGCATCTCCAGCCGCCTGTTCGCCGAGCATGGCTTCGACGTCGTCGGTGTCGAGCCCAACGACGCCATGCGCGCGCGCGCCGAGGCGCGCGGCGGTGGCCCGCGCTACGTCCGCGGCGAGGCCGCGGCCACCGGCGAGCCCGACGCCAGCGCGGCGCTGGTCATCGCCGCGCAGGCCTTCCACTGGTTCGACGTGCCCAGGACCATGCACGAGCTGGCGCGCGTCCTCGTGCCGGGCGGGCGCGCCGCCGCGTTCTGGAACGAGCGCGCACGCTCGCCCTTCCTCGACGCGTACGATGCGCTGCTCATGGCCTACAGCGCCGAGTACCGCGCGCTCAAGGGCGCGGGCGACGCCATCGCACGCATTCGCGCCTTCGCCGGCACGCGCGACGCGCGCGAGGCCAGCTTCGCCAACCCGCAGACGCTCGATCGTGAGGCCTTCGTCGGCCGCGTCCACTCGTCCTCGTACGTGGTGCACGGCATCGACGATCGCGAAGGCTTCGATGCCGAGCTAGCCGCCCTCTTCGAGGCGCACGCGCGCGATGGCCGGGTCGACTTCGCCAACCGCACCGTCGTGATCGCCTGGCAGCTGCACGGATAGCGCAGCGGCCGCGGCGGCTGCGGCAGCTTCTTCCACCGCCATCTGCGCCAGGCGCACGCGCGTCTGTCTGCGCCGGCGGCGCCAGCCGAGCACCGCGAGCAGCCCGAGGAACACCCAGAACAGGCCGCCCAGCGCGGCCACCGGGTACCACACGTAGCTCTCGCGCATGGCGTCGATCCACTCGGCGTCGAGCTGCGACAGGTTGCGGCCGAACGCGGCGTCAGCGGCGCGGTCGATGGGCTCGCCCTGCGCGACGCGAGCGAGGAACTGGCGGAAGGGCCAGCGATCGCCATCGTCGTGGTGGTCCTGCCAGCGGCCGCGGTTGGCCAGGAAGCCGACGAACTCGTAGCTCTCGGCGTAGGCGAGCGACACGCCGTCGTGGCGCGCGGGGAAGGAAGTCTCGAGCGTGTCGATGGGCAGGAGGTCGCCGCGAAAGAGCGCCATGGCCAGCTTCTCGGCGCGGTCCCACTGGAACTCGGAGCTGTGCTGGTAGGCGAAACCCTCGTGCAGCCAGCGCGGCGCGCGCTGGGCGCCGAGCGCGCGCTCGAGCGCCATGTGCGCCAGCTCGTGCGCGAGCGTGGCCTGCATGTCGTTGAGCGCACCGTCGGCGGTTCGGGCCGCGACCGCGACCACACCGACGTCGGGCCAGGCGACGCCCACGGCCCAGTCGGGCGCGCCGTGCCCGGGCGGCGCGACCTCGCGCAGGCTCTCGGCGTGCTTGACCAGACGAACCTCGACCCGCTCGACGCGCGGCAGATGCTCGAGGTCAGCCTCGATGCGGGCGAGCGCGCGCGCGGCACCCGGGGCCAGGCGCCGGGCCGCGTCCTCGAGCCCGGGCTCGACCGTGAAGGTGACGCGTCCCGCGCCCACCGCGGCGTCGGGATCGCGGAACGCCGGGCCTTCGGTGGCGCGCACGCCGCGCGCGCTGCCTGCGAGCACAGCGAGGAGCGCGAGGAGCGCGAGGAATGACTTCATCACGGGACCGTGGCTTCGATGCGCGCCCGGTCGTCCCCGCCTCCCGCGGCCAGGTAGATGACGCCCGCGCCCACCAGCAGCACGCCGGCACCCACGGCGATCCAGGTCCAGGTCGACTGCCGGTACCAGGGCGGCTTCACCGGCGCCGCGGGCACGAGCGGCGCCCCGTCCGGGCTGGCGATGGCGGCGTGCAGCGCGCGCGTCAGGGCCACCTGATCGTCCGCCGGCACGGTGGCGATGCGCTCGGCGCGCGTGCCCTGTCCTCCCCGAGCGGGGACGATCCTCCATACCTGTGCTTCGGCCGGCGACACGAGCAGCACCGTAAGCACGAGGCCCGCGTCGCGCATCGCCTGGGCCAGAGTTTGACCCGCGGGCGGCTCGCCGCGGCGCCAGGCCTGCACGCGATCTCGCAGCGATTCCCAGCGCTTCGCCGCGTCGCCCGGCCGAGCGGCGGCCAGCTGGACGACCTGCCTGGACGGGCGATTGGTCACATCGACCGCGCGTGCCGCGCCGCGCACGACCAGCCAGTGCCGGCCGGGGGTGACCAGCGCCTCGACCGGCGCCGCACCCAGCTCGCGCAGATCGAGCCAGACCACGCCTTCGCCTTCGCCTTCGATGCGCAGCTTGACCAGCTGGGCGTTGGAGGTCGCGTCGATCTCGGGATACTGCGCCCAGGCCTCGGCGGGCACGCCCGCGGGCGGCTCGGCCACGCGCAGCGCGCGCAGTCGCTCGACCCACGCGCTCGCGGCCGTACGATCCCCGGCCTCGTGCGCGCACAGCAAGGCGAGCGCGAACAGGCGCGCCAGATCGGCGCGGCTCTCGCCCACCGGCGCGGGCGCCGCCGCGAGCAGACCGAGCGCCGCGTCCTCGACCAGCGCGGCGACGTCGCCGCAACGCTGCGTCGCGTACGCGGCCTCGGCCGCACGCTGCCTGGCTCGCGCCGCGGCGAGCGCGCGGTCACGTCCGGCCAGCGCGTCGACCAGCACCGGGTCGATGGGCAGGCGCACGCCGCGGACGGCACGCACCGTGGCCACGACCGCGTCGTACACGCCGGGGTCGGCGTCCTCGCGGCGCGCGTCGATCACGCCGATGGCGACGGGAGCAGGAGCGGCGCCCGCCACCCTGACGGTGGCCAGCAGCGCGACGGCTACAGCTGCTCGAAGTACTTGCCCAGCGCCCACACGTCGCGTGCCCGCAGGCCGTCGAACTGCACGCCGAAGCCACCGGGGTCGACCCAGCGCACCACGCCGCCGACCTGCACGGGCTCCCTCTGGTTGGGAATATTGAAGCGGAGCATGACGCGCGAGTTGAACGCCGGCTTCACTTCGGAGTCGACGAACGCGCCGCCCAGCGAGAGGTTGCGCGTCTTGCAGCCATGCTGCTTGTCACCGACAGTGAACTCGATGTCCAGCTGCACATCGAACCGCTGGGAGCTGCGCACGATCTGAGGCACCGCCGCATGGTATCACGATCGGTGCCGGGTCGAAGACGGGCCGCATGACACCAGCGGAGCGTCCGTCAGTCGCAGGTCGCCACCGGCTCGAGCTCGTCGTCCAGGTGGTACGAGGTCACCTCGTCCAGCCAGGCGCGGGTCGCGGCGGGCGCGCCGCCCTGCAGAGCGGGCGGCGCGAAGATGTACAGCGCGCCGTCGAGTGAAGGCACGACCAGCGAGTGATCGTACGCAATGCCGGTCCGGTGGCCGCTCAGCCGCAGGGCGCTCCAGCGCTCGTGCGAGACCAGGTCCCAGATCTGCAACAGCTCCTGCTGGCTGGGATCGTGGCCGACCACGAGCCCGCGGTCCGGGGACAGCATCAGGTTGTGCAGACCCGGCGAGGCATCCACGACCACGCTGGTGCCGAGTGAGAACAGGGTCAGCTTGACGCCGTCCTTGCCGTCGGAGACCACGACGTCATCGGAGATGGGGCGCCCGGACTGGGCGTTGGCACTGTGCACCTGGCGTACGCTGATCTCGCCGCTCTTGATCTGCCAGCGCAGCACGTTGCCGTGCAGATCGCCGCCGAACAGGTACTTGCCCGAGGGCGAGAAGCCGTGGACGCGTGCGTTGACCGGCGCGGGCAAGTAGCGCGTCGTGCCACGCTCGAGGTCGAAGAGAGGGATACCCGCAGCGGGCGAGCTCAAGCAACCGAGCGCAACGGTGCGCTGATCGGCGGACAAGAAGATCTCGCCGCAGTCGACCAGCTGGTCGCCGAGGTCGCGCGCCGTGCGGCGTTCGAGGTCCCAGGCACGCACTTCACCGGTGTGGAAGCTCACACCCACGGCGAATCGGCCGTCGCGGGTGAGCTCCAGCTGATCCATGCGGCCGACCCCGGCGAAGCGCTGGTCGCTGCGTCCATGCGCGATCCGGTACATGTCGCCGCGGTCGTCGATCACCAGCAGCGTCGCGCCGTCAGGCGTGGCCGCGAGCGCCGTGGCCACACCCTTGATCCGGGTCACGACCTCGGGCTCGCCTCCGGGCAGACGCACGCGCACCAGGCGGCCGTCCTGTGCACCCGCGATGAGCGTGCGCCCGTCATCGACGAGAGCGAAGGTCGGCTCGAAGCCCTGCGCGCCCAGCGGCACGACCTGCGCGGGCAGCGACGACAGGTCCCACAGCCGGATGTCGCTGGCCTCGATCTCCGCCGTCACCAGTTGCTCACCCAGGAAGGTGGTGGCGCGACCGAAGTGCGCCATGCCGAGGAAGGCGCGCGATCGGTGCGTCTCGAGGTCCAGGACCATCAAGTCGCTGCGGTCGTCGAAGTACGCCACCTGCCTGCCGCCGGGCGAGACCGACAGTGACCAAGCCGGCGCCGAGGTCAGGGACTCGACCTGGCCGCTGCGCGGCTCCCACAGCTGGACGCCGTGTCCACGCTCCGCGTAGACGACGCGCCCGTCGGGCAGAAAGGCCACCGGTCCGATGATGGCGAGCTGCCCGGCCGCCACCCCATGGCTCTCGAGCGTCACTGCGTCGAGCCACTCGAAGCCCGCGCGGCGCTTTAGCGCCAGATAGCGACCCTGCTGCGACACCCACGCCTTCGACACGCCGGGCGAAGCGGCGTAGATCACGCGCTGTTCCTCCACGTCGTAGAGGCGCGCGGCGCCCGACCCGCTGAGCAGCACGCGGCTCGTGCCGGGTACGAACTGGACCTCGTCCACCGATACAACATCGTCGCCGAGCAGGGACTCGGCGCCGCTGTGCCGATCCACGAGCAGCACCAGCCCATCGGCGCGCGCCACCACCAGCCACTTGCCGTCGCTGGACAGCGAGGCTGCCTGCGCGCCGGGCACGAGCGCCACCTCTTCTGCCGCGTCCAGGCCCTGGTTCCACACCAGCACGCGCCCATCGACGAGCAGGGTGGCGAGCTCCCGCCCGAAGGTCTCGTCGATGCGCCACTGGTCGCTCAGGCCTGCAGGCAGACAGACGACGCGGCGCGCGCCGGTCGCGACGTCGAGCACGTACATCGTGCGGCGCCCGTCGATGACCAGCAGCTGCCGCCCGCCGTCCCACGACATGATCGGCGAGAAATTACCGGGAGGTCGGAAGACGTGTCGCGCCGGGCCTCGCTCCCGGGCAGCGCGCGCGATGGCGCGCACGCGCGTCCAGTCGCTGCCGTTCTCGGGGTACGTCTTCAGCCACGCGAGTGCGCGCGTGGGATCGCCGTACTGCACTGTCTCCGCCTGGGTCAGGATCATCGCGTCGGCGCGCGCCTTCTCGCGCGCGGCCGCCTGCTCGGCGAACGAGCGCTCGCGCCGCACGCGGCGGAAGCTCACGCCCGCCACCACGACGACGACGACCAGTGCCGCGAGCACCACGGAGGTGAGCAAGAGGTGCCGGCGCAGCCAGCGCAAGAGCAGGGTGACCCGGTCGTACTCGCGCGCGCCCACCAGCTGCCCGGTCAGGAAGAGCGACAGGTCGGCGGCCAGCTCGCGCGCGCTCGGGTAGCGCGCCGCCGGATCGCGCGCCATCGCCTTGGCGACGATGGCGAGCAGGTCGCGCGGCACGGCCGGCGCGAGCTCTTCGAGCGGCGCCGGCGGCACGACCACGACCTTGGCCAGCACCGAGTCGGTGTCGCCCTCGAACGGCGCGCGCGCCGCCAGCACGTGGTAGAGGATGGCGCCGATCGCGTACACGTCGGCGCGCTCGTCGACGGCGTCGCCGCGCGCCTGCTCGGGCGGCATGAACGCGGGCGTGCCGACCACCGCGCCCACGCGCGTGACCCCGGAGTGCGACACCTGGTACTGCCCGCCGTCGTCGCGGGACGCCTCGCGCGGCTCGTCGCCGCTGCCGCTCACGCGCCGGTCGCGGGCCAGGCCCCAGTCGACCACCACGGTCTCGCCGAAGTCGCCGATCATGACGTTGGACGGTTTGAGGTCGCGGTGCACGACGCCCTCGCTGTGCGCGTAGGCGACCGCCTCGGCCACGGCGAGCACGTGGGGCAGGAGCGCCAGGCGCGCGGCGAAGTCGGGCGCCGCGGCCACCGCCTCGTCGAGGGTGCGCCCGGCGACCAGCTTCATGGCATAGAACGGCTTGCCATCGGGCCAGCGGCCCGAGTCGTAGACCGGCACGATGCCGGGGTGTTGCAGGCGCGCGGTGACCAGGGCCTCGCGCTGGAAGCGGGCGGCGGCGCGCGGGTTGGCCTCGCGCGCCAGCGCCTTGATGGCGACCGTGCGCTCGAGCCGGCGGTCGTGCGCGCGGTAGACGCGGCCCAGGCCGCCGCGCGCGTGCTCGGGTCCCAGCTGGTAGCGTTCGGCGTCGTCGGGGTGGAGGCTGTGGAGCGGCTCGGCGGCCGGCGTGGCAGGCGCCTCGTCGTCGTCGCGGGTATCGAAGACGGTGGTCCGGGGCTGCAGCGGGGTGCGCGGCGGTTCGTCGGCTGGTTTCTTGCTCACGACGTTCGTCGCGTCCGCCGGCCGTCCGGCTACAGCTTGATCTCGACGTGCGCCTTGCGGCGCAGCTCCTCGAGCCAGACCTTGGTCTGCTTCTCCATCTCGTCGGCGTACATCTCGTTGCGCAGCTTGTCCTTCATCTCTGCGAAGGGCTTGACGGTGTCCTTCTTGGCGTCGATGACCTTGAACACGTGCAGGCCCTGCGGTCCCTCGATGGGCCCGCGCACGTCGCCCTTGTCGGCGACGAACAGCTGCGTCTCCCACTCGGTGGGTAGCTCGCCGCGCTTGAACCAGCCCAGGTCGCCGCCCGACTCCTTGGTGCTGGCGTCCTCGCTCGAGCCGAGCGCCAGCTTGGCGAAGTCCTCGCCGCCGCGCGCGCGCTCGACCAGCTCGACGGCGCGCCGGCGCGCGGCTTCCTTCTCCTCGGCGCTGGCGTCCTTGGGCAGCTTGATGAGCACGTGCGCGACGCGCACCTCGGTGACCGCGCCCGCCTTGCGTGACTGCTTCTCGTAGGCGTCCTTGACGTCCTCGTCGCTGACGGTGACGCGGGGGCGGACCAGGATGTTGACCGCGCGCAGGCGCAGGATCTGCTTGCGCACGTCCTTGCGGTAGGCGGTCACCGAGTAGCCCTGCGCCTGCAGCGCCTCGGCCAGCTGTGCGTCGGTGAGCTTGTTGCCCTTCTTGACCTCGGCGATGGCCTTGTCGATCTCCTCGTCGTTGACGGTGAGCTCGGAGTCGGCGGCCGCCTGCAGGATGAGCTCGTCGTCGACCATGTCGTCGAGGGTCTGGCGCAGGAGCGCCTTGAACTGCTTCTGCTTCTCGCGCGGGTCGCTGATCTGCTCCAGGTCACCCAGCTGCGGCGCGGCCCGCTGGTACAGCTCGCTCTCCAGGATCACCGAGTCGTTCACGATCGCGATCACGCGCTCGACGACGATGGGCTTGGGACCCTTGGGCGCGGGCGGCGTGGCGCCGGCCGTGGGCTTCTTGCCCGTGGGCTTGGGAGCGATGGGCGCGGGCTGCGCGGGCGTGGGCGCAGGCGCGGGCTGCGTGGCCGTGGGCGGCGTCGGCGCGGGTGGCGTCGGCGGCGCCGGCATGGCATTGGGCGGCACCTCGCCAGCGGGAGGCGGCGTGGCGGGCGGCTCGGCGTCCTTCTTGGGCACGTCGGCCGCCGGCGCGGGCTTCTTGGCCGCCGGCGCGGGTGCGGGCTTCTTCTGCGCACGCGCCGTCACGGGCGTCAGGGCGAGCACAACGGACGCCGCGAACGCGGCGGGAGACCACAGCTTGCGCATGTCGGGTGGGACTCTAGCCGAAAACGGAAGGTTGTCTGCGGCTTACTTCAGGAGCCAGGTACAACGATCACCCGCCCGTGGACGGGGCGCCTGCGGGCTTCTTGGGCGCGGGCGCGGCCTGACCAGGCGGCGGGGCACCTGGGGTGGCGGCGGGGCCACCCGGTGCAGGCGCCGGGCCGGGCGGCGGCTCGCCCATGCCGCCGTGGAAGTCGCCGTCCATGTCGCCCGGGCCGACGCCGCTGGTATCGACGCGCACCTTGGCCAGCGCTTCGTCGTGCACGGTGATCTTCGCCGCCGTCTTCAGGCCGGTGACGAAGTCCTCCATGGCCTTGGTGCGCTTGTCGCGGTAGATGCGGTTCTGGATCTGCTTCTTGACCTCGTCGAAGGTCTTGACCAGGGCCTTGCGGCGGCCGGTCTGCTTGACGATGTAGAAGCCACCCTTGGTCGCGATCGGCCCGGCCACGTCGCCGGTCTTCTCCAGCTTGAAGGCGGCGTCGACGACCTCGGCCGGCACCTCGGGCGAGCCGACCGAGAAGTAGCGCAGGTCGCCACCGCGCGCCTTGGTGGTCTCGTCGATCGAGTACTTGGTCACCATGTCGCGGAAACCCTTGGCGTCCTGGCCGGTCGGGCTCTTGGCCTCGGTCGCGACCTTCTCCGCCGCGCCCTTGTCCTTGACGATGATGGCGGAGACGCGCACTTCCTCCGGCTTGTTGTACTCGGTGGTGTGCTCGGTATAGAAGGCCTGCATCTCGGCGTCGGTGACGTCCTCCGGCTTCACGCGGGTGTCGAACTCCACCTTCATGAGCTTCTGGATCATCACCTGCTTCATGGTGCGGACGACCTCGGGATCCTGGTCGAGGCCGCGCTTCTTGGCCTCGGTGGCCAGGACCTCGAAGCGCACCAGGTTGTCGAGGAACTCCTTCTTGCGCTCCATCGACGTGTAGCGGGCGCGGATGTAGGGCGACTGCTTGTTGATCCGGTCCTGGAAGTCGGCCAGCGTGATGACGTAGCCGTCGATCTCGGCGATGGGCGCGGCCAGCTCCGCGGGCGACTGCGGGGGCAGCGCGGGCGCCTTCTTGTCCTTCTCCGAGGCGCCGGCCGAGTTCTTCTTGTCCGACTTCTGACACGCGATGAAACCCATCGTGGCCATCGTGGTGAAGCACCCGAGCACCGCACCGATGCTCAGCGAACGCGCGTGAATCATCGTCATCTCCTTGAAATCTCTAGCAAGTCTTCGTCCAGAGGCCTAACACGTGGCGATCAGCTCGAGCAGGGTACGCTTGGCCGCGCGGACGCGGTCGGCCTTCTCGCCATCGACAAACGCGCGTGAGAGTCGCATGTCCGGGGTCAGGCGGTAAGGCGAATTGCGCTTGTTGATGAGTGCCAGGACCTTCTCCGGCTTGAGCGGCGTGGTTCCGGAGTCGAGCGCCAGGACCAGCTTGTCGGCGGTGAGATCGATGGTGACCGCGCCCAGCTTGCGCCCGTGCGCCTTGACCAGCATCAGCTCGCCCAGCAGCTTGACCTCGTCGGGCGGGTCGCCGTAGCGGTCCTTCATCTCTTCCAGCAGGGCATTCACGTCGTCCTCGCCGCCGGCGCCGGACAGGCGCTTGTACAGATCCAGTCGCTGTCCCGTGTCCGGGACGTAGTCGTCGGGGATGTAACCAGGCAGATCGACGTTCAATTCCGGGTCGCGCTCGGCATGGATCGGCTGCCCCTTCAGCTCGGCGACCGCCTCCTCCAGGATGCGGGTGTACGTGTCGAAGCCGACCGCAGCGATATGTCCGGATTGCGAGGCTCCCAGGAGGTCGCCCGCGCCGCGGATCTCCAGATCGTGCGAGGCGATCATGAAGCCGGCGCCCAGCTCGGTGAAGCGCTGCAAGGTGGCCAGGCGCGCCTTGGCCTCGCCGGTGAGGGCCTCGAGCGGCGGCACCATGAGGTAGCAGTAGGCGCGCTCGCGCGAGCGGCCGATGCGGCCGCGCAGCTGGTACAGCTGGGCCAGGCCGAAGTGCTCGGCGTGGTCGACGAACATGGTGTTGGCGCGCGAGATGTCGAGGCCCGACTCGATGATGGTCGTGCACACCAGCACGTCGGTCTTGTGATCGACGAAGTCGACCATGACCCGCTCCAGCTGCTCGGGATCCATCTGGCCGTGGCCGACGGCGACGCGCACCTCGGGGACGAGCTTCTGGAGGTGCGCCGCCCACTCCGACAGCGAGCGCTGCCCACGGGCGTGCGAGGCCTTGGTCTCGCCGATGAGGTGACAGACGAAGAAGGCCTGGCCGCCGCGCGCCAGCTCGCGCTTGAGGCCTTCCTTGATGATGTCGTCGTCGGCGCGCGACACGAAGGTACGGATGGCCAGGCGGTCGGCGGGCGGTGTGGCGATGATGGACATCTCGCGCGCGCCCATGAGCGCCAGGTTGAGCGAGCGCGGGATGGGCGTGGCCGAGAGGGTGATGACGTCGATCTGGGTGCGCAGCTTCTTCAGCTTCTCCTTGTGGGCCACGCCGAAGCGCTGCTCCTCGTCGATGACGAGCAGGCCGAGCTCCTTGAAGCGCACGTCGGAGGACAGCAGGCGATGCGTGCCCACGACCACGTCGAGGCGGCCCTCGGCGAGATCCTTCACGATCTGTATCTGATCGGCGCGCGAGGTGAAGCGTGACAGCGCGGCGGTCTTGACCGGCCAGCCGGCGAAGCGGGCGGCGAAGTTGTTGGCGTGCTGCTCGACCAGCACCGTGGTGGGCGCGAGCACCGCGACCTGCTTGCCGCCCAGGACCGCGAGCAGCGCGGCGCGCAGGGCGACCTCGGTCTTGCCGTAGCCGACGTCGCCGCAGACCAGGCGGTCCATGGGCCGCGGCTGCTGCATGTCGTCGAGCACCTCGTTGATGGCCTTGAGCTGGTCGGGCGTCTCGTCGAAGGGGAAGGTGGCCTCGAACTCGCGGAAGACGGCGTCGGGCTCGGGGAAGGCATGGCCGGGCAGGGCCTGGCGCTGGGCGTAGAGCTGGAGCAGCTCCTCGGCCATCTTCTTGACCTCGGCGGAGACCTTGCGGCGGGTCTTCTCCCAGGTGACGCCGCCCAGGCGGTCGAGCTTGGGCTTGTGGCCGTCGGCGCCGGTGAAGCGGCTGACCTCGTTGAGGCGGTAGACGGGCAGGTAGAGCGCGCCGCCTTCGTACTCGAGGTGCAGGAAGTCGACCGGCGTGCCGCGCAGGGGCAGCTTGGTCAGGCCCTTGTACAGGCCGACGCCGTTGATCGAATGGACCACGTAGTCGCCCGGCTTGAGGTCGGAGAAGTCGGAGCCGTCGCCGCCGAAGGCGCGCGCGACCGAGCGCTTGGGGTCGGTGGTCTGGGCGCCGCGCCGGTGCGAGCGCGGGCCGAAGATTTCTTCTTCGGCGACCACGCGCAGGGCGTCCTCGGCGTCGTGGAAGCCTTCGACCAGCTGACCGACCAGGAAGGCGGGCGGGCCGCCCGGGGGCAGCTTCCACAGGTCGGCGGCGGCCGCAGCCTGGGTGGTGGCGACGTTGTAGCCGGCGAGCAGGCCGCGCAGGCGGTCGACGCCGGCGAGCGAGGAGCAGACCAGCGCGACGCGTTCGCCGTCGTCGCGTGCCTCGTGCAGCGCGGCCACCAGCGGGCGCAAGAGCTCGTCGGCCTTCTCGGCGCGGGCGCGGGCCAGCGCCGCGGCCAGCTCGCGGTTGGGCAGGGTGGCGAAGCGCACCGTGGGCAGCGGGTCGTCGCCGCCGTGCAGTTCGAGCGCGCGCGCCTCGACGACGGCGGGTGCGCGCGCCAGCATGGCCGCGTACTCGTCCTCGGACAGGTAGTGGTCCTCGGGCGGCAGGGCGATGCGGTGGTCGGCGCGGCGGGTCTCGAAGCGTTCGCGCGCGTCCTCCAGCTCCGCCGCCACGCTGCGTCTGACCCCGTCGGGGTCGACGACGAACCAGTGTGCGTCGTCGGGCAGGTAGTCGGCAAAGGGTGCCATGCGCGCGTGGAAGGCGGGCGCGAGCGACTCGACGCCGAAGAAGTCTTCTCCGGCTTCGAGCTGCTCGAGCAGCACGCGTGTCTTCGTCGACGGATGATCCGCAGCGTCGGCGGCGGCCAGCACGCGCGCCCGCAGCTGCGCGCCCGCCGTGCGCACCGTCTCGCGCACCGGGTGCAGGTACAGCTCGTGCAGATCGCGCAGCGTGCGCTGCGTGCGTGGGTCGTAGAACCGGATCGACTCGACCAGGTCGCCGAACAGGTCGATCCTCACGGGCAGCCGGTAGAGCGCCGGAAACACGTCGACCACGCCGCCTCGCACCGCAAACGTGCCAGGATCCTCGACGACCGGCGTCCGTCCGTAGCCTGCCCTCTGCAAGAGTCCGATCAGCTGGTCCCGGTCGAGCTCCTGCTCCGGCAGCACCAGGTCGCACAGCTTGGCCAGCTCCGCACGCGGGATGACGCGCCGCAAGAGCGCCGCCGCGCTGGCCACGATGACCTCGCCGGCGAACCCCTGGCTCAGCCTGAACAGCGTCGCCAGCCGCCGCATGATCGCCGCCCGGTCGGGCGACAGCTCCGCGTACGGGCTCGTCTCGACTCCCGGCAGGTGCAACACGCGCGGCGGTGCCGCCGGATCGTCGGTGGCCGGCCCGGCCCCGCCGGGCAAGAAGAACGCCGCATCACGCGCCACGCTCAGCGCCTGCGTCTCGTCGGCCACGACGACGACGAGCGGCCGCTGCTCCTTCTTCAGAGCCCCGGCCACCTCGGCCACGGCCGCCCCCAGCACCGGCCCCTGCAGCCCGAGCGCGGCCACCCGCCGTGCACCCGTGCGCACGCGTTCCGCAAGCTCGACCAGACCACGTCTCATGGGGGACGGTGTTTCCTATTTAACTTTCGGGGGAAAAACAAAAGGAAAGTGTCGTCAACGACGACAGGTAGTTAGCGCCGAAAGTTAATTTGGCAACACCGTCCCCAGGGTGATCGTCGGCCGAGTGTCGTCGGAAACGACGATTTTGGGCCGAAAGTTAAGATGGGAACACCATCCCCTGAATACTTGCCGTGGGGGGAGCGTTTCCTAGACTACGTAAATGCGAGTGAGCTCCCGGATCGGGGTACTGACAGTTGTGGCGCTGACCGCGCTGACGGCGGTCGCGCTGGCCAAGCCAGACAAGAAGGAGCTCGAGCAGCTCCTGGTCGAGACCGATACGATCGCGGCGAAGGTCTCGGCGATACGCGGGCTGCCCATCAAGAAACCGATTGCGCGCGGGATCATGTCGCGCGAGCAGATCGAGCAGCGCGTGCTGCAGAGGATCGGCGAGGACTACAGCGATGCCAAGCTGGCGGGGGAGGAACGGGCGGCCAAGAGGTTCGGCTTTCTGCCCGTCGACGTGGACTACAAGAAGACCATCCTCGCGCTGCTGACGGAGCAGATCGCGGGCTTCTATGATCCCGCGGCCAAGGAGCTCTACCTGGCCGACTGGATCGATGTGACCACGCAGCGCATCGTCATGGCGCACGAGATCTGCCATGCGCTGCAGGACCAGAGCTTCGACCTGGAGAAGTTCAGCAAGACCGTGCAGGACGACGGCGACGCGTCGCTGGCGCGGCAGGCGCTGGTCGAGGGCGACGGCGTCGCGCTGATGATCGAGTTCATGTTCCAGGAGATGGGCGTCAAGGTCGACCCGTGGGTCGACGACACCATCACCAAGTCGATGGCCTCGCAGGTCACCGGCGTGCAGCCGGGCATGGAGACCTTCGCCAAGGCGCCGCTGTTCCTGCGCGAGTCGCTCATGTTCCCGTACCTGAACGGGCTCAAGCTGATCGCGTTCACGCGCCGGCACCACCCGTGGTCGCGCGTGGACGACATGTTCAAGACGCCGCCCCTGTCGACCGAGCAGGTCATGCACCCGGAGAAGTACTTCGCCGGCGAGAAGCCGGTGAAGGTCAAGTCGGCCGCGCTGCCCTCGCTCAAGAAGTGGAAGATCGTCGAGCAGAACATCCTGGGCGAGGCCGCATTCGGCTGGCTGTGGCGCCAGCACGGCGTGCGCGACGAGCGCGCCAACGACGCCGCCGCCGGCTGGGGCGGCGATCGCTACGCCGTGTACGCGCCGCCCGACGACGACGGCAAGGCCATCGACTCGCTGGTGCTGGTTTCCTACTCCACCTGGGACACCGAGACCGACGCCCAGGAGGCATTCGACGTCGCCGTCGAGGCCGCGCCCACCTGGCTGGGCGTCGACGTGCCGGTCGAGAAGGGCCCGACCTTCGCGCGCTTCGTGCAGGCGTCGACGGCGCAGTCGTTCATCGAGCGCAAGGGCAGCAAGCTGGTCATCGTGATCGGCCAGCCGGCCGTGGCCAAGAAGCTACGGCAGGAAATCTGGGCCAAGTGGAAGTAACGTAGGCGGCCATGCCGCCGACGAACGCCGCCCGCCCGGGCGAATTCCGCTACTGGGAGCATGTCGACAAGCCGTGGGCGCGCGCCTTTCGCGTCGCCGCGCGCACGCTGCTCGGCTTCGATCCCGCGCCCTCCGACGAGGTCGTCGAGACGCTGGCGGCGCAGTACTTCGACGCCGACCCGCTCGCCGAGGCCTTCGTCGAGGAGGTCTACTTCGGCCGCGGCGCCGCCGAGGGGCGCAAGCTGCTCGATCGCGCCATCGCCGAGGGCGTGGCCGCCATCCCCGACGCGCCCGCGTCGCTGCGCGCGCTCTTCGACGACATCGATCGCGACCCGCCCTGGCTCGACCGCGAGCTGGCCGAGCTGGGCGCGCGCGTCTTCCGCCGCTACGGCTCGGCCATCTTCCGCTTCGCCGGCGCGGTCACCCTCGAGGCCTACGCCGAGAACTCGGTGGCCAAGCCGCTCATCCTGACCGGCGCCTACGCCGGCGACAGCACCAAGCATCGCTTCCTCGAGACGGTGGCGTTCTGGATCGCCGTGACCGAGCCGGGCGGCCTGGCCCTGGGCGCGCCCGGGCGCGGCTCGGCGCTGCGCGTGCGCATCATGCACGTGTTCGTGCGCAAGCGTCTGCTCGCGCACCCCGAGTGGAACCTGGCCGAATGGGGCATGCCCATCAGCCAGGGCGACGCGCTGCTCACGCTCATGGGCGGCAGCTTCGCGCCCGGCATCGCGATGCAAGCCATGGGCTACCGCCCGTCGCTGCGCGAGATCGAAGCCATGATGCATTTCTGGCGCCACGTCGGCCACATGATGGGCGTGCGTCCGCGCTGGTACCCGTCGTCGATGAGGGAAGCATTCCAGCTCGCCTACGTGACGATGGTGAAGAACGCGCACCGCGCCGGCGAGGACGGCGTGCAGCTCTGCCAGTCGTACGTCAACGCCTTCGCGGCGCCGCCGGGCGCGGGCTGGCGCGATCGCCTCGCCCATGGCGTGCACATGGGCTACACGCGTTTCTTCCTGCCGCCCTGGTCGTACAAGCGTAACAAGCTGCCGCCCGCGGGGCTGTGGGCCCTGCACCCGCTGCTGCAGTTCCCCTTCATCTTTGCCGCCGAGACGCTGCGGCGCGCCTTCCCGCGCCCGTTCGAGGACGTCGCGGATCGCGTGGCGCGGCGCAGCCGGCAGCGCTGGTTCGCCCGCCACATGGGCGAGCGAAGCGCCGAGTACAAGCCCGCGGCTTCGTTCACGCGGTAGTGACCAGATGGCGTCAACAACCCATACCCGAGGTCAGATGAAGCGTGCCACGGTGGCGCTCGTGCTCCTCGTCGCGAGCGCGAGCACGAGCGGATGCTCCTTCTTCCTGGTCGACCGCTACCACGAGCCGAAGCAGCCGGCCGCGGCGGTGGCGTGCACGACGCGCTACAAGTGGCCGCTCATCGACGTCGCCGTCGCGGTCCTGGCGTACGGGACGTCGTTCTACCTGTCACGTTACGGCGGCTACGATGTGCCCGCGTACACCGGCAACGTCGTGGGCGGCATCGGCGTCGGCTTCGGCGTGAGCGCCGGCTACGGCCTGTGGAACGTGCACCACTGCCGCGACGAGATCGCGGCGCACGCCGTGCCCGAGGAGGCCCAGCCCGCCGCTGCGCCGGAGGCCGCACCCGCGACCGAGGCCGCGCCCGCCGCCGAGCCTGCGCCGCCCGCCGCCACCGACGAGGAGCCAGCGCCCGCCGCGGCCGAGGAAAAGCCGCCCGCCGCCGACGAGAAACCCCGGCCCGTGCCGAAGCACAAGAAGAAGCACAAGAAGAAGCACAAGTAACCTGGTGCCGCGGCGTCCGGCGGCTACGGCAGCGCGAAGCCTACCGACACATCCACCATGCCGCGCTGCGCGCCGCCCTTGGCGACCTCGCCCGGATGCGGCGGCGGCGTCATGCCGCGCGGGTCGTACTGCTCGAGGCTGCTCTTGCGCCCGAAATCCACGACGCCACCGAACGCGAACATGCCGTAGCCGATCTCGAACGTCATCGCCCAGCCGCCGCGCGTGCGCAGGCGCAGCCCGCCCGCGAGCCGTCCTTGCAGCAGCGCGCCCGCTGCGTCCTGCGCGTCGCTGAAGGTGGCGTAGCTCGCCGCGACGCCCGCCGACACGTAGCCGGCCAGCTCGCGGCGCCAGTCGCCGGCGATGCGTCCGCCCAGGTTGACGGGGTAGATGCCCAGGCCGTAGGTGCGCACGCGCTCGCCGAAGCCGAGCGGGGCCTCGAGCTTGAAGAAGTAGCCGTCGCCGCCCGCCTCGAGCGTGGGCGTCACCAGCATCAGCTGCTCGCGCAGATCCATGTCGGAGCTGGTCATGACCGGCGCCGCCCGTGGTGCCCCCGACGACAGCCCGTGCGACGCGTTGTACGCGCTGGCCGCGCCGTTGTAGGCCGCGATCGCGCGCGTGAAGTACTCGCCCATGAGCGGCGTGTCGGTGGACGCGGCCAGCTCGAGCGAGCCGCCGCCCACGCGCAGCCCGAAGCTGGCCCCGTGCGGCTCTTCCGCACGCCCGACCGGCAGGTCGGCCATGTAGATGAATGCGGCCAGGAACGCGCACACCGCCGCCCGCGTGGGTGACACGCCTTCGCAGCTCTCGTATGCGGACTCGGACTCGGACTCGGACTCGGACTGGAGCATTGTCATCCCATGCTCCCGGCGCGTCCTACCTCTTCACGTGCCGTGCCGGTGCGCCACGCAGTGATTCCGCGGGTTTCGCGCCGCCGTCCTGCCGCCGCCTGAGGTGCGCAGGCGTCTCCCGGGGCCGCCAGCCTCCAGGCGGCCGGAATCCGAAGCGCCCGAAATCCGAAGCGTCCGGGCCGGGCCGGAGCTACGCCAGCGCGCGCGGCGTGTCAGTCGCCGCAGCCGCCGCGATCGCCCGGGCCTCGCCGTCGAACCGACCTGGATCGGCGAAGACCTCGCGCATCATGCGTGCCAGCATGCCGCCCTGGTAGCCGTCGATGAAGCGATGATCGATGGTCGCGGTGATGGTCAGCTGCGGTTGCACCACGATCTGTCCGTCGACGACCGCGGGCCGGTCACGCACCGCGCCGACCAGCACATAGACCGGCACGCGCGCGAACGGCGTGGGCGGCACGAAGCCCTCGTCGAGCCCGAACATGCCCACCGAGGTCACGATGCACACGCCGAAGGGAAAGCGCTCGAGCCCGAGCGCCTTGAAGTTGATGCCCAGCGCGCCGGTCAGCCAGCCGATGGTCCACACCAGCGGCCGGAGCGCCCAGGTGGGCAGCAGGCGCAGCAAACCCTTCGACTTCTCGAAGTCGGCGTCCTCTCTCCGGCGCAGCCGCTCGGCCCGCTCGCGCAGCTCGCGCGCGATCTCGGAGGTCGACTTCTGGTCGGCGTGCTCGATCTTGGCCTTGGCCAGATCGGCGCCTTCCTCGAGCGCGACCAGGAAGGAGATGTCGACGGTGTCGTGGGGCCTGTACTTGCCGAAGACGATGCGTCCATTCAGGGTCGGCGTCTTGGCCAGCGCCAGCGCCACCGCGCGTCCGACCAGGTGCGTGATGGACGCCTTCTCGCCCGTCTCGCTGCGGATGCGCTCGAGGTAGGCCAGCGCCGGGGCGGCGTCGACGGTGAGCTTGCCGTAGATGTTGGGATCGTTGGGCGAGCCCCACGTCGCAATGGCGAGCTTCCGCCGCGTGTTCATGCGGTACTTGCGCTTCGTCACGGCACGCCTCTTCAGCCGGCGATGAGGTAGCGGCCCATCTCGGTCAGTCCAGCCACATGGTGCACGTCATGGTCGAGGAAGGGAACCTCGACGATCGGCTGGTCGCCGGTCACGGCGGTGCGCAGGCGGGCGATCTCGCGCGCGTCGCCGCCCGCGAGCACGCGCCACTCGG
>Ga0209515_10002995_pt1 | contig 24802 bp, 28 predicted proteins | sample Subgroupgradi54m_FD_187454 | JGI IMG/M metagenome (GOLD analysis project Ga0209515, IMG submission 187454) | Subsurface groundwater microbial communities from S. Glens Falls, New York, USA - GMW60B uncontaminated upgradient, 5.4 m (SPAdes)... ... | reverse complement strand
TTCGGCCACCTGGAAGGTGGCGAGGTAACGACCTCGACTCCTTCAAGGTAAATAACTTAAGTTTACGCAAGCATTCCTTCTTCGTCCCCAAGCAACATGCAGCGGGAAGCAAAAAGGATACCCTGAATAAATGGATCTGTCCGTTTTTTGCGAAACAAAAATTCTTCTTCAGACATAACCGTATAATTAATTTCTGTTCCTAAACGTTTTTCTTCTTCTTTAACCAAAAGCGCCAGTTCCGGCAGTACGACCGTACCAACAATAAGCAAATCAACATTTTCTGGATTTTTTTTCTCGCGTCTTACAAATCTACCCGAAAACATTGCATACTTTATTTTTCCAAGCTTTGCTTTGTTTTTAAGAATATCTGCACCAAGACCTATGGTTTTTGCTCCAATTGTTAGCAAATCGTAAAAAAACGGGTATGTTTTGTCCAGGGAATAATATACTCTGTTGGCGCGTGGTTCCCGTACCAAAATACCGTGTTTTTCTAAAAAAGAAAGTTCTCTGCGCACTGCATTAATTTCGTCTTTTGTTCGCCGGACAAGTTCCCGAACATGAAGCATTTCATACGGAAACGAAAGAAAAATCGTAAGTAACGTAATCCGTGACTTTGATGTTATTAAATCTGCAAACATAGGCCCACCTTTTTTTACTTTACTGTAATTGTACCAGTTGTGGGCAGGATTTGGAACCAAATTTTTCCTCGAACAAACGAAATTGGACTACCTTGTTGGTCGAAAAGAAGTGTTCGCCCCTGGCGGCTGGCTTTTCTCCATGTACCATTTATTTGTTTTCCATTCATAAAAATTTCTGCTTTTCCTGTTCCTTTTGTTCTATACAAAAGGTGGACGTTGTTTTCGTACCCGTCGTTTGCATTATTTTCCACCATAGATAGTATGGCAATATTTTTTGTTGTTAATTGTTTTTTTGTATCTAGATCCAAGTGAGGAACCCCGCCATTATTTCTTTTGTAACTGTTTGTTGCTTGGTCATATGCCCAGTCGACAAAAAAGTCGTTATATGCTTTCCAAAACTCTACATGTATTGTCTGAGTTTTGGGCGCACTTTTTGCATCGTCATCGACAAACGAGTATTTTACAAACTTTTTATCCCAAGGGGAACCATCTTTGTCAACATTTGTTAATCCGCGGTCTTTTTTTGCAAAATCCCATAATTTTGTTGTTGTCGAATACATCGTGTGTTCTGTCGCAACAGTATGCCCCATTCTGTCATAATCTCGCCAGAATGTTGGGAATCCGATGGAAAACTGATTTAAATCGTTATACCCTGTCCATCCATAATCGATAAGCTGCGAAAGCGCGTCTGCTGGTCCGCTGGCATTTGCGCCACCAACATGCGCGTATAGCGGGTAATCTGCATATTCCGATGCAAAATCTATAAAATACGTTCGTGCAGACCTGACAGGCCCAATGGGATTGGCATCTTGGCAATAAAATAATGCCAAAAATCGGGTAATACCACCTTCTGCTACTGCTTCGTACACAACGTCGGCATAAGAAAGACCAGATTGTGGTCTTGCTTCTAGATGATTTTCGATCATGACACCAAGAGGTCTATGTTGATCCCACCATGCTTTTTGCTGTTTGGAATACATAGCGCCGTTAAGCGGACATTCTTCTGTTTTGGGTTGGGACTGATCAAACGCAACGGTACCGGTTGAGGAAACTTTTGGAGGAGCAACAACAACTGCTATAGAAGTTTGTGGTACCACACGCGAAAAAATAAAATACGATCCTCCAGCGGACAATAAGTATACCCCAACTGTTAGAAGAATTAATTTTATGTGTTTATCCATTACTCTTTTTTGCCTCCTTTATTGCTTTCTTTTCTTCGTCGGACAAGACATGGTCTACTCCCTTTCCCGTTTCTACTCGTTTTGCATACCACCTGGTTCCCGAACGAGAATACAAACCTGTAATAATAACACCTGTCTCGTTTGCATCCAAAAGCGTTAGTATAAAACTTTGATCCCCTCCTGTATCCTTAAACGGATTAAACCGCAATAATCCTATTTTTTGGATGTGTAATAAACCGTCCTTTTCTAGTGTATCACATCGTGATTGTAAAATTGCAATATGTTTTTCTGCAGCATCTATTTGGGCAAGCAATTGCTCGAGAATTGATTTTAAAGTTTTCGTGCTTATGCCACGGGTTAGATTATTATAGTGGGAAGAAAACTGCCAAAAAAATATGCTAAGCCCGATTAACCAGACAAGGCTAACAACAAGACCCAATGCAATAATATTACTTATCATGGTGACTCTTATATTAGCCTCTTGACACGCACGCTGTCAATAGTGTAATCTTTCGATATTCTATGGGTAAGCATAATAAAACTCGAAAAGAAAAAATTATTGCCGACCTTAACCGAAAAATCCAAATACAAGCAAACGGAGAAAGTATCTTCTTCTCCCAAACGCAAGAACCACATGTGGAAAAAACAGTACATATACCAGTATTTCAAGCAATAGAACCTGCAAGAAATTCCTATACCTATCTTTTCCATGATATTAAAAAATCTTTTCTTATTACGTCAAGCATTATTGCTTTTGAAATAGTTCTTTTTTTGATCATGCAAAGAAATATTGTTTCGTTATTGCATCGATAAAAAGAGAGGAATCAAGAGATTCGAAAGGAGGTGAAATAAAAATATGGCATCAATGTACTGTGTAAAATGTCGCGCAAAAAGAGAAGATCCAAACGCGGAAAAAGTTACCATGAAAAATGGTAAACCAGCAATGAAAGGAAAGTGCCCAGTTTGTGGCACAGGAATGTACAAGATCGGAGCAGCCTAAAAGCCTGTTTACTCTTGTTCTTAGCATACAAGAAAAACCCCCAACGCGCGTGGGGGTTTTTCAGTTTTATAAAACACGATACCTGGTACTTCTTCCAAGCCCTATTCGTTCAACCTTTTTCAATCGAAGCAGTTTATTCATTACCTGATTAACTGTTGGGCGAGCAATGTTTGCATTTTCCGCAATTTCACGGGGTGATGCCTCATTGATTTTTTGCAAAAATTGCCACGCGGCCAACTGATTGGATGATAAAGTTTTTTCTATATTCTTATCGGAGAGTAAATCAATTGCCATTTGTGACTGAATATAAACAATCTTCAGAAAAAACGTAATCCATGCAGTAATATCGTTCTGATCTGCATGTATTGCTTTTTGGCTTGTCCGCAAAGCCATATAGTAGTCAGGCTTATTATCTTCAATAAGCTTCTCATGAGAAATGTATGGCATATATTCATATCCTTCTTTTAAAAGAAGTAGATTTGTTAATATCCTCGAAAGTCGACCATTACCATCTTCAAACGGGTGAATAAGTAAAAATTCTACAAGAAAGTTTCCAATTATCAAAAGTGGATGTAATTTCTTTTCTTTCAAAGAGTTTTTTGTCCATACAACAAGTTCAATCATTGCAGAGGGCGTAAGATATGCAGGCAAGGTATCAAACAATATCCCAATGGCCAATCCTTTTGCATTAACCATCTGTACCTTATTTTCTTTCTTTTTATAATCTCCTTTATGCAACTTATCTTTTTGTGTATATTTAAGTAGCTCCTTGTGGAAATGCTTAATGGTACTCTCATTAAGAGAAAGAGTGTGCCAAGAATTAAAAATATTCTGAAGTAATTCAAAGTATCCTATTACTTCTTGTTTATCTCTATCTGAAAATTTTTCTATAGAAATACCACGTATAAGCTTTTCGACGTCTTCGTCCAACAGTTTTGCTCCTTCAATACGCGTAGAAGCCCCAGTCGAGATAATAAGGACAGATTTTTTTAGCCTGTCTAAAACAACAGGGTTTAGTTTTGCCCCACCAACCCACCGCCCCTTGAGCTCATCAATTTTTGCGATATATGATAAAATCTCAGGAGTAATTTGTGTAAAACGTTGATCAAAGGTGTGAATTGGCATATATTTAATCTTATGTATATAGTATATAAGATTATATAAGATTAGTCAAGTAACATATGATTTAGCCTTGAAAATACTCAAATAATAGTCGATCGCCCACCTTACGCAGAGCCGTCATTCTGGCCTGTCCAGAATCTGCGGCTCGTTAGGATTCTGGAGTCGCACCGCTCCCCAGAATGACTAAAGCCGTAATATGATTTAGGAATAAAACTGGTATACTACGGGTGAATGAAAAACCTGCAGCAATACGAAAAATTATTTTCTCGAGATTTTTCACTACCATCTGTCGAAGCATGGGTACGTGGCGAAAGCACAAATGCAAAAGGATGGACAACTCAAAAACAGCCTTTTTTACCATACATTATTACCGAAAGACTCGACGACACTGTTCGTTTCTACTATAACCTGCAGGGAGTTGCATGGATACAAAATTTATTACTTGAATTTGCACGTAAGGATAAAAATTTCTTGAGCAAAATTGAAAAAACAGTTTTAGAAAAATTACAATTTATTAGGCCAATTTACGAAAAAGAAAAAGTTCTTGACCTTGGTAACCTCAAAAGGTTTTTAAAAGAACTGGAAGATGGGTATCCATGGTTTGAAGCAATGTGGTGGTTCTGCCAGATGGATAAAGAAAATCTGGGTGGCTTGAAACTTAATAAAATACAAAAAGTGAGAGCGTTAACAGATACCCTTTGCAATGCATCGGATACAGTTATCCGAAAATCTCTTTCTGAAATTTACCCCAATCTTGGTTATTTTTCCTCTTTGCTAACGACTCAGGAGATATATTCGGGAAAGATTCCAACCAAGAAAGAATTAACAAAGAGGGACAAGAGTTACTTTTTTGGGAATAATCAACTATTTGTAGATAAAAGTAAATCTTCTATTGAGAAGGCACTAGGGGTAACATTTAAAATTAATACATTTGATGACAATGCCATTCTTATTGGTAGTATTGCACAAAAAGGGAAAGCACGTGGTTTTGTAAAAAAATCATGGGACACAAACAAATTAACGAATTAAAAGCAGGCGAAATACTTGTTTCGTCTATGACTATTCCAGACTTTCTTCCTGCCATGAAAAAAGCAGCAGCCATTGTTACAAACGAAGGCGGCACGCTCTGTCATGCGGCGATTATTGCGAGAGAACTTAAAAAGCCCTGCATTGTAGGCACACAATTTGCAACGCATATATTAAAAGATGGAGATTTTGTCGAAGTAGACGCAAATAAAGGCATTGTTACACTGATTACATCAGCTCATCAAGCAGAGGATCGATATTAATATTTTCTATTGACTGCTTTACCAATGGCATTTTGGCGATTTGGGGGATGCCGTCTTCCCATGTTGGACGGTCTTCTGTATAAATAATTCCCGTTGGAATATGTTCTTTTTCGCCTTCGGTTAGCATTCGTCGCAATGGCCATTCTTGCGCAAGTACAAATGCTTTTGCTTTGTCTTTTGGATCATGCCCTTTTTCTTCGACTTTATAGACCCGTTCATAAAACCAGGCAAACGTGTTTTTGTGATTAAACGTAACACAAGGCTGCATGGTATCGACTATAGAAAATCCTTTGTGCTGTATTGCCTTAACTAACAAATCTGTTTCTTGCTTATTGTCTCCAGAAAATCCCCGACCAATAAACGTTGCTCCTGCGGAAAGCGCAATAGCAATTGGATTAACAGGCATTTCTACCGTTGGCACAGGTGACACTTTGTTTTTTTCTCCAATGTCTGTAGTTGGAGAAAATTGTCCCGTTGTTAAACCATAAATTTGATTATTGTGCACCAAAAGCGTGAGGTTAATGTTACGTCGTGCTGCATGAATTAAATGATTCATGCCTTCCCCGTATTGATCCCCATCCCCCCCAATAACAATAACCGTTAACCCATTGTTTGCCAAACGAATTGCTTCGGCCGGTGGCATAGGCCTGCCATGCAGACCGTTAAATCCATACGTTCGTACCCAATAGGGTAACTTGCTGGAACACCCAATCCCGGAAACCAATACAACTTCCCAAGGATTAAGATTTAACTGTACAATTGCATTCTTGAGTGATACCCAAACCCCAAAGTCTCCACATCCGGGACACCAGTTTGGCTTGTCATATGTTATTTCTAGATCTTTTAATGTTGTTGGCATATTTTACAAATTGTCATTCTGAGTGAAACGAAGAATCTAGATCCTTCGTCGCAATACTCCTCAGGATGACATTAAAGAACGAACCTTACTAACTATTTCTTCCGGGTAAAATGGTCGGCCGTCGTATTTTCTAAAGTTGTGTTCTATCGACAGCCCTGTTTGTTCCCGAATAAGCCCTTCGAATTGTCCGGACATATTTCCTTCTATAACCAGTGTTTTCTTTGCGCTTTTTATTGCTTGTGAAACTGCATCTACTGGGAATGGACTAAGAAACGCAACTTGCAAAAAATTTACACTAATACCTTCTTTTTTTAACCACTTCATTGCTTCCAGAACTGTAATTTTTGTTGATCCAAATCCAATAATGGTTATTGGTGCGTCTTTTTCTCCATATAATATTGGTGGAGGAAGTTCCATTGCTGCAAGAGCAAGTTTTTTAAACCGTTTGTCCATCATTTTTATTCGTACATCTGCTTCTTCGTTATACAATCCATGTTCGTCGTGCTCGTCCGATCCAGATAGCGCTATGCCACCTTGTTGCCCAGGAATAGATCGGGGAGAAATACCATCGTCTGTCCACAAATACCTTTTATAATCTGTTTCTTTTGCCGCTTCTTCATCTGTCAGCATCTTTCCCCGTTCTAACTTGAACTCTGAACTTTTAACTTTGAACTCTGAACTTTTAACTGTCGCGTGCCCTTCGTTTAAATATTTATCTGTTAAAACAATAATAAGCATTTGATATTTTTCTGCCAAGTTAAATGCTTGCATTGTGTATGTAAATGCTTCTAAAAAGTCTCCAGGGGCTACAATAATACGAGGAAAGTCGTCTTGCGCTGCATGCATGACAAAACGTAAATCCCCTTGTCCTGTCCATGTTGGCATTCCAGTTGCCGGACCTGGACGCATGCCCTCTATAATAACAAGCGGAACTTCTGCCTGGGACGCAAGCCCCAATCCTTCGACCATTAAAGAAAACCCGCCCCCAGATGTTGCAGCAAGACTTCGTACCCCGGCAAATCCTGCACCTATTGCCATATTTATTCCTGCAATTTCGTCTTCTGGTTCTTTGACCACAATATTATATGCAAGAGCATGTGCGGTAAGCGTGTACATAATCCCATTTATTGGCGTCATGGGATAAATTGCTGCAAATTTAACTCCTGCCCGAATTGCACCAAGTGCTAACGCTTCTGCCCCACCAACGAGCAAATTTTCTTGAGGCTTTTTTTCAACAACCGATGAAAATTTACCCTGCCTGCCAGCAGGCAGGCCAGCAAAATTTTTTGCTACATAGTCAAACCCTGCTTTTGACGCGTTAATATTTATTGTAATAACTTCTGCTCCCTTTTTTCCAAAAATCCCTTGCAAAACATCCTGCAAAACCTGGTAATCTTTGTAAAACAACGCAAGGCTTGCGCCAACAGAAACAGTATTAATCATAAGTCTGTCTGCATTCACTTGTTTTGTAATTTCTAACAATGGAACAGGAACAAGAAGAATACTATCTGGAAATTCAGCTGCTTCTACTTTTGTTACATTGGGGTCGTATAAAACTGCAGCTGTTGGAGAAAGTTCGTGTTTATGTTTATCTATTGTTTGTCTATTTAACGCAACAAGAATATCTATTGGTTGTTTTTGGCAAAAAATTTCTTCGTCACTTGCCCGAACATAGTATGCATTATGCCCACCACGGATTAACGATGGATATTCGACATAATCAAAAACAGAAAGACCAAGACGGGTAAAGATTTTTGCCACCATGGCACCAACTGTCATAATCCCATACCCTGCTTCCCCACCAATGACCCACTGAATATCAACCATATTGTAATACTACAAATACATACCAATACTACCAATAAATCAATACTGAATCAAGCAAGCAGAACTAAACGCTAAACCTGGGGCCAGATTTGGCGGACTTCGTTTCCCTGGTCATCGACTTCGACAATAATAATTGCATCCACCGGACAAGACTTTGCCGCATTTAAAATATTTGCTTCTTCGTCTGCGATATCTGCATAGTTAACAAAATCAGATGTCATTGAACCATCTTTTTTCTTAATAACCGCTTTGCCTTCGCTATCCAGTTCGAATGTATTTGGTGCAACGGCAACACAGCTTGCTGCCCCAATACACAAAGACCGATCAACTTTTACTTTTAAAGCCATATAATTTCCGTGAATAGAAAATAGCGTTTAGCGTCTAGTTATCTAATTTTAACTATACGCTATTTACTAAACACTATACGCTTCCGAGACAGTCCCGCAGGACTGACAAGGATAATAATGCGCATTTTTTCCTGGTTTCCGAAACTTCTATTCCCAATAATCCGAGCATATCTTGTTCGGAAAATTTTGTCAACTCCTTTTTTGTTTTTCCTTTAACCTGCTCTGTAAGCATAGACGCAGCAGCCATACTAACCGCACATCCCTTCCCCTCAAATGATACACCCTCCAGGTGGTCTAGCTTTGCACCTTCAGATTTTGATACAAACTTTACAAATATTTCTATTTCATCCCCACAAAATGGATTTGATTGTTTTGAGGAAACATCAAAGTTTTTTGGTTTCCCAAAATTCTGCGGATTTCTATAATGTTCCAAAATTTCTTCCCGATACAATGTTTGCGCATCCATTATGTAAAAATCTTTTTTGCCTTTTTAATTCCTTCTATAAATTTATCAACATCTGCTTCATCATTATACAAATAAAACGAGGCGCGGACAGAGGAAGAAATACCCAAGCGTTTGTGAAGAGGCATGGCACAATGGTGTCCAGCACGAATGCAAATGCCCATGTCTCCCAAAACCTGTGCAACATCATGCGCATGTATACCATGGATATTAAAAGAGATAACCCCACCTCTATCTGCAACATTTTGAGGACCGTATATGGTTATTCCCTCAATTTTTCTTATTCGTTCTAATCCATAATTCATAATTCCTAATTCATGATTCCTAATTGTATCCATTCCAATCTTATTGAGATATTCTATTGCAGCACCTAAGCTTACTATTCCTGCAATATCCGGTGTTCCTGCTTCGAATTTATATGGCACGTCTGCAAAAGTTGTTTTTTCTATACCAACTTCTTTAATCATGTCTCCACCATACAAAAAAGGCTGCATTTTTTCCAGAAGTTCCTTTTTTCCATACAACACACCAATACCTGTAGATGCCATTGTTTTGTGACCAGAAAATACCAAGAAATCGCACCCTATATCTTGTACATCTACTTTCATATGCGGAATGCTTTGTGCAGCATCGACAAGAACGACAGGAGATTTATGATTGATGATTGATGATTTAAGATTTTTAATAATTTCTCTAATTGGATTTATTGTACCCAATACATTCGAAACATGCGTTATTGTTAGTATTTTAGCATTCTTAATATTTGGATTTGATTGAAAATTTGAAATTGAAAATTGAAAATTTTTATCAATGTCTATTACTTCAAATTTTGCTCCTTTGATTTTGGCAAGCTGCTGCCATGGAACAAAATTACTGTGGTGTTCCATAATTGTCGAAACAACTACATCCCCTTTTTGTAAATCGTTTGAGAGTGAATAGGCAACCAAATTTATTCCTTCCGTTGCATTCCGTACAAAAATAATTTCGGATGGATCTTTTGCGTTAATAAACCTTGCAACTTGTTTTCTTACCTCTTCTACTTTTGCCGTTGCTTTTTCTGCAATTGGATACAAACCCCTGCGCACATTTGCATTATACGTTTCATAATATTCTATAATCGAGTCGAGTACGAATTTTGGCTTCTGACTTGTTGCTGCAGAATCAAGATACACAAGAGATTTATTCTTTTGAAAAATAGGAAAATCTTTTTTATAATTTTTCATTAATCCTCCTTTTTACTTCGTTTTGTTCATTTACTGGCAACAATTTAATAACGGGTTCAAAGAAACCAGTAACCAGGAGCTCTTGCGCTTCTTTTTCGGACAATCCTCGGCTTCGCAAATAAAACAGCTGGTTTTCGTCCGGTCTGCCAACGGTGGATGCATGCCCAGCTTTTAATTCGTTTTCGTCAATTTCTAGCGATGGGACACTTCGTCCTTTTGCATCGTCAAAAAGCAAAATTTTAGATGCAAAGTATCCATCCGCTCCTTTTGCTCCCCTGTTTATTCGCACCATGCCGTCGTTAGTAAATGACGCATGGTTTTTAAATACCCCCCGAATTGTCGTAAGACTTTTGGTATTTGGCGCAATGTGTACTACATGCGTATTAAATGTTACTGCAGAGTGATTTGTTCCTAAAAAAATACCAACAATTTGCAAACGAGCTCCAACTCCAGTTAACTGAGCTTCAATTAACACCTCTGATTCGTCCCCATTTACCCATACAAATGGAAAAACCTTCTCTTCATTCTTTTTAACCTCAATATTTATTTTTTTCATAGGTCATCCACCTCGGAGGAGTCGAAGTCGCTGCTTCGCCACCATCCGAGGTGACAACAATTAACCCACAGATCCGGTCATCTCCAACTGAATAAGTCTATTTAGTTCTACAGAATATTCCATTGGTAATTCTTTAACAATCGGTTCTACAAACCCATTTACTATCATAACTTCTGCCTGCGTTTGGGGAATTCCACGGGACTGGAAATAAAACAATTGTTCTTCGCCAATTTTGGACACAGATGCTTCGTGGCCGATTGTTACCCGCTCTTCGTTTATGTCCATAACCGGGTATGTATCTGACCTGCTTTTTTCGTCCAAAATTAATGCATCACACCGAACCGTTGATTTACTATTTACCGCACCCTTTGCCACTTTTAACAAACCCCTATAAGAGGTCCTGCCCCCGTCTTTACAAATAGACTTTGATGTTATGACAGAACTGGTTTCTGGTGCCAGATGAATTGCTTTTCCCCCAGCATCTTGGTGCTGACCTGCTCCTGCAAATGCAAGCGACAGAATTTCTCCCCGCGCTTTTCGACCCTTGAGATATACTGACGGATACTTCATGGTTAATTGACTCCCTAAATTTCCGTCTATCCATTCTCCAAATCCTTCTTCTTCCACAAACATGCGTTTTGTTACCAGGTTATACACGTTTTTACTCCAGTTTTGAATAGTTGTGTACCGGACACGCGCACCTTTTTTGACAAGAATTTCTACCACCGCAGAATGCAGCGAATCTGTTGTAAAAATCGGCGCGGTGCACCCTTCGACATAGTGAACGTAACTTCCCTCGTCTGCAATAATAAGCGTTCGTTCAAACTGTCCCATGTTTTTGGCATTAATACGAAAGTATGCCTGCAAGGGCAAATCGACATGCACACCCTTTGGCACATAAATAAACGATCCACCCGACCATACTGCTGTATTTAACGCAGAAAATTTATTGTCTGCCGCAGGAATAATAGTTCCAAAATATTGCCGAAATATTTCCGGGTATTTATGCAGTGCTGTATCTGTGTCGCAAAAAATAACACCTTTTTTCTCGAGCATCTTAGAAATACTGTGGTATATAACTTCACTGTCGTATTGCGCGCCAACCCCTGACAAAAATTTTTTTTCGGCTTCTGGAATACCAATTTTGTCGAATGTATTTTTAATTTCTGCCGGTATGTCTTCCCATGTCCTACCCTGCTTTTCCATGGGTTTTACATAGTAGTAAATATTGTCAAAATTTATGCGCGTTAAATCTCCACCCCACATAGGCAGTTTTTTAGCAAAAAAAAGAGCTAATGCTTTGAGCCGTGTTTGAAGCATCCAGTCTGGTTCGTTTTTTAAACCAGAAATTTCTCGCACCGTTTCCTCGGACAGCCCAATGGGTGTTGAGTAGATCGGTTTTATTTTGTCATGAAATCCAAACTGATAATTAGAAAGATCAAATTGCTGCATATCCTTTATCCTCGATTATTTTTACTAGTTCCATACCGCCAGATCGTTTTATTTTTCCATCCATTAGCACATGAACAAACGCAGGCTTAACATAATGTAAAATCCGCTGGTAATGCGTAATTAGCAACACGCCCATATGCGTTTCTTTTGCAGCTTTTTGTATAGCTTTTGCTACAATTCTAAGAGAGTCCACATCTAGCCCTGAGTCAATTTCGTCAAGTATGACAAATTTTGGTTTAAGCACTAACATTTGCGCAATCTCTGCGCGTTTTCGTTCCCCCCCGGAAAATCCTTCGTTTACCGACCGCTGCATAAAATCTTCGGGCAAAGAAACACCAAGAAGCGCTTTTTTGACTGTTTCTTTAAAAACAGACAGGGGAATTTTTTCGTCTGGATGAATTGCTTTATATGCAGTACGCAGAAATGCCAAAATAGATACTCCTGTTATTTCCACAGGTGACTGAAACGACACAAAAAGCCCAGCTTTTGCTTTTTCTTCTGGTAATTTGTTAACCATATCCTTTCCATCAATCATAAATCTTGCTTGCCCCGCGAAGCCTGGGCGTTGTGGGGAATCATAAATCTTAAATCCCGGCATTCCCATTATGGCCATTGCAAGTGTTGTTTTCCCTGCACCATTCGGCCCCATGATTGCATGAATTTCTCCAGGTTTAATATCTAAATCTATTCCTTTTAAAATTTCTTTATTTTCTATACTTACTTTAAAGTTTTTTATAGTTATCATATTTTTATTACAATGTATCCAGTGTCTTTTTTACGAGAGTTTCCAAAAACGTATTATGTGCCCGGCGCAGGGAAAATCCATGAGGACAAGCATTTGCAGAGCATTTCCCATCTTTTGTATTTTGGCAACAAGAAAAAATTGACTGTTTTGATACTGCGCTAATAATTTCACCAAGTTGCATCTGATCTGGCGCTTTTTTTAGTTTATATCCTCCATTTTTTCCTTCAACAGCTTCTATAAGATCTGCTTTACGCAAATCGGCAGCGATATTTCGTAAAAAAAGAACCGATATATTATGTTTTTTTGCCACTTCGGACAATGAGACTACACGTTTACCAAACTGCTTCACAAGCTCGCCAATTAAAATAACCGCATCATCTTCTCTTTTTGAAAACCGAATCATATATATAAATAAACTAATACTATTCTGGTAGTAGTTTAATGCTCTTTGTAGAATATGTCAATGAGTCTGTTTGATTTGCCATCAAATCATAAATACACAAATAACGTTAATATAACGAGTTATTTTTCTAGTTATATCAAACCATCGTCAAGCAACGTTTTAGCTTTCATGATTCATATAAGGGGAGCTTATGGGAACTACGTTTAGTTTGTTTATCTGGCTTGAGGTAGAGACGGTAAGGCTTGATGGGTGGGTGTCGCAGGAGCTTTTAAATCAGCAATAATTTTTCTTGCGCCATCTATACTAGCTGGGGTATTTTCTCTGTATGATTGATTTCCGCTTCTTAACCTAATCTCTGGATCATGTAGTTTATAAGGGGGTTCAGCAGGTCTCATTCCTCCCGCGCCACGAACTGATTCATAATCTATACCTACTGCTAACCTTTCTTCCCAATAATTTGGATCACGATTTTCTTCTGTTGATTCTTCAAATGATGTTCTTTCTGTCCCATCATCTTTTCTTCTTCTAAGAACGATTTCTCTGTCTCTGCCTTGACCCATCTGAACTTTTGAGCTATCTGATGTTCTGGCAACAGCCCAACGATATCCATTCCAATTGAATCTAAGTTCTTCGGGAACAGAACCGCTTTCCCAATAATGTTTAAATACTAAGGGGGCATAGATGGGATGATGCTCTAAGGCTTCTTGTAGTTCAGTACCCACTTGTAAAAAAATAGCCTCCCTCTCTCTACGGGGAAGCGGAGTCTGCACCTCTAGTTGACCAGGTAGTTCTGATTGTTGCTGAGTAGGCAGATGCAAGTCTTCATTGGCTAATGCCATCTCACTTGCTTGTGGGTTTTGAGGAGCTACTTGTTCAGATTGACCTTCATTATTCTCCATGATTTTATTATACTGGATAAACTATCAGTTATCAAGGTTAAAATTTACAATTTAGGCTTCATCCTCATAGTTGCCATAATGACATCTTATGGGAACCATTGGCAATTAAAAGTCTAAGTTTATTTATTTGTTGTTTGCCGTTTGTTTATAGTGAACTAGCTTTAACACTTCTACAACTGACACTGGCCATCGCCCTGCAATTTCTGCTCTGCCAAAACCGGCAATTTCCCAAAGTCCCGTTCCCAAAGGATGACAATCGGGCATCTCGCACACGACAAGAAGTTGATTGGTTACACTTGTCCGTTTTGGATCAAGTTGCTGGTTTTGGATTACCACTGGGTCTTTTCCAGCAAGTTTAAAAAAGTACCGATACCCATGATCAGAATTAGCAGCTGCCATAAGCGCAAAATTATATGGCTTCCCATCTGTTTTTTTCAAAACAAATTGTGCAATTCCCTTTACCTGATCAAGTTGTCTATTTGGCGTAGAACGAAAAGAAACTCCTGACAAATTAAGCCATACAAGCCAAACAAAAATTAAAAGTGAGATACTCTTTAACACTTTTTCCTTCCTCTGAACTAAAAAGGCAAGTGCATTACCAACAAGCAAAAATGGAAGAGGAAAAAGAAATCCAAAATAATAATCATAAATTGATTTTTTGTAAAAACCAAAAAGCAAAATTCCAAACATAAGCCACACAACAAGCAAGATCATCTTATTTATTTTTGATCTGTCTTTAGCCTTGTAAAGCTGCGTTAGCAACAACACAACGCTTCCTACTGCAAGAACAAACGTTACAAAATGCCATATGCCTATATTGGCATGCATTCCGGCATTAATTTGGTCTTGTGGTGGATATGCAGTTACCAGACGAGCAAACAAACGAAAATAGACATCCCCAATTGTTAAAAAAAAGTTTGCATTTCCACCTGTGTCTCCGGATGAAAAAACAAACTTTAGTATACTTTGTATATTTGGAAATCCATGTCGCACTTCGAATGCAAGAAATGGTATCAATCCAATAAGAAAACCAAGACCTATAAAAACATATTGCTGTACCGTTTTAATAGCGTTTTTTGTTATTTCAATTTTATCATGAACCTCGCACTTATTTGGAAGATTGCCGCGTCGCTCACCCCTGTCAAGCAGGCGGGCTCCCTCGCTACGCTCAGTCCGCCCCTCGCAATGACAACTAAAAATATTGTTAAGCAGAATATATATTCCTACTATGACAAAAAGAAACACGGTAAGATAATGTAGTTGTATTGCAATCCCGAGTAAAAAGCCACAGAGTGAAAACAGCAAGAATTTTCTTCGATCTGAAACCGCATGATAAAGGACGTACAAGCTTAACAGAGAAAAAAATGGCATAAGGTTTGGATTCCACGACGATCTGGAGTACCCAACAACAAGCGGAGAAATTGCATACAAAAGTGACGCAATAATACCAGTAAGAGGGTTAAAAAAATCTTTGCCGACTTTATACACAAGCCATACAGTTGCAATCCCAAAAAGAGCAACCATAACAGCCGGACCAACAGGATTATAGTTAAAAATCCAAAGAAATGGTGCCATAAAATAATAGTAAATGGGTCCTAAGAAAAAACCACCAACAGATGCAGTTGGCCCAAGAAGCGTTGGCGTACCATGAAGCAGATTATACACAACAAGTACATCTCTTCCTTCGTCGCCCAAAAATGTCATGTACTGGTCAATTTTATAGAGTCGTAAAAATGCCGCAGCAAGGAGAATAAAAAAAAGAATAATCTTCTCTTTATGTTTTATTAGTTTTTCCATGTTTTAGATACTGTGTTTTCCAGATAATCTTATTATAAATAATATAGTTAAGAGGAATAATAAGCAAAATAATCGTTGGAATAACAACAATAATTCTTGTCGGAATCTTATATGAGGATAGCATAAGCGTATCTCCTAAAATGTGAACAGCAATCCATATTGATGCTGCCTGGATAAAAATGGAAAGAAGAGACGTCATGTTAAATTTTATCAGTCGTATTAAAAACCGCGATTTATGTTTCATTTTTCTTGCGTCATTAAACGTCCAAAAATTATTGCATAAAAAATTAGATATAATCGCCATTTCTGCCCCTATTGCCCCAGCACTTGCATCCCGTAGCGCATTAGTACCATGATGTTTTGTTATTGCAAAAACAATTGGGCTTACTAACAGTAGTATACTATTTGCCAAACCAATTCGTACCGAGAGCTCTTGCGATGCTATCTGAACAATAAAACCAGTTCCCCCAACTATTAAAAATTTTATAAAACGCTTCAGTTCCTGTATACGAGCAGATGTAACGTAGCGCAAAAGATCAACAATATATTCTTTGGGAGCAATTTTTGATTTTCCAAGCGTCCTGTCTGTAAAGTTAAAAGGAACTTCTGCAATCTTAAATCCATCCTGTGCTGCTTTGTGAAGAAATGAAACCTGAAATGTATACCCTTTAAAACTGGTCAGTTTCTCTTTCTCCTTTAAAAATACCTCTTTGCGTAATGCTCTGTATCCGCCAGTCCAATCATGAATAGAAAAACGCATTAAAATAGTCCGAACAGCAATATTTCCAATACGTGAATAAACTTTTCGAAGCGGTGGCCAATTCGAGGGAATTGATCCACCTTCACTATAACGCGTCCCAATAACCATATCGTATCCTTCGTCAATTTTTTTTAAAAATGCGGGGATTTTTTTGGGATCATGTTGCCCATCTGCGTCCATTTCGAACAGTACATCTGCGTGTAGAGTGTTGATTGCGTAATCCATGCCGCGAATATACGCTGCTCCAAGCCCATGCTTTGGCCCTACAAGCAAATGAAGGTTTTTGTATTTTTTCATTAGAGTTTTTACTTCATTTGCTGTCCCATCTGGAGACGTATCATCCGCAACTAAAATATGCATTGTATGATTTTTTATTAAAGGAAAAATATCTTCTTCGAGAGTACAAATAACATGTTCGATATTTCCCTTTTCGTTATAGGTAGGAAGTATAATAATAACTTTCATACAGATTTAAAATATTCTATTGTTTTTTGCAATCCCTCTTGTAAAGAGACAGATGGGGTCCAGTTAAGTATTTTTTTTGCTTTGGTGATATCGGGTTTTCGTTTTTTTGGATCATCAGTTGGCAATGGTTCAAAAACTATCTGAGAGGTTGCATGTGTCATTTCTTTTATTATTGCAGCAATTTCCAATACCGTGCGTTCATCCGGGTTTCCTAAATTTATAACTTCTCCCCGGGCTAAATCGGCAAACATTGCTTTTTGTATTCCCAAAACCATATCTGTTACATAACAAAAACTTCTTGTCTGTTTCCCATCCCCATATATGGTAAGTGGAAGACCTTGCAGTGCCTGATTAATAAGGTTAGAAACAACTCTACCATCATCTTTTTGCATCCAAGGACCATACGTATTAAAAATACGTACAATCCGGGCATCTACCCCATGTGTACGAAAATACGCCATGGTTATTGCTTCGCCAAAACGTTTCGCTTCGTCATACACTGAACGTGGTCCGACCGGGTTGACATTGCCAAAATAGGTTTCGGGTTGTGGAGAAACTGCTGGATCTCCGTATATTTCAGATGTGGAAGCAAATAAAAAAACTGCGTCGTCTTCTTTCGCTAGGTTTAGCAGATTCTGTGTGCCGACTGAATTAACAAGCATTGTTTCTATTGGATGTGCAATATAACTTCTGAGACTTTTTTTATTAGGAGATGCAGGAGATGCCAGATGAAAGATAAAATCTATTTTTGGAAGACTTCGACGATCTTTTACGATATCTGCTTGAATAAAAGTAAATAGAGGATTGGAAAGAAAACGAACAATATTATTTTTATCTCCTGTAAGCAGATTATCGACGCAAATAACTTTGTAATTGGATAAAAGTAAAGATTCACAAAGATGCGATCCTATAAATCCTGCTCCACCTGCTACCAGTACGCTTTGCATATCCTATACCGTTGTCCTTTTGCGTTCCATTTCTACATCTGCTTTTACCATCATTGCGACAAGCTCTGAAAAACTCGTTTTTGGTGTCCATTGCAAATTCTTTTTTGCTTTACTGTAATCCCCAATTAAGTAATCTACTTCTGCTGGACGCATATGTTCTGCTTTGTTTGCAACAACATACTTTTCCCAATCTGTTATGCCAACAACGGCAAATGCTAATTTTACAAATTCTTCGACACTGTGATTTTCCCCTGTCGCAATAATATAATCTTGCGGCGTTGGATTTTGTAACATAAGCCACATTGCCTCCACATAGTCCCCTGCAAATCCCCAGTCTCGTTTTGGTCGCAAATCTCCAAGATGTAACTTTTTTTGTTTGCCAAGCGAAATTATGGCAACCGCGTTACTGATTTTTCGTGTGACAAATTCCAGTCCTCGCCGCGGCGATTCATGGTTAAATAAAATACCAGAACAAGCAAACATGTCAAAACTTTCCCGATAGTTTACCGTAATATAATGTCCATATGCCTTTGCAACCCCATACGGACTGCGTGGATAAAAACGGGTTGTTTCTTTTTGTGGCGTTTCTGTTACCTTTCCAAACATTTCGGAAGACGACGCCTGATAAAATTTAATTTTTGGATTAACAACCCGAATTGCTTCTAGCATCCTGGTAACCCCAAGAGCAGTAAATTCCCCAGTAAGCACTGGCTGGTTCCATGATGTTTTTACAAATGACTGCGCGGCCAAATTATATACTTCTTCAGGTTCTGACTCCATAAGCGCAGAAGAAAGCGAACTTTGATCAAGTAAATCTCCCTGAACAAGCGTTATTTTGTCCTGGATATGAGCAATACGTTCGTTGTTTACCGTACTTGTTCTGCGGGTCAGACCATATACTTTATATCCTTTTGCAAGAAGAAATTCTGCCAAATATGATCCGTCCTGACCGGTTACACCTGTGATAAGAGCTTTTTTCATATTTCTATTTTAAACAATATTTCGCCAATAATCCAGCGTTTCTTCCAGAGTCTGCTTTAAAGGAATTATTGGTTCCCAATCGATTAATGCTGTAAGTTTTTTGTTATTACATACTCGATCAGGAGAATCTTGGGGACGAATAAGTGACGGATCTTCCTTAACTTGAATAGTTATTTTTGCATATGAAAGAAGCATATCAAGCATATCAGCAATTGTATATGAAACTCCTGTTCCAATATTATAAACGTCTCCTGCTTTTCCTTTTTCCAAAAGCAGTACGTATGCACGTGCCATATCCCGAACATCTGTGAAATCTCGCTTTGTATTCAAATTACCCACCCGAAGTATCGGTTCTATTTTCCCTTTTTCCATTTGAGCAATTTTTTGTGCAAAATCTGCAATCACAAACCCGGTTGTTTGTCGAGGACCGACATGATTAAAGGGCCTGGCACGAATAATTTGCATATTGTATGACATAAAATATTGCAAACCCAAATAATCCTGAGCAATTTTTGATACAGCATAGGTATTTGTTGGATAAAAACCTGTTTCTTCGTCTATTGGTAAATCTTTTGCCGATACCCTGCCATACATGTCTGCAGAAGAAACAATTAAAATTCTACATGTGGTAAGTCCCATATTTCGAACAGATTCTAATACATTTATTTCTGCTGTAACATTATTAACGATTGTCTCTGAAGGCCTATCAAAACTTGCCCCAACCGCAGGTAACGCAGCCAAATGGAATATTAGATCAGGCTTAACTTCTTTAATAAAATGCAAAGTTTTCTGACTGTCTTTAAGATCTATTTTGTCCAGATGCAGTTTTTTTTCAACGTTTGTGAGATTTTTTAGACTTGCAGATGAAAGATATGTACCGCTTACTTCATATTCGCTTTGAGCAATCAAATATTCTGCTAAAAAACTTCCTGCAAACCCAGAAATTCCTGTGACCAGAACTTTTTTTGCCATAATTACCTTCCCACACCTGTATAGAAAAACCCTAATTTTTTAGCAGTCGATGGATCATAAATATTCCTTCCATCAACAAGAATAGGCGTGTGCATACGTGATTTTATTTTCTCAAGATCTAATTCTTTAAATTCATTCCATTCTGTAACAACAATAAGCGCGTCGGCATTTTCCGAAACATCGTATGCATTTTTTCCGTAGGTTACATTTTTGATAATTTTTTTTGCATTCTCCATAGCAATCGGGTCGTACACTTTTATTTTTGCACCACTTTTTTGCAGGTGTTCTATAATAAAAATGGATGGGGCATCACGCATATCGTCGGTATCCGGTTTAAACGATAGGCCTAGTATGCCAATTGTTTTTCCTTGTACATTCCCATTCAAAAAGTTTTTTGTTTTTTTAACAATATTTTCCATTGCCTGCTTATTAATTTCTTCAACATCGCGAAGAAGTGAAAAATCATACCCATGCTGCTTTGCTATTTGGATTAATGCTTTTACGTCTTTTGGGAAACAACTTCCTCCATATCCTGCTCCAGGATTAAGGAACGCTTTACCTATTCGTTTATCTTGCCCAATGCCTTCCAAAACCTGCAACGCATCTGCATGGACAATATCCGAAAGATTTGCAATTGCATTTGCAAAAGAAATTTTGGTTGCTAAAAAAGAATTTGCTGCGTATTTTATCATTTCGGCTGTTGGAATATTTGTTAGTACCAATTCTCCATCGATTGGTGCATGAAGTTTTTTTAATATCTCTTCTGCTTGTTTTGTTTCAGTTCCAATCACAACTCTGTCCGGATGTAGCGTATCCGAAATTGCTTGACCTTCTCGTAAAAATTCTGGGACAGATGCAATGTCGAATGTTGTTTTTGGAGGCTTAACTTTTTCTATGATCTTCTTTACTTCAAAATTTGTTCCTATTGGGACCGTGCTTTTTGTTACAACGATTGTATACTCATCCAAATTTTCACCGATTTTTTTTGCCACTTCGTATACAACAGAAAGATCTGCTTCCCCCGTGCTTTTTGGAGGAGTACCAACTGCAATAAAAACAACATCCGATGCAGCTATCGCTTCTTCGTAAGTAAGGGTAAAAAGGAGTCTTTTTGCTTCTACATTTCTTTTGACAAGTGCTTCGAGTCCTGGTTCGTAAATGGGAATAATCCCTTTTTTAAGATTTTCGACTTTTTTGGGTGTATGCCCGATAACATGCACAGTATTTCCTAAGTCTGCAAAAATAGACGCACTTACCAAACCAACATATCCATGTCCGACAAATGTAATCGTCATATTTCTATTTCCTAAATATGACTCTGAGCAATTGCTGAAGAGTCATAATAAATCATTCTAACATGTTTGCCTAAAAAAACAAAGAAGGCGAACGAGTAATTTTACGAAGCGGAATATTGTTTTTTATAGTATTCCTGGTATATGCCACTTTTTACCCGCATCCACCAATCAGTATGAGTTTTATACCAGTCGATGGTTTTTTTTAACCATTCATCAAAACTGTGTTGTGGCTCCCATCCAAGATCATTCTTAATTTTACTCCAATCAATAGCATACCGTCTGTCGTGACCTGGTCTATCTTCAACAAATTCGATCATACTTTCATCTTTACTTAGTACTTTAAGAATTTTTTTAATAACAGATAAATTATTAATGTCCTCTGTCACACCACCAACACAATACGTTTCCCCAACCTTTCCCTTTTGCAACACCATATCTATTGCCCGACAATGATCTTCTACATATAACCAATCCCGAACATATAATCCGTCCCCGTAGACAGGAACTTTTTTTCCTTCTAAAATATTCGTTATCGCAAGCGGAATAATTTTTTCTGGAAACATATAGGGACCAAAGTTATTTGAGCAGTTTGTAATGCTAATCGGTAGCCCATACGTAATATAATACGATCTGACCAAATGATCTGATCCTGCTTTACTTGCAGAATACGGACTCCTGGGATTATACGGTGTTCGTTCATTAAATTTGCTCGTATCTTCTAAACTAAGCGAGCCAAAAACTTCGTCTGTAGAAACATGATGAAATCGTTTTACCTTGTTTTTTACTGCACTATCCAGCAACACCTGTGTACCAACAACGTTTGTCATAACAAACACCGATGGTCCGGTAATAGAACGATCCACATGCGACTCCGCGGCAAAATGCACTACCCAATCAACTCCTTGCATAGCATTATCAACTACTTGCGGATTACAAATATCTCCCTGAACAAATGAATAGTTTGGATTTTTTTCTACGTCTCTTAAATTTTCTAGGTTTCCGGCGTAGGTTAGTTTATCGAAGTTAATGATAGAGTCATTTGGATACTTTTTTAGCCAAAAAAGAATAAAATTCGATCCTATAAACCCAGCGCCTCCAGTTATTAGTAGCTTCATAGAAGATTATTTCACCATTCCGTTTTCCAATTCTTCAAGGGTGTATTCTACCTGTTCGTCTTTAAAATTTGGATCATACGCAGGATCTGGATAATTTATAAGCCATGCTTCTTCGCTGCCAACATTTAATAGCCCAGTTGCAATATCTTTGGGAATAAAAAGCCTTTGGGGATTTGTAGCGTCTAAAACATATTCTTCTTTTTCTTGCGTTCCCGGTCGAAACAAAGTAATCTTCATTTTTCCTCTGAGTATGACATACCGGGCCACCCGAACACGATGCAAATGATACCCTTTAAACATACCAGGCAATACAGTGGTAAAATATGCAGTAGTTTTTTCTCCATCTTTGTAAAGTTCTATAAGAACACCATTTTGCTTTTTGTCCAAATCATATGTTATTACTTTCTTTGCATTTTCAACTATTCCAATCATTGTAATTCTCCTTTTTTTACTTTTTCTGCAACAAGTGTGTTTGCCCGTAGTAATTCATCAAACGACGTGCCTGCATCGACCCACCAATCAAGCATTTCACAGTACATAGTTCCTTCTTTGACATACTCATTATTAAGATCGGTTACTTCCATTTCTCCTCGTTTTGATGGCGATTGTGTTTTAATAAAATCAAATACACGTTGATCATATATATAAATACCAGCTTGTGCAATATTAGATTTTGGATGTTCTGGCTTTTCTTCGATAGAAATAACTTTTCCTTTTTTGTCCACTTCGATAACACCATATTGTTTTGAATCTGTTGCCATTTTGACACCAAAAACCACAGCTCCTTTTTCTTTTTTATTAAATCTATCGACCGTTGGCGCTAAATTATGGGTAAAAATATTGTCTCCTAAAATAACCAGAACATGATCGTTTTTAACAAACGCTTTACCAAGTTTTATTGCGTCCGCAATACCACCTTTTGGATTTTCCTGCACCGCATATTCTATGCGCAGGCCAAAATCGCTGCCGTCTTTGAGTAAATTAACAAAATGTCCTGCATGATCTTGCGAAGAAGTAATTAATACTTCTTGTATACCAGCTTTTGCCATAGCTTCCAGGGGAAAGTAAATCATAGGCTTATTGTAAATTGGCAATAAATGTTTATTTGTTACCCATGTTAGCGGCCGAAGCCTTGTTGCCAATCCACCTGCAAGAATTATTCCTTTCATATTTATTATTGTGACCCAAGAAGAAAAAACAACACAATTGTCATGCCAAGTCCTCCAATTAATGCATATTCTATCACAATTTTTGTCGTTAAGTCATGATTTTCTTTATGATGCACCAATCCCAACCCCACATAAAAAAATGTTGTTATCACAATAACAAGCATTTGCATTTGCTTGTTATGGGGAAATTGCAATGCCAATAAAATGCCAAGAGCAACAATTATAAAAAGAAAAATCGAATACACTGTATGTTCTTGTACTTTCCACCCCATCATAACGTCATTCCTTTCTGTATAAACAGCATAAATACTAAAATAAAAGTAAAAAATATGACATGGTCAATATTATGCCCAACCACCCGCACAATTTTTTTCCGTTCAATAATTACCATATCTGCAATAAGGACAAATAGAAAAATACCAACCGTTCCTACAGCAACATACAACACAAATGCATGACTATCTATAAACGGAGACCGGACAATAGATGAGGGTAAGATTGAAGAAGATGTTTCTTGTTTTGTTTGTGGAATTTGCTGGTGCGTATTTTCTTGTTTTTTTGCCAACGGTATCGCTTGCGTATTGCCAAACATTTCTACAATAAGTGTTGTATTTTCCCCGGAAAGATTTCCCTCTATTACAGCAAAACCAATATCTTTATAATTTGGGGAAAGCATATTTTCCCGGTGCGACAGACTTGCCATCCAAGCATCCACAACGTCTTTGGAACTGGTAAAACCACGAGCTAAATTTTCGCCTGCATAGATATAATTATAGTTAACCTGCTTAAAAAAATACCAGGGCGTTGTGCCGTCTGGTGCGTTATGTGCCCAATAATTTTTGGCAAACATATTTTCGCCTTTTAGCTCTGCAGCAAGGGAAAGACGGTCGTTTAAAACAAGTGTTGTTAGTTTATTATCTTGTCTTTCTTTATTCGTTAATAAAAGAAGTTCTTGTGTCGATATATCTGTTTTTGTTCCCAAAACCATGGGAAAATTAGCTTCTGTCTTTACAAATACGAACTGCGTAACAAAAAAGAAAAGGATAAAAAAAGCAAGCGTTGGGTAATGCAGTAGTTTTGGACGGTGATTATTAAGCTCGTGTGGAAAAAAAAGATGGTGCAGGAATCTTTTCATGGTATGCTTCCTTAGTATAACACTAATATTTAGGCGTAACAAATATGCCAATAGGATTATTAGACATGTTCTGAAATAGCTGATTATTGTTTCCAGAGAATATATTTTGGGTGGGGATTAGGTATTTTTTCAGGTGGATACCAGGTGGTAGTTCCAGAGTCC
>Ga0209515_10002992_pt1 | contig 24813 bp, 25 predicted proteins | sample Subgroupgradi54m_FD_187454 | JGI IMG/M metagenome (GOLD analysis project Ga0209515, IMG submission 187454) | Subsurface groundwater microbial communities from S. Glens Falls, New York, USA - GMW60B uncontaminated upgradient, 5.4 m (SPAdes)... ... | reverse complement strand
GGAGGGATGCCTACCATGAGTTTATCAGAAAATGACAGAACTAATACTTTTAACACAGCATCATATCGCAGTGAACATTATCAACGGCTTGGTAAAATAGTAGATAGAGGTTCTCAAGATGGAATGACGCCAAATGAAGCTGTTAAGCGAGTAATACGAGAGGCAGTGCAACTTGGTAATCCATTTATAGTAGCAGAACGCCCTTATGTTGTACTTGGCAACGATGGGTTTGACGGCAGCTGGTTTCCAACAGGCTCCTTTGAAACAGCAGAAGAAGCACGAGAGCATGCACTGAGAAGAGCAGACGAAGAGCAACTTTATTCAGATGGAAGTGAAATATCAACAACATTTCATCCCTTTACTAGAGATGGTCTGCATATTGGCTATACACAAGAAGAAAGTAAATAAATTCTAACTCCTCTGCCACTCGGAGCAAATTTAGCTGGTTTTCTTCCATCTTCTCATTTCAGTAATTGGCACATTAGCGGTAGGAGCTGCATATTCATTAAGAAATCTCGGAACGAAATCTGTTAATGTCCACCAAAGAAGTGAGCTTTCTGGATTTGTGGGAGCAATCTTAAATCTTCCAGTAGCGAAACTTAGTTTTAACTCGCTTTGAACTTGAATTTTTTCATGTCCTTTAATTGGGACGCTCATACCAGTTAGCCCTTCTTCTTGGCTAGATATAGTTAGTAAATCTTCGTGACCTGTCCAATAGTCTCCTGTTTCAAGCAAACTTTCTCTAAATTCATCCATACTAATACTAGACCAATCTCTCCAAGAAGATAACTTTAATTTTAGAGGTGTTCCAGCAGTCCCCCCAATTAAACGAAGGTATCCAAAATCCCAACCTTTTAATTTTGCGCCAATTGAAAAATAACGAGGAATCCTATCCTTTTTACCAATAGTTGCAATTGTATTTGGGTCTACTTCGCTTTTGAATGTGTTGACCAAGACTGGAGCATAAAATGACGTTTCTCCTGCTACTCTGAATAAGTCATCTAATGATTCCGCTGGCTCACTTTGATTAGGAAATATTCTATCAAAATCTCTTTCTTGCATGTTTGTCTTGGTAATATATACTTCTAAACTTGAAAAAGCAAACCAGCAGAGTTTAGATAATAGATTTTAACGTCGTCCATTAGGTGGAGCACAATTAATTCTTACAAGAATAGACATTCTAGCCTAAATCTGGTATAAATATAGTGGATGTGTGGGTAAGGAAGTAGGTTCTGATTTCTTCCAATCCCCGCAACACTTCGACTCACTTCGTTCGCTCAGTGCAAACACTTTTATGTGGTACGTTTACATACTTCTTTGTTCGGATGGCAGTTTATATACCGGATCTTCCAATAATCCCGATGTTAGATTTTCGGAGCACAAGAATGGGAAAGGCGGCAGATATACAAGGTCTCACAAACCAATAAAGAGAGTTTATCTTGAAGAACTTAAATCTAAGTCAGAAGCTCTAAGGAGAGAAAACCAGATCAAGGGATGGCGTAGAGAGAAAAAGATCCGAGTTCTTAAAATTATTATCTAGATAGAGAAATTGAGATCACTTCGACTCACTCTGTTCGCTCAGTGCAAGTAAAAGCTGGAGCAGAGAAAAGAAAATAAAGATTCTAAAACTAGTTATCTAAATCCTAAGTTCCACAGTCTCAATTTTTAAGGTTCGACCAATCCAAGGAGGGAAGACTACAAAATTTCTTCGGATTTTTTTAATCTTCTGCTATGATTACCTCCTGCTGTTAAAAGTTCAACCCTAACATTTGTAAACTATGGGACTTTTTGGTATAATCCCTTGATTATGGTAAGACAAGAAGCTCTAAAAAACAGTGGGGTAATTCCTGCCTCTTCACAAAAACCAAGCTTTGAGAATACTCTTGCATTTGTTACAGATGAAAGAGTAAGTTCTGTTCCGATAGACACAAAAGTCCAGACTCCTCCGAGAAGCAAATGGACGACTCAAGCTCAATGGGAAAGAGACTGGGAAATAACTGGAGAATACCTAGGAACAGACAAAATTCTTGAGGAAATTGGTAGAGAGCGTGAGATTAGTAGAGAGCGTGTCCACCAAATTGTAAAAAGGCGTATTGGACAACTGCACCAAATCCAAAATGCAGAAGTTAAAAGTGAATTTTCCTTGGATCAATTTAGTTACCACAAACCCCTACCCGTTTCTTTAAGAAGAAGGAGGTCAGAAGCTCGAGGAGGTCTATCTGCTAGAATAGAAAAGGCACTCTTAGAGGGAAAAACAATCCCTCAAATAGAAGAAGAGTTGAAGCCAAGGCAAATTAGTAATGCAAGAAAAGCTCTTCGTGGGTGGGGCATAGAAATCCCTTATGAGTATAACCATATTCTTCCACGAATTGAGAAACTAAGAGATCCCGGACTTACGGATGAAGAAAAACAGAAATTACTTGATAGTGTTGGACATAAACATAATAGTGTATTGAAAGTTTTGTCTTCCGGCGAAGAACCGCTCACTATACCTGTTTCAAGAATTGGTTGGCAAGCAGGACTGTTTTTTAGAGTGGACAAAGTCAATTTCATTTATGCACTCCTTAGAAGTAAAGGTGTCCCAGCCTCTTCTTTTTCACACTTTGTAAGATCTCGCGAAGGAAATAGAGAGAAGATAAGACGCACTTATTATTTCATTTGTGCAAGTGATAGAGACCGAGCAATAGAAATCATAAATAGCACAAAGGAGCTTGATCAATATAGAGTAAATCCTGTTACCATATTGGGTAAAGCTACAGATAGAATACCTAGAGCTGGAGAACTTCAGGATAGTGGAAATTACTCACATCTAGGCTCTCTTGTTATTGAAATAAGAGAAAAAAGTCTTGGTAGATATATAAGAGCCGAAAATATTATTCTTGACGATTGCCCTGCTTCAGTTTTCCGATATAAGAAAAGTAGATTCTATAGACTTGATCAGCAAAAACAATTGAGAAAATATCTTAAGAGACGCCTCAGAGAACTTAGACTTATATAGATCCTTCGGGGGGGCTTAACTTTTAACCCGATTGCTTATAGGCATCCTGTTTTGTATAATCCTGTCGATGGGAGTAAGAGCGGAGCTGATTAATGTCTCAGGCAAGATTGAAGAAGAGAAAGTTCCTGGCAAGTTTATATACCTTTTTCCCGGTCAAGGAGTGCAAAAAGTCGGGATGGGGAAAACTTTATATGATAGCTCCGAAATTGCGCGGAGAATTTTTGATCAACTAAAATCAAAGTTATTAGATATTATGCTCGATGGTTCATTTAAAGATGAACCCGTTAACGTATTTGATGATACGGCAATCGCACAGCCTGCTATAGTCGCAGTCAGTTTAGCAACTTATTTTGAGTTCCTCAAAACAAATCCTTCATTTAGGAGACGACCTATTGCTTTTTTAGGACACAGTACAGGTCAGATGAGTGCTTTGGCGGCGGCTGGTGTTGTAGATAGAGAAACAGCATTGCATATGGCAGCCGAAAGAGGAAGATTAATGAAAGAAATAGGTGAGAGGAGAGAGAACAAAGGCGGCATGTTGGTGCTTTTCGGGGCAACTTTGGAAAAAGCAAAATTGCTGTGCGCTAAAACCTCAGAAGCGTTTGGAGAAGAAGGTATATGGGTTGCGAATGATAATACATTAGATCAGATCGTTTTAAGCGGCAGAGAAAGTCATATTGTATATGTCCAGGATCAGGCAAAAAAAGCGGGAATAAAAAAAGCAGTTCGTCTTCGTGTTTCTATTGCTGCACATTGCCCTCTAATGAAAGAAGCACAAGATATATTCGCGCAATATTTAGATCCTATCAAGTTTGAAAGACCTACTTCTCCCATTATTCTCAACACGAGAGCCAAGACAACTTCGGATCCTGATGAAATAAGAGCGGATTTAGTTAACGGGTTAACTCACGGCGTTAGATTTAGAGAGGCTTTACAAGAAGCGCAAAGAATTGGAGTTACAAGTTTTGTTGAGATCGGTAAAGGACCATTGTCGAGCTTTGCGCAAAGAGTGATACCAGATTCAAAGCAGTTCCAAATAGCCGCATAAATTCATCTTTATTCTTTTATTTTTCTTTTGATATATTTTTACATATTGCTTTGGTGGTAATTAGTTATTATTATCAAGCTATGGCAAGCCCCGAAGCAATCTGCGGAAATTGCAAGTTTTTTTCGACGACTTATACAAATGGGGAACCAAAAGGACAAATAGACACTCCACAGGGAAAAGTAAGCCTAGGAACCTGCAGGGCTCCGATGGGACTTGTATTGGGCGATAGGAAGGAAACCAATCCATGCCAAATGCCCGAAGGAACTTTTGAAGCAGTTCCAACTTCATTGACCCAGAATCGATCAGCTCTCAAAGAATCTCCGGCTTTGTGATATAATTTTCATTTATGAATCCAAGAGAAAGATTTGCTTATCAGAGGCGAAAAGATTTATTTGCGTTAGTCAATAACGGACATTCTTTGCCTATTGGTGCGAAAGAGCTAGTAAAAGAGGCCATCGAAGAGCACGATCAAGCTTTTGATCCGGATTTTCTAGTAGAAAGTGGCATAGAAGGAATGGATACAGAGTTTATTATTGAAATACCGCATGGAAATCCTGATGGAGACGTTATAGGAGGTACAATTCAAAGGCTAGGAGTAAGATTCAAAGCAAAAAAATTATCACAAAGAATAGTACCGGCTTTTTTTCTCCCTGTTGTCGTACAATTTGAGAGCAGTCCACAAACACCCATTTATCCGGATAAATTAAGATTTGTCGGGGTTGATAGAGATGGCAATTCAAATCCTGTGGTGTTTATGTTCGCAATTTCCGAAAGCCTATCTGGACAAATTGCTACGATAACGGTAAATGCTTATGATGTGCACCAGTCCTCTCTTAATTTTTTAGTAAAATAAGACTGATTGAAGTTGTGCTATGGCTAATTTAATTGGAATTTTGGATTCTGGAATAGGCGGACTTTCAATTTGGCAGGAAATTGTTAGAAAACTTCCTTATGAATCGACGATTTATATAGCAGATTCAAAAAACTGTCCATACGGGGTTAAAACTTCAAAAGAAATTTATCAACTTTCCAAAAAACTAGTTACATTTCTGGTTCAAAAGAAAGTTAAATTAATAGTTTTAGCTTGTAATACAATAACAGTTTCCTGCTTACCTAAATTGAGGAAAGAGTTTCCAGGAGCGCCGATTATAGGAACAGTTCCCGTAATAAAAACAGCTTCAGAAATTACCAAAAATAATAAAATCGGAGTTTTATCAACTGCAAGAACTGCAAAAAGCAATTATCAAAAAAACCTTATAAAAAAATTTACTAATAATTTAAAAGTTCTAAATTTGGGTACTGACAAACTGGTCCCGATTGTTGAAAGCGGAGAAATAAAAAGAGGTAGAATTAATAAAATTTTAAAGGGAGTTCTAAAACCCTTTTCGGATTTCAATGTTGATGTTTTGGCTTTGGGATGCTCGCATTTCCCCTTTTTGAGAAAGCAGATTGGACAAATCTTAGGAAAAAATGTTTTAATCCTGGATTCTGCCGGAGCAATTGCAAGGCAAGTTGAACGAGTTCTTAAAAACAATAAAACACTTTCGGTATATAATAGTTTTGGGCATACTTTATTGACAACAGGTGATCTTGATAAGTTCAATAGATTATCAAAGAAAATATTAGGAAAACGATTTAAAAATGTTTTAATAAAAAGAATATCTTTATGACAGATAAAGTTAAGGACAAGCCCCGCATTTTCCGAGGTAAAAAAATTGCAGTGATTGGTCTTGGAATAGAAGGGCTATCAAGCGCAAAGTTCTTAGTAAAAAATGGCGCAAAAGTAACTGTTCTCGATGGGAAAAAAAGGGATGAAATTGACAAAGATTTACTAAAAGAAGAAAGAGATTTGGGTGAAAATTTTATTTTTGGCGAAAATTATTTAAAGAATCTAGATGAGTATGATTTAATTGTAAGAAGTCCGGGAGTTAAACTAGAACTTTTAGAAAAATATGTATCAAGAGATAAGATAACTTCTCAAACAAAACTATTTTTTGATCTCTGCCCTTGTAAAATAATCGGTATTACCGGAACAAAAGGAAAAGGGACAACTTCCTCTTTAATTTACGAAATGTGTAAAAAGCAAGCGATAAATGCGTATTTAGGAGGTAATATAGGTAAGCCTCCTTTGGATTTTTTGGATAAATTAAATGATCATTCAAAAGTCGTTCTTGAGCTTTCGAGTTTTCAGCTTCAGGATCTTACCAAAAGCCCTCATATCGCTGTCGTCCTTATGATAACAAGCGAGCACCTTGATTATCACAAAAACACGTATGAATATATCAAGGCAAAAAGAAATATTCTTCGTTTTCAGACAACATCTGATTTTGCGATTGTCAACAAAGAATATCCCGTAAGCAATGAATCGGATATTCATACAGAAGGCAAGGTTTTTTATGTAAGCCGGATCGCAGCGGTACAAAATGGGTGTTTTGTAGAAAACGGAAAGATTATAGTCAGCATTCCAAAGGGAAGAGTTAATACTAAAAAGGCAGAAATTATAGAAATAAAAGATATTCTTCTGCCCGGGAAACATAATCTTGAGAATGTTTGCGCGGCTGTTATGGCAACAATTCTTCTTAGTGTTTCAAAAGAAAACATTGTAGAAGTTCTTAAAACTTTCAAGGGACTCGAGCATCGTTTGGAGTTTATTTATGAGGTAAACGGAGTAAGATTTTATGATGATTCATTTTCTACTATTCCTGAGACAACTATTGCGGCAATTAAAGCATTTAAAGATCCAGAAATTCTAATTCTTGGAGGATCAAGTAAAAAGAGCAACTTTAAAGAATTAGGGAAAGTTATCTCGCAATCAAGCAATATAAAAGCAATTATTGGAATAGGATTGGAATGGCCAAGAATTAAAAAAAGTATTAAGTATCAAGTATCAGGTATTAAGTATGTGGAGAACTGTAAAAATATGAGGGAGATTGTTCAAAAAGCAGTATCGATATCAAAACCCGGAGATGTTGTGCTTCTTTCTCCTGCGTGCGCTTCTTTTGGAATGTTTAAAAGCTACAAAGACCGCGGAGAGCAGTTTAAAAGAGAAGTTTTAAGCTTAAAAAATGTCGCATGAAATAAATTTGCCAGACGTAAGCCAGATAATTCCTACAAGCGCACATTTAAAAGAAGCCTTGAAAGATGCGCCATGGGTTTTAGAGCTTATGAATCGTCTTTACTTTCACAGTCAATGGACTTATGAACACTCTGTAAGAGTTGCTTATCTTATGGATGTACTTAGCAATTCTGACCAAAATGCGATGAGAGCTGGCCTTCTTCATGATATAGGGAAAATTCAAATCCCTCGAAACATTCTAGATGCAGTAGCATTGAGAGAAGCAGGAAGGCAGGCATTAGATGATCATCCAAGAATAGGATTTGAAATTGTACGAGAGCATGATCCTCAGATTGCGAGAATTATAGTAGCACATCATGAGCCAATAAAAAGTTATCCGAGAAGCCAAGGAATGAATATGGAGAACTTGCAACTTTGCAAAATCTCCTGTCTCTAGTAGATGCAACCGATGCTCTTATGAGTGCGCGCCCTTACAAAAAACCTTGGAGTCCTGAGAAAGTAGAAGAATTTCTTCACGATAAATTTGACCCTGACCAAGTAAAAGCCGCAATTCAAATCCGTGCAGGGATTGCCTTCTAATTTAAAACAAACCTTCTCTGTGTTAAACTATGCTTATATGAAGAAAGTGATTTTTTCTGGAATTCAGCCGTCGGGGAATCTTCACATTGGAAATTATTTAGGTGCAATTAAGCAGTGGGTTGAACTTCAAGAAACAGGAGAATATGAATTAATTTTCTGCATAGTAGATCTTCATGCAATTACAATTAGACAACAACCGGAAGAGCTGAAAGCTAAGACTTTAGAAGTAGCGGCTTTATATCTGGCAAGCGGCATTGATCCAAACAAATCTAATATATTTATTCAATCCGAAAATCCTGATCATCCGTATCTCGCGTGGTTATTCGACTGCATAACACCAGTTGGATGGATGAATAGAATGACTCAGTTCAAAGACAAAAGAAAAAAACAGAAAGATGAAGAATCTGTATCCGTGGGTCTGTTTAATTACCCTGCGTTAATGGCCGCTGATATTCTTTTGTATGATGCTGATTTAGTACCTGTCGGAGAGGATCAAAAACAACATTTAGAGTTTACGTCAGACATTGCTAAACGCTTTAATTCTATATATAGCGATACTTTTAAGATACCAAAAGCCCGTTTTAACAGAATGGTTCCTAGGGTAATGAGTCTTCAATCTCCCCTCATAAAAATGAGCAAGTCTGATACCGATCCAAGAGGAACAATTAATATGTTGGATTCCAAAGATGAAATTGCAAAAAAAATAAAAGGAGCTGTTACGGACTCCAAGCCTTACATCTCTCTAGCAGGTTCAAGCCCAGCATTTAAAAGTCTTGCTACAATTTATGCAGGTACAGCTCCACAGAATTTAAGCTTCGAAGATATTGGAAAAAAGTTTGAAGGAAAAGGATACGAAGAGTTTAAAAATAATTTACTAGGGCAAGTAATAGATACTTTGTCTCCGATACAAGATGAATACCATAGATTTTTAAATGATAAAGCAACTCTGAATGGAATTCTTAAAAAAGGCATTAATTTTGCAAAAAATAGATCTTCTCCCAAATTAAAAGAAGTCAGAGAAAAAATGGGACTCGCATAAGCATTTATAGCTTTTTTTAGATTATGGTTAAAGAAATTGAAGGGAATGGTAATTATTTTCGAGATGTTTTCCAATCTCTTGGCGTAGATCGTGCCGACTACAGGTCGATAGTGCTTAAAAGGAGTGACCCAAGTTTTTGCGAAGATGAAAGCGCAGTTTTAGAAAAGCTTAGAAATTTACCAGAACTCTCAGAGAGTAGTTTTTTACTTTCTAATGTTATTAGTGCCGATCGCCAGCAAGTAGAGGTAATATTCGTTCCAAAGGACTGCCCCAGATTAATGCCTGATAAATACCCTGAGACAAATGAACTTCCGCCTGCAGACCAATCATATTTGGTGGAGACTTTTAAAGATGGTGACCCTAGGGTAAGGCGAACTATAATAGTTCTTGCTTATGATCCAGATGGTGCAGCTAAAATTGCAAAGAGAATAGTAGGCGCAAAAGTACCTTATCCACATAAACGTATAAACGCTCAAGCTTTATTAGTGCCACCTTGCGAATGGGTAGAAACAGCACGAATGTTGATAGATGAAGGTCAGCATCTTCCTGGAAGTATTCTTAGATTTGCAGGTCTAAAGGAATATCAAAGGCAAAGAGATAAAATGTTTGGAGTGAATGTTGCCTAGAAATTTTGGTTTTCAAGTGATAAAATAGTTTTTTAAAACTGGCTTCATCTTAAGAGGCTTCATCTTAAGATTGGCAAACAGCTTCAATTGTGCTATACTTCGGTCTATGAATCCAAACGGCAAAAAAACCAATCTGACTTCCCCTCAAAAGCCGGCAGGGCAAGGCAGGCAAGGCAAGAAACAAAAAATCTTCAAAGTAAAACTCAATACTTCCTGGAAAAATATTTTTCTCTACGGATTTCTTGTGCTTATCGCAGGATTTCTTTTTTTAAGCGCAACGGCGCCTTTGGAACAGGTAAGCACAGTCCCGCTTTCTCAGGTAATTTCCGATGTAAAAGTGGGAAAAGTTAAAGAAATTTCTATAGTCGATAATAAATTAACAATTAAAGAGCAAGATAAGACAGTTCAGGCTTTTAAAGAACCGGGAGCAAACACATATCAACTTTTCAAAGATGCAGGCGCGTCTTTGGACAAGACAAAGGTTTTGGTAAAGGATGAAACAGGTTTAAACAGTTGGATAAATATTTTATCTTCGATTCTCCCCATAATATTAATGGTTGCATTTTTCTACTTTATTTTCCGTCAAGCCCGGGGAGCGCAGGAAAATATTTTCTCATTTGGCCAATCAAGAGCAAAATTATTTTCAAAAGATACTCCAAGAATAAGATTTTCAGATGTTGCAGGAGTCGATGAGGCAAAACAGGAGCTTACAGAAATTGTAGACTTTCTTAAAAATCCCGGAAAATATAAAGCAATGGGAGCAAGAACTCCAAAGGGCGTTTTGATGGTTGGTCCGTCGGGAACGGGAAAAACTCTTTTGGCAAGGGCTACTGCGGGAGAAGCAAATGTTCCATTTTTTTCTATGGCAGGATCCGAGTTTATGGAAATGTTAGTTGGTGTTGGGGCGTCTGTAACTTCGGATACACCGATCTTAATAAAGCAAAATGGTACAACAAAACTTATTTCAATTGGGGATTTTGTAGATCAGCATTACAAAGAGGAAGAAGAGGGAATAAGATTAATTAAAGACGTATATACGCTTGGATTTGATTCTAAAAGAGGAGAAAAGCCGGGATTCTATGGATATAAGAATAGCAAAATGCAAACTATTACAAACTCTTCCTTCAAAAGTGTTTCCTCTGTTTTTCGACACAAGGTAAAAGAAATATACGAAATTCATTACCTTGGCGGAGTGATTAAGACCACTGCTGATCACAGCGTTTTTGTTAGACGGCACGGCAGAATCGTTCCTTTTGCAACAAAAGATATAAAAAAAGGAGACATTCTTGTTGAGTTGCCATTAAACATACGACTTCCTTATCTTGATGGTGTCAAGCAACGCCACAAAATTATTGCCCATGCCTTTTTGGATGTTGAACCTTTTATGCTAGATGTTTGGGGTAACGACCAAAAGCTTTTGGAAAACTATGAATTTGTTCTTAGCCAGAAAGGATTGATGAGTCAATATGCAGTGGCGTCTTCAATTGACGTTTCACAGATGACGGTAAGTCATTGGCAAAATCAAGTTCACATGCCGCGACTCCTTAGTAAAAAATTGGTAAAGATGGATTTGCCTGATAGTGTGGCGGTAACCCCAGAGCTCCTAAAACTTTTTGGATATTATACTGCAGAGGGAAGGGGTACAACGAACCTCGAGTTCACCTTTGGCGCGCACGAGATAGATCTTCATAATGATGTTGTAGGACTAATGCAAGAAGTTTTCGGTATTGATCCGGTTTTTAAGAAGACTAAAGATAATGCCCTAAAGATTATCTATTATTCTGCCCATCTCGGTCGTTTCTTTACGAAGTATTGCGGAAACGGTAGCCATAACAAACATACACCAGAATTTATTTGGGATTTTCCAAAAAAGTATTTCCTTGCATTTCTTGAAGGATATTGGCGGGGCGATGGATATCTAACAAAAAGCGGAAAACTTTCCATGAGCTCTGTTTCTAAACAGCTTATTTTAGAACTTTCGTGGTTATGCAGCATGCATGGTATAAAGGTTGGAATAAAGCACGGAAAACTTAAGGGAGGGCGAATCATTAAAGGCAGACCGCTTCCCGATTGTGAATATTGGAATCTTATTCTTGGAAAAACAAGTAATCCATTCTTGCAAGAACAAAGCGAATCTCAATTTCAATTCAAAAGAGCTATTGTTAAAAAAATAATAAAAAAACCATATGATGGGTTTGTATATGATCTATGTGGAGTTGATAATGAGGCATTTTTTGGAGGCGAGAAACCGGTACTACTGCACAATTCAAGAGTAAGAGATTTATTCAATACTGCAAAAAAAAGCCAACCTGCAATAATTTTTATAGATGAAGTTGACGCAATTGGAAGACAGCGAGGAGCGGGGATAATGGGAGGACATGATGAGAGAGAACAGACTTTAAACCAGATTTTAGTTGAGATGGATGGATTTGCTCCAACAGAACAACTCGTTGTTATTGCGGCAACAAATAGGCCAGATGTTCTGGATCCTGCACTTATAAGGCCAGGAAGATTTGACAGAAGAGTCGTACTGGACATGCCCGATGTTGTTGGAAGAAAGGCGATCCTTTCGATTCATGCACGGGGAAAACCATTTGAAAAAAATGTAGATTGGGAAAGGGTCGCAAAAAGAACAGTAGGATTTTCGGGCGCCGACATCGAAAACATGTTGAATGAAGCGGCGATTTTAGCAGCCCGGCTTGAAAAGAAGGCAATAGATATGAGCGATTTGGAAGAAGCCGCAACAAAAGTAAAACTGGGACCTGAGAAAAAAAGACTTCAAACAGATGAAGATCGAAAAATGACAGCATATCATGAGGCAGGGCATGCATTAGTTTCTTGGGAAATGCCGCATATGGATCCAGTGCACCGAATCTCAATCGTTTCCCGAGGGCTTTCTTTAGGACACACGATGATGGAGCCGACAGAGCATATTCATGAAACAAAAACAAGACTTATAGAGCAGATAAGCGTAATGCTTGGAGGAAGAGCGGCAGAGAGTTTAGTTTTTTCGGAGATGACAACTGGTGCATCAGACGATATTGCAAAAGCAACGGAAGTGGCAAGAACAATGGTTGTCGAATTCGGAATGAGTGAGCTCGGGCCTATAAATTTAGATGGGGAAAGAAAAAGATATTTTGAACAGTCAACTGTATCGCAGGAGATGGCGGCAAAAATTGATGATCAAGTTAAAAGAATAACAGACGCAGCTTATAAAAGAGCCGCGTCGGTCTTGGTTAAGCTTAGAAAAAAACTTGACCTTTTGGCTTCGGAGCTTCTTATAAAAGAAACTATAGAGTCTGAAGAATTCCTCAGACTCATTGGTCCTAAAAAAACAATTGAAGGCAGTAGCTTTGTTCTCGCCCCAGTTACGGCCTAAAAACTTTTGTTTGACAATCTCTGTGCGTTTTGAAATACTTTAGGTAATGCAAGAAACTCAACAAACTCCAAATGTTCCCTCTCATTCTTTCTCAAGTTCAGAAGCCATAAAATTCGGATTTGATTTCTTTAAGAAAAATATATCCACTTTCATAAAACTTGGCGCAGCACTAATCGTAATAAATATAGTAATGGGAATAATTGGAGGATTCTTCGGCCACAACAATCCCGCGGCTGTTGTATGGAGCATAGTCTCTGCCATAGTATCGCTTATTATACAGATAGGAATTATAAAGATAGTTTTGGATCTTTATGATGGCAAACCTCTTAATTTGGTAAATCTTTATTCAATGTTTTACCTTGCGCCAAGATTTCTTGGCGCATCAATTCTGTATGGTCTTGTGATTCTAGTTGGATTTGTACTTCTCATAATTCCGGGTATTTATTTGGCAATAAGATTGCAGTTCTATAGTTTTCTAATTGTCGATAAAAATGCGGGAGTAGTGGACTCGCTTAAAAAAAGCTGGGCATTAACTCAAGGTACCGCGCTAAATCTTTTTCTTTTCACCCTTCTCATCGTGATATTAAATATCGTAGGAGCTATAGTTCTATTCGTAGGACTTATTGTTACAATTCCAACTACGACCATGGCAGCAGTTTATGTTTACCGCAAACTCCTCTCCCAAACCCCCGGAATATAATTCTGATATAATCTTTTTCATAGGATGATTAACGAAAACTTTGCCTTTTTAGGAGCGGCAATTTTTGCTTTTGGAAGCATTGGTTATTTTCTCGATACTCTTAAAGGGAAAGTTAAGCCAAACAGAGTCACTTGGTTTATTTGGGCACTAGCACCCCTCATTGCTTTTGTAGCTCAAATAAGACAGGGAGTAGGAATCCATCAGTCACTTCTCACGTTCACGGTCGGTTTTATTCCGATCATTATTCTTGCCGCTTCTTTTGTTAATAAAAAATCTTATTGGAAAATAAGTAAGCTCGATTTAATATGCGGAGTTTTATCTCTTCTTGGATTATTGCTCTGGCAGATTACTGGTGCCGGAAATATTGCAATATTTTTTGCTATTCTTTCCGACGGGTTAGCTGCTTTTCCAACAGTAATAAAATCATTTAAATTTCCAGAAACCGAGAATTGGATACTTTATTTCGCAAACGCTATAAGTGCAGGAATAACTTTACTAACTATTAAAGTTTGGAATTTTGAGAACTTCGGATTTCCTCTTTATATTTTTCTACTCACGGGTTTACTAGCTACTTTGATAAAGCTTAAGATAGGAAAGCGAGTTAATCCTTGAGCTAACTCTTTGACATAGTTCTTCTTTCGATTCTCAGCGTCTAATTGTGATAAAATAGCTTCATGCAGAGTGAAAAGTTTGTTTTAATTGACGGGAATGCGATTGTTCATAGAGCTTATCATGTTATGCCGCCATTAACGCGCTCAGACGGTACTCCAACCGGCGCTGTTCAGGGTTTTTTCTCAATGATCTTAAAGATGATCCAGGAACTTGCCCCAGCACACATTGCAATTGCTTTTGATAGTCCAAGTCCAAATTTTAGAAAAGAACTTTTTGCCAAATATCAATCGCAGCGTCCGGCAATGGAAAGCGATCTTTCGCCGCAGTTTGGAATAATCCAAGGGATTTTGAGATCGGCAAAAATATCTGTTTATGCTGTTGATGGGCTTGAAGCAGACGACATCATCGGTACTATTTCCGAAAAGGCAAAAAAAACAGGACATCTGGTTTATATTTTAACCGGAGATAGAGACATGCTTCAGCTTGTAAACCACAAAACAAAAGTCTTAGCACCCGTAAAGGGAATTTCAGAGATGATTCTTTTTGATGAGGAGAAGGTTAAAGAAAAATATGGCATAACTCCTTCGCAATTTGTGGACCTTAAGGCCTTAATGGGCGATAGTTCTGATAATTATTCCGGGGTTTCAGGAATTGGACCAAAGACCGCTGCGAGCTTAATCAATGAATACGGATCCGTAGATAATATTTACAAAAATATCTCAAAAATAAAAACCAAAAACCCAAAACTGGCAGAAAAACTTGAAAAAGGCAGAGGTAATGCAAAACTTGCCCATCAGCTTGCAACAATTTTAACAGACGCCCCATTTGAATATGATTTTTCCGACTGCGATATGAAAAACTTAGATGTTCCGGGATTTAAAAAAGCCCTTGAAGCTTATGATTTTAAAACCCTTCCAAAACGTCTTGATGGAATTTTTAAAAAGAGCGGAAAAATAGTCCCGCGAAGCGAGATCCCGCTCCGCGGGAAAAAAATTGAGAAAACGCAAATGAAATTAATATAATGAGGGTTGCTCTGGTTCATGATTATATAAAGGAATATGGTGGTGCTGAACGCGTGCTGGAAGCTCTTCATGAGATTTGGCCCGATGCACCTATTTTTACAACTGTTTATCTGCCAAATTTTTTAGGTCCTCATAGGCAAAGATTTAAAAATTGGAAAGTCAAAACCTCGTTTCTTCAATTTCTTCCTTTTAAGTCAAAATTGATAAGTCCTTTTAGAATTATAGCGCCTTTGGTTTTTAAGACCTTTAATTTCTCGGACTTTGATATCGTACTAGTTTCTGCAACGGGAGCTTATTCGCCGAACTCAATTGTTTGTCATCCTGAGCGAAGCGAAGGATCTGGAGATTCTTCGGCAAAGCCTCAGAATGACATGCGGGTAAAGCCAATCCATATCTGTTATTGTCATACTCCTCCTCGATATCTTTATGGTTTTGCAACGGCAAGAGAATGGAAGAATAATTTAGTTTTTCGAATTTTTGGGGAGCTTGCAAATCATTTTTTAAGGTTAGTTGATTATAAAAGCTCCCAAAATGTTGATTTTTTTATTGCAAATTCAAAGAATGTAAAGAGAAGAATAGAAAAGTTTTACAAAAAAGATGCAACCGTGATATATCCGCCCGTAGAAATCCCAAATTCAAAATTACAAATACCAAATAAATCCCAAAATACAAAATACAAAATACATAATACAAACTACTATCTTGCAGGGGGGAGATTGGCTAGACCAAAACATGTTGATTTAATTGTCGAAACTTTTGCAAGATTAAAACTTCCACTTAAGGTTTTTGGTAGGGGATTTGCAGGATATGAACTGGAATTAAAGTCTAAAGCCAAATCAAAAGTTGAATTTTTGGGGGAAGTAAGCGATGAGGAAAAGTTAGAACTCATGAAAAATGCCAAAGCTTTTATTTTTGCCTCCGAAGACGAGGATTTTGGAATAACTCCGGTTGAGGCAATGAGCGTTGGCACGCCTGTTATCGCGTATAGGTCAGGGGGAGTAGTAGAATCTGTAATCGAAGGGAATCCTTCGGCAGGCTCAGGACGGCAGAAGCCGACTGGGATATTTTTTGATGAGCTGTCAATCGAAAGCCTTTCAAAAGCAATAAAAGAGTTCAATAAAATGAAATTCAATATCGAAAACTGCATAAATCAAGCCCAAAAATTCTCAAAAGAAAGGTTTAAAAAGGAAATAAAAGAGTTTGTAAAATCAAAGACAACTTGACTACAGAGTTTGAAGATGGTAGCATATTTGTACATGGATGATCCAATTAATGATGATAAAAATATGAATGAATTCGGACCAGAAGGCGGTCCTGGAGAAGAAGTAGCTACTAGTTTTAGTGCGCAAGCACAGAGGGAAAAATTTTTAGGTGGTGCTTCATCAGAACAAAGACCACCTACGTCTACTCAACAAAAGAAAGAAAGTTTATCTAGGAGAATTATTGATAGAATAACTCCAGGAGAAATAAATGTTCCGAATATTGGTCTTGGTGGTACTGTAAAAGTGTTCGAGAAGGGACAACCTAAACAAGAAGCATCTGTAGCTGAAAAACCAGCTGCGCCAAAAGAGCCAGTACAAGAGCAGAAACCAGCCCAGTCTCAGAAAGAAGGAATTAGAGCAAGACTTGATAGAGCGTTCGTGAAAGCTGCAGGTTTTATGATTCGGGGAACCGGCGGAGGGCCACATTAAAAGCGTTTGATTCTCCTTTATATTGCGATCCATTTTAAACTGCTTGATATTATAGTTTCGAATTCAAAGTATTGCTATACTAGAATCATCGTTTTCATTCGTTAAAGTACTAAAAGAACAAGGAAGTTTATGGTAAATAAATATGCCGGAGTTGCCAGAAGTTGAAACTATACGATTAGGGCTTGTATTTTTCTTCTTCTCTACTAATTGACATCAGTATTCTTATTTGAAATACTAAATTCAATGGACAACAATCAATCTTCACAACCTCCTCAAGCTCAATCTGATCAACCTGTTTCTTCTGTAACTCCGTCTGTAAACCAGTCAGATATTTCTCCCCATTTTCCTAAAACCATCTTGATAGTATTATTGTTCATTATTGTATTGAGTGTTGGAATTGGAGGATATATTGCTGGAGCTAACAAAAATCCTTCTCCCAAAACTTTTACAACTAAATATGTTGCTTCTCATCCTCTAATCCCTTCTCCTACGATTGCTCAAGCACCTTTTGTTACGAATAGGTGGGGGACGTTTCAACAACAATTTGACAGGGCTTTAGCGTATGATCTTCAGTACCCCCTTAATTATAATGTCTGGGTATTTAACGGAAAAGATGTTCGCTTACCAGTATCTCCTCTTGATCTATTACTTTCGCATGCAGTGGGATTTACTGAAACATCCCTTGAAAAAAGCAATAACAATATAACAATTGGTGTTTCAGATGTTGATCCTTCACTTTGTTATACAACAACTTGCCAGCATGCAATAGAAAAAATTACTCGTTCTAGTACGGCAAGCATTTCTGGAATTTTGGCAAAACGTATTGAGGGTACGGCTAATCCGGGAGGAGGAATTATAATGCCAGGACCAACACCTTCCATCATACTATACGTTTTCCCAACTAATGGGAGATATATTTTACTTTATTCACTAGGAGACAACACAAACGTTCTTGATAAAATGGCTTCAAGCCTAAAAGTAGTTAACTATTAACCCCTTTTTATTAAAAAATATTACCTAAATAGTTAGCTAGGGCCAACTCTTCTTCTACCTAGCGGAAGATTTATATGGTATGTTATAATATATTTATGAAGAAACAGGTTTTACATACAATAGTTTGGAAAGAAAACAAAATTTTTGTTGCAAAGTTCTTAGAGATTGAGCTTGCAAGCCAGGGAAAAACAAAAAAAGGAGCATTAAAAAACTTAAAAGAAGCTCTTGAACTTTTTATGGAGGACGAAAAGAGCAATTTATCTTTCCCTTCAATAAACGAAGTCACTACGCAATCCATTTCAATTTAAATGCCCAGATTGTACTCCGGCCAAAAAATTATTAGGGCACTTCAAAGAGCAGGGTTTTATATAGCGTCTATCAAAGGAAGTCACGTTAAGCTTCGGGGAATTCGGTTTGGAAAACTTCAGACAGTTATTGTCCCGAAGCATAAAGAAGTTGCATTCGGAACTTTTCAAAGTATTTTAAAACAGGCGGCTATAGAATTTGAAGAGTTAAAAAGTTTTATTAAATAATATGCCGGAATTGCCAGAGGTTGAGACCATACGATTAGGATTACAGAAATATCTCGTAGGACACAGAATTGAGAAGGTTGATGTAAGACTTCCCAAGATGGTTCATGGTGATGTAAAAAATGTTCAGGGAAGTAAAGTCATTGCCATAAGACGGTTTGGGAAAGGTTTGGTCGTTGATCTTGACAACGATTACTCAATAGCAATCCACATAAAACTTACAGGCCAGCTTATTTATAGAGGGCAGAATTTAAAGAATAAAGTAAAACTGTCCAAAAAAGTCGGGGAAAGCTTACCAAATAAATGGACACATGTAATTTTTTATTTGGATAGAGGCAGTTTTCTGTATTATAACGATTTGAGGCAGTTTGGGTGGATTAAAATAGTTGAAAGTTCAAAGTTAAAGGATCTAAGTTTTTTTAGGGATCTGGGGCCAGAACCATTTAAAGACTTAACTCTTGAGATATTTCAGAAAGTTCTTTCATCCTCAAATATTTCCGTAAAGCCGCTTATTATGGATCAAAAGAAAATTGGGGGAATTGGGAATATATATGCCAACGATGCTTTATTTGATGCTGGAGTTGATCCAAAAAAAAAGGCAAAAAGTCTATCAGAAGATGAAATTAAAAAACTTTACGATTCTATCTTAAAAGTTTTAAAGTTGGGTCTTAAAACCGGAGGCGCAACTGAGCTTAATTTTGTAAATGTATTAGGAGAAGAGGGAGAGTACCAAGAACATTCATTGGTTTATGGGAGGCAAGGGCAAAAGTGCAAAAGATGCGGACGCCGCCCAGAGGGCTCTGCCCGGCGGGGAATTATAAAAAAAATAAAGCTCGCCGGCCGCGGCACATACTATTGCCCAGCCTGTCAAAAATAACCTCAATTTCAATATTTTTAAAACTCCTTGTTTTCTGGTATTATAGATGTTAACATTAGTGTCTAGTACTTCGACTGCGCTTAGGTACTAGTTTTTTATGGGCGATAATAATAAGGAAAAGATTGTAATGTCTATCGGAGGATCCCTTATTGTTCCAAACGGAGGGATCAACACCGATTTTCTTGAAAAGCTCAATGCTTTTATCCGAGCGCAACTGGCGAAAAATAAAAATCGCCAGTTTTTTTTAATTATTGGAGGAGGAGGAACCACGAGACATTATCAAAATGGAGCAAGAGATGTTATTAACGATAAAATTACAAATGAAGATTTAGATTGGCTAGGGATTCACGCTACGAGACTTAACGCCCACCTTATAAGAACAATTTTTCGAGATATTGCACATCCATATATTTTAAAACATTACGAAATTATTAGAAAAGTTGAAGAGCAAATTGTTATAGGATCAGGCTGGAAACCAGGTTGGTCAACAGACTTTTGTGCTGTAATGACCTGTGAAGATTATAATGTTAAGACAATAGTCAATCTTAGTATTAGTCAAGTTTATAATAAAGATCCTCAAAAATTTCAGGACGCAAAACCTATCGAAGAGATCTCCTGGGCAGAATTCAGGAAATTGGTTGGTGATGAATGGATTCCGGGAATGCATGTCCCTTTTGACCCGGTAGCTTCTAAAAAAGCACAGGAGCTGGGAATAAAAGTAGTTGTACTGCGGGGAGACGATTTTGAGAATCTGCAAAACTATTTCAACGGCAAAAAATTCGTCGGAACCGTGATAAAATAGACCTCATGTTTCTCAAAAGCCTCAGTCTTGCCAATTTTCGAAACTACGGTAAATCAGATTTTAATTTTTCAAAAGATATAGCTATAATTGTTGGTCCGAATACTTCGGGTAAAACAAATCTCGCAGAAAGCATCTTTTATCTCTCAACGGGAAGAGGTTCTAAAGCAGAAAAAGATGCAGACTTAATACGTTTTGGGGAAAACGTAGCCCGGATTTCTGGAGAACTCGCGGATAAAACCGAACTTTCTGTTGTTGTCTCAAGGGACCCCGCCACGGCGGGGCAGGAGAATCATGGGCGGGAAACGATACGCAAGAAATATTTGGTAAATGGCGTAGGCAAGAGGAGAGCGGATTTTGCGGGAAATTTAGTTTGTGTACTTTTTTCTCCGGAGGATTTGGATATTATAATCGGCGGGCCGAATCTTAGAAGAAGATCATTAGACAATCTCTTAGAGCAGGTTGATAGGGATTATAGAAATGCAACAATTGTTTATACAAAAGCTCTTCGGCAAAGGAATGCGCTTCTAGATAAGGCAAAAGAATCAGGGGTAAGAAATGAAAAGCTTTTTGAATACTGGGATGATCTTTTAATAGATAACGCGGCGGTTATTACAAAAAAAAGGGAAGAGTTTGTCCGGTTTATAAATGATTTTTCAAAAGAAATCTTTGATTTTATTGTTTTTTACGATAAGAGCATTGTGTCTTCGGCACGGCTTTTGCAATATAGGCAGGCAGAAGTCGGAGCAGGGGCAACACTGGTTGGTCCACATCGAGATGACTTGTCATTCCACATGTTTAACAACATAAAGCAAACAACGCATGACATAAAATCATTCGGATCAAGGGGACAACAGAGATTAACTATTCTTCAGATGAAAATTATTGAGCTTTCTTTTATAGAAAAAATAATAGGACAAAAACCCATTCTTATTTTGGATGATATATTCTCAGAACTTGACTCAGGACATATAAAACTGGTTTTGGATATGCTTTCGGGACAACAATCAATTGTTACAACTACACATAAAGAATTCGTTGATTCAAAAATTCTTAAAAGCTCCGACGTGATAGAATTGGAAGTAAGATAATATGAATAAGTTCAATTCTGGGAAGCTAAAAGAATTGTATAGACCGCCGTCTGATTCTCATAAAGGACAAAACGGAAAGCTGCTTTTAATCGGGGGATCCAAGATTTTTCATGCGGCTTCTTTGTGGTCATTAAAAGTTGCATCAAGAATAGTTGACATGGTTTTTTATTCCTCAGTTCCTGAAAATAATCAAATAGTTCAAAAGGCAAAACAGGAGTTCAGGGACGGAATAGTTGTTTTGCGAAATAAGATCGAAGATTACATAAATGAAGCCGATTGTGTTTTAATAGGTCCGGGATTGCCAAGAAAAGAGGGAAAAGAAGAGGGCGATGATGACACAAAACTCTTAACAGAAAAACTCCTTAAAAAGTACCCTAATAAAAAGTGGGTTATCGATGGAGGAAGTCTTCAAGTTATTTCCCCTGATATTCTTCCTCAAAACTCAATAATAACTCCACATCCAAAGGAGTTTGAGATGCTGTTTAAATCTCAAATTCAAAATACCAAATCACAAATGGTTCGACAAGCTCACCATCCTGAGCAGCGTCGAAGGATAAATTCAATTGATCAAATTTCTGAAATTCAAAACGAAGCGTCTGCGATGGCGAAAAAATATAAGTGCGTGATTTTGCTCAAAGGAGAAGCAGACATTGTTTGTGATGGACACGAATGCGTTATGATCGAGGGCGGGAATGCGGGGATGACAAAAGGAGGAACTGGAGATGTTTTGGCAGGACTTGTCGCCGCTTTATATTGTAAAAACGAAGCATTTCTTTCTGCCAGCGCCGCCTCATTTATAAACAAAAAAGCAGGAGACAGTTTATATAAAAGAGTAGGCCCGTATTTTAATTCCTCAGACCTCGTCGACGAAATCCCAAAGGCAATGAAAGAATTAATTTTCTGATTGACTTTGGAGTTTTTGGGAAAGGCGGGCGCCGCCCAGAGGGCTCTGCCCGGCGGGAGAGCTACGTAAATTATTTTTATTCTTTCTGAAGCCTTTGAGATAACCTTGCTAATTGTAATGTTACAAAAACTGCAAGAATAGTTACGACTAAAGCATAAATTAAAAGAGAAATGACTCCTGAGTTTCCGGGAAGCCATTTTTTAATGTAATTATTTATCAACTCCTGAATAAGATTGTTCCATGCAAGTGCCGCAACAAGCCCAAATCCGCTGGTTGAAAGAGTCACCATCTGTTTAACAACCTCAACATGCAGTTTTTGCGATTCCTTGCTTTGTTTTTTCTCCATATATTTATTATAGCATTTTTATTCTTCGGGAAATATGCGATAATTAGTCAATGTATTCTCCAAGGTACACAATTACAAACAAAATTCTTAAAAACATTGGGATAATTGAAGCTTGTAGGGAAGTCATAGACAAAGCACCTCTTCTCCCTTATTACGAAAAGCAATTTCGGGACGATGCTCTTATAAGAACAGTGCATTACGGAACTCATATAGAGGGAAACGAGCTTAACATTGATCAGGCAGAAAATGTAATTATGGGAAAAGATGTCGTGGCAAGACAACGCGATATTCAGGAAGTTATAAACTACAGAAAGGTTATGCGGTATATTGAAGAGCTTGGAGAAAAATCAGCCCATGGAGAAAAAGTAGATGAGGATTTAATTAAACATTTATATTCTTTAACAGTTAAAAAAATTTTACCTGCGGAAACTATTGGAAATTATCGGAAAAAACAGGTTGTTGTAAGAAACAGTTACACCGGAAAGGTTTCCTTTAAACCTCCTCTTTCTGTTGCGATTCCATTCCAAATAAAAGACCTAGTTGCATTTATAAACAGCAAATCAGAACAGGACATTCACCCGGTTTTGAAAAGCGGAGTTGTTCATTATGAATTAGTAAGAATTCACCCATTTTTAGACGGAAACGGACGAGTTGCGAGAGCTTTATCTACACTCATTCTATTTTTGGAAGGATATGATATTAGAAAGTTTTTTTCACTCGAAGAATATTTTGATAAAGAAGCAGTTAGGTATTATGACGCTTTGCAAAGTGTTGAGAAAAATGACGGAGATTTAACAAAATGGCTTGAATATTTTACGCAAGGATTGTCTATAGAACTTTCCAAAATAAAAGATAGGGTGGAAAGAATCTCAATTGATGCAAACTTGCGGGAAAAACTTGGCGGAAAACCAATAATGCTTTCGGATCGCCAGCTTAAGATTATCGAATATATACAAAAAACAGGATATCTTCAAAATAAAGCATTCCCTCAATTATTCCCAATGGTATCTGAAGACACAATCTTAAATGAGTTGAAAGGACTGATGAAGGCGGGTATAATCCGAAAGCAAGGAAAAACCAAAGCCGCAAGGTATGTGATGAAATGATGACTTTTAGTACTTTATCAAAATACTACGAGAAGCTGGAAGCAACAAGTAAGAGACTTGAGTTAATTGATATTCTGTCAAAACTTTTCAAAGAGTCGAATGCAGAAGAAATCGGCAGGATTTGTTATTTGATTCAGGGAAGAGTTGCTCCGTTTTTTGAACCAATAGAGCTTGGGATGGCAGAAAATATGGTGGCAGTTGCGATAGCTCGGGCGTTTGGAGAAGAGAAGGTAGAAGTAATTAAGTTATATCGAAAACTTGGAAATATAGGACTGGTTGCAAAGGAACTATCGCAAAATTCAACCCTTCGACTAGCTCAGGACAAGACCCTTCGGCTTCGCTCAGGGCAAAAATCAAAATTAACAGTCACCGAAGTTTTTGAAGAGCTTTTAAAAATCGCTAAGTTTTCTGGGGAAGGGTCGGTCGAGAGAAAAATAACAACACTTTCCGATCTTCTTAAGAGTCTTGATCCAACATCTTCAAAGCACGTTGTTAATATCCCTCTAGGAACTTTGCGTCTTGGAATTGGAGATCCTACAGTTTTGGATTCTTTATCTCTGGCAAAACATGGAGATAAATCACTTCGCCCCATTCTTGAGGGCGCCTATAATAAAACAAGCGATCTGGGGTTTGTTGCGCAAACATTTTTTAAAAAAGGGATAAGCGGTATTAAAAATGTAAAACTTGTTGTTGGAAAACCTGTAAGACCTGCGCTTGCCGAGAGACTTCCTTCGGCGGATGAAGCAATAAAAAGGTTAGGAAGTGAATTTGCGGCAGAGCCAAAATTCGATGGGTTTAGAATTGCGGTTCATAAAGATGGTGATAAAATTTCATTATTTTCAAGAAATCTTGAAAATACAACTCATGCTTTTCCAGACATTGTCGACGGCGTCAAAAAAGAAGTAAAAGCAAAATCGGCAATTCTAGAAGGAGAAGCAATTGCGTTTAATCCTCTTACTTCGGAATTTTTACCCTTTCAGCAAACTTCAAAAAGAAGAAGAAAATACAAAATCGAGGAGATGGCAAAAAAACTTCCGTTGGTTTTATTTGCCTTTGATACTCTTTATCTAAACGGAAAGGATATCACTCAAAAACCATACAGAGAAAGACGAAAACTATTAGAATCAATAATTTCAAAAGACGGAATAATTGTTAGAATTGCGCAAGAAAAGATTTTAAAAAGTGCAAAAGAGATAACTGATTTCTTCAATGAAGCAATCTCCGAAGGCCTCGAGGGATTAATGCTTAAGAAATTGGATAGTCCTTATGTAGCAGGAGGGCGTGGATTTCACTGGGTCAAATTTAAAAGAAGCCAGGCAGGTCAACTAACAGATACTGTTGACTGCGTTCTTCTAGGAGTTTATTCCGGCAAAGGAAAAAGAACAGAATTTGGAGTG
>Ga0209515_10002991_pt1 | contig 24835 bp, 31 predicted proteins | sample Subgroupgradi54m_FD_187454 | JGI IMG/M metagenome (GOLD analysis project Ga0209515, IMG submission 187454) | Subsurface groundwater microbial communities from S. Glens Falls, New York, USA - GMW60B uncontaminated upgradient, 5.4 m (SPAdes)... ... | reverse complement strand
CATTTTTATTTCAGATTTAAGCCATACCCTTCGGTAAACCGATCCGGAATATAATACTCCGGCTGACAACCAAGTTTTTTCAAAGCTAAATAAACCACGGCGCAAGCCGTGATCGCGTCCGCGTCATAGTCCGCGTAAATTGTAATTTTTTCTTGGTGCTCAATCGCCTGACGAATCCGCTCAACCGCTTTTTGCATATCCTGAAATAAAAATGGATCATGCAATTTAGCATAATCTGGATCCAGAAAGTCTCTGATCTTTTCCGGGTCAGTAATGCCACGCAAGGCCAGCAACTTCAAAATCAAGTCTGGATACTCGGGCAGATCAGGCAAAATATTATTTTCCAGCTCCTTAACTTTCCACTGTCGTTTCATACCGGGCTATATCATGGGCACGCCGGGACGGTCGTCCTCAGATGCGGTCACAGCCGGCTTAGCAAAACTTGGCGTAGACAGTAAATTTTTCACGGTTTTTAAAATACTGTTCGGACCATCATAACCTTTAATCTTAAAATCAACATTGGACAAAGTTCTAGCCCGCAGACGATCTTCGTTTCGACCAAGATGAGAAAAAATAATCACGGGCAAACTTTGGGTGGCATGATTATTTCGTAATTTCTCAATCAGCTCAAATCCGGTCATGCGCGGCATGAGAATACCGGTAAAAACCAAATCAGGCTGATCTTTCTGGATTTTTTCCCAAGCATCCTGACCATCATTAGCCGCAGTCACATCAAACCCGCTATCCCGAAACAATTCGAAATACAAATCCCTTTGACTAAAGTCATCGTCAACGACCAATATTTTCTTACTCATAATTCTGCTTGCTTGGTTAATTGCGGCAAAAGGCTAATTCCGGTCATTTCTAGAGGCTTCTGGATTCCTAATAATTCTAGCATGGTTGGAGCCACATCCGAAAGCACGCCCACCGGCACAACTCCGGCCAGTGAGACAATCCCGGTTTCCTTGGGGTGTCGTCGCTGAAATTGCTTAGCCACGAGCATAAGAGGCACTGGATTGGTCGAGTGCTCTTTATTAATTCCGCCAGAACGAATATCCAGGAGTTCCTCAATGTTGCCATGATCAGCTGTGACCATGAGGCAAATATCATTGGCCAGACAATAGTCCGAAATTTTTTTGATGCACTGGTCCAAAACTTTAATCGCTTGAATCGAAGCTTTCATATTGCCCGTGTGTCCGACCATATCGGCGTTGGCAAAATTGATGAGAAAAAAAGTGTAACTCTCTTTAAGTTTCGACAGCAGAGCATCCGTGGTTTTGTACGCTGACATTTCCGGCACGTCTACGTAATTTTGGTAATTGGACGCAGGTGACGTCACGATCTGCCGGTCTTCGCCCGGAAACGGATTAATCACCCCGCCATTAAAAAACACTGAGACGTGCGCGTATTTTTCCGATTCCGCGATGTGAAATTGGCGTAAGCCTTTCTTGCTAATCAATTCGGCGAAAGAATTGGTCACCTCTTGCGGCGGAAAGGCAATTTTCACGGGCAGATCCTTGGCAAATTCTGTCATCGTGACCATGAAAAAATTTTTCAATAGCTTGATCGGCTGGCTAAACTTACTAAAATTCGGCTCCACTAACGCTCGCGTAATCTGCAGTGCCCGGTCTGGCCGGAAATTAAAATAAATAGCCGCGTCATTGTCATTAATCGTCACAACCTTACCGTTGTCCTGCATGATCACAGTCGGCACAACCATTTCATCAAACACATGCTGGGCGTATGAATCCTCAATGGCTTGCTGAGCTGAACCGGCCTGCTTGCCAACACCTTCTACCATGGCGCGATAGGTTTGTTCCGTGAGATTCCAATGCTCAGCCCGATCCATGGCGTAAAACCGGCCAGTAACCGTGGCGATTTTACCCACATTGAAACTCCGGATTTTTTTGTCCAATCGATCCAGGCTGACGAGCGCGATTTGCGGGGGCGTGTCACGGCCGTCGAGGAACATATGAATGTACACCTTTTGCAAACCGTGTTCACCAGCCAAACCAAGTAGAGCGTATAAATGCTCGTCATAACTATGCACGCCACCCGGGCTGATCAGTCCGATTAAATGCAATGCTGAATTATTTTTTTTGACGTGTTCGATGGCTTGCAAAAATGCCGGGTTCTTAAAATAAGTGCGGTCCTCAATGGCCAAAGTGATACGCGAGAGATCCTGGCCCACGATCCGGCCGGCGCCCAAATTCAAATGCCCGACTTCAGAATTGCCCATCTCGCCCCAAGGAAGCCCGACGGACGGGCCGGATGCTTGCAGGTTCGTCGCCGGATAATTTTCTATCAAATGGTCAAAATTAATCGGGTCTGCCATTGTAATCGCATTACCCTGCGAAGCCGTGGCAATACCAAATCCATCGAGGACAACTAGAAGTAATTTTTTGTAGGGCTTAAAATCCATTGGTTTAACCATTTCGAGCGGAGCGAGAAATCGCTCTTGAGAGGGATCTCTCACTTCGTTCGAGATGGCTCATCTTAATTCTTGCTCTATTTGCATGAGCCGATTCCACTTAGCCACCCGTTCGCCGCGTGCCACGGAGCCGGCTTTTATATAATCCGCGCCAATGCCAACTGCAAAATCTGCGATAAAATCATCATTCGTCTCACCAGCGCGATGAGAAACAATAATTTTGTAACTATTTTCTTGCGCCAGGGCCACAGTTTCCAAAGTTTCCGTAATCGTCCCAACCTGGTTCGGTTTAATAATTATGGCATTGGCAACCCTCATGTCTATGCCTTTCTGTAAGCGATCTTTCTGTGTAACAAACAAGTCATCACCTACGACCAATAAATCATCAGACATACGGCCTTGCATGGCTTGCCAATTCTCCCAATCCTCCTCAGCGAGCGGATCCTCAATAGATGCTATGGAATAACTAGTAATCCACTCTTTGAGGAGCGACACTAACCGTTCTGCAGAAAGACTTGTTCTGTCTGCGGACAAAAAGTACTGCTGGTCATTGGTCTGGTAAAACTCCGATGCGGCTACATCCAAGCCTAAACTCACGTCCTTGCCCAATCCGAAACCCGCGTTCTTAATAGCTTCTGCCAAAAATTCCAAAGCCTGGCGGTTGGATTCCACTTTCGGCGACTCCGCGCCTTCATTGCCCAAATTGGTTCCGAGTCCCCGGCCCGAAAGGACTTGCTTTAAGCTATAAAAAATTTCCGAAGCCATGCGTACGGATTCAATCATAGAATCCCGCCGCGGCATAATCATGACTTCCTGTAAATTTAAATTCGTATCGCCATGAAGGCCGCCTTCAATCATGACCATCATGGGCTTGGGTAATTTCAAATGTTTATTTTTTTGTAACAATGCCACATATTTATACACTGGCAATTTTTTGGCAATTGCCGCGGCCTTCACCACGGCTCCCGACACGCCCAAAATCGCATTGGCTCCGAGTTTCTTTTTATTTGGCGTGCCGTCTAATTCTATCATGGCCTGGTCAATTTCTGCCTGATCAAAGACATTCATGCCGCGGATGTTTTTGGCAATAATCATGTTCACATTCTTGACTGCCTCGTTCACACCCAATCCTCCGAACTCTTTGCCCCCATCCCGCAATTCCAGAGCTTCTGCCGATCCGGTCGAAGCACCAGAAGGCACACCAAAAACCCCGACCCCTTTAGCCGTTTCAACCGTAACCTCCACCGTCGGATTCCCTCTCGAGTCCAGAATCCAACGAGCGGAAATACTTTTTATTGGTATATTAGCCATTGGCTTCTAGTGCTTTAATAGCTGGCAGTTGCTTCCCGCTCAAGAATTCTAGCATGGCGCCGCCGCCAGTGGAAATATGGTCGATAAACTCCGTGACTTTGGCCTGATCAATAACTTCAACGGTTTCCCCGCCGCCGACTAATCCGTATGCCCGGCCTTTGGATTGAGCGGCAAAGACTTGAGCAATAGCGCGACTGCCATGACCGTAGCGTGGGTCTTCAAACATGCCAAATGGCCCATTCCAAGCTAAAGTTTTAGCAGTTTTAATTACTGTAGCAAAATTTCTAATTGTCTCAGGCCCAATATCAAAAATTGCTTCGTTAGGTAAAACTTTTTCTACGGCTGATACCCGCGGCCTGGACTTGAGACCAGCAGCGACCACGACATCTACTGGTAAAACTAATTTGTCTTTATACTGTCGCAATAATTGCTTGGCCATACTAACCTCAGAAATTTTAGACTCACCGACTTCGTATTCCCTGGCTTTAAGAAAAGTACTGCCCATGCCCCCACCCACGATAATCTTGGACGCGTGCTTGGCCAGATTATGAATGGTCTCAACCTTGTCTGCGATTTTAATTCCACCCAAAAGCACGACCATGGGCAGAGCCGGATTCTTAGTAATTTTTTGCAAAGCGTGAATTTCTTTGATAAAGGAAATCCCACCGTAAGCCGGTAGTTTTTTGGCCAGGCCAACAGTGGATGCCGCTTTGCGGTGCGCTACAGAAAACGCTTCGTTAACATACACGTCGCCAAAATCAGCCAAATTTTTAACAAATTCTTCATCGTTTGCTTCTTCTTGTTTATAAAATCGCAGGTTTTCCAAAAATAAAATATTTCCGCTGGGCACTTCTCTGCTCAATTTTGAATAATCACGTTTAGTAATATCACTGGCCAAAAAATTTATATGCGGTACTTGGTAGTCAGGTAACTTATCGTGCACTTTGACCACTTTGTAATTGATCAGCTCACTTAGCTTAACTGCCACAGGCCAAAGGCTTTTGTTCTCTTGCCGACCTTGGGGCCTGTCCAGATGCGAGATAATAATAATTTTCGCTTTTTGCTCAATTAAATACTTAAGCGTGGGTAAAACATCGCGGATGCGCGTATCATCTGCTACTTCTAACTCTTCCGTATGAATATTTTTGACCAAAGGGACGTCAAACCCAGCGCGTACTATCACGCGCCTACCTGTGACTTTGACTGATGTGATGGATTTGATCATAAGTCTTACTTAGTAAGTTCACCATTGTTCTACTGGTAATGAAGAACGAATATCCATGGATGTTACAGTAAGAATACCGTTATTTTTTGTACCATTAATCACGACCCTGTCACCATATCCCCATTTATCACCTTTTGAACGATCTAGACATTTCCATTGCCTTGCTGGATAGTCCTGAGTCGCTGGCACCGAGCAAACTGTTGCGGCTGTAATATTTATTTTAGTGTCATTAACCGCTTTTTGCGGAAGATTGAAGTCACTACCCTGCGATGCTAGATACCAAACATTAGGATCAAATCCTCCACCATCCAGAGCAGAAACGGAATCAGATGGAACATAAATTTGCAGCCACCCTTTTAAACCAGTAACTTGATCTCCTGGATTTGAATCTGTAAATTTGAAAGTGGAAAGGATTTGGTTAAAAACTTTATCAACTTCCTGTGAGTTTTTAAGACCGCTATTGTATCCCATTCGCACAAATGAGTTGGGTAATTTGGGATTCTTTATAAAAACGTCTGGACCGGATGCCGGAATATCTGCACTGATTTCGTAAGCTTCTATATTAGATTGGTTTAGTTTTGTGACTTGATATTCGCCTTTACTGACAAGATTAACATCTTTTTCATCTTCATTACTAACCCAAATTGAATATCCTCTAAACCAGTCCTGTCCCTCAATTCCTTCTAATCCAACACCTCCACCGACATACACGTTATCAAGTGGCGAACTGTTTATTGTAAAAGAGTACTCACCAGTTTCAGGGTACAAATTCCCAGGATACTTAAACTCATATCCATACTTATCATTCGTATAAGTTTTCCAATCTGCTGTCGGGTCTTTGTGCACTATCGGCGCGTAAGAAGTTGGGATTTGCCGCACTGTCTGCCAATAATAAATTCCCGCGACTGAGGCCGCGGCGACTGCAAATACAAAAACTAGGCCCAAGATCATATGTTTGGAAAACCAAGGTTGCTTGGGTTCTTGAGGAATATTTGGTTGAATCGGAGTTATTTCCATAATGATGTAATGGATTTAATTATATTAAGGGTTAACCATTTCGACTCCTAAGAATTATGCAGAGCAGGAGAAATCGCTTTATTTAAGGGATCTCTCCCGCTTTGGGTGCGCTTGGGAGGTCGAGATGGTCTCGGGGTTAGGCCACCATTTCGACCCATTGAGGATAAAACCTAGAGGAGAAATCGCTTTTATATAGCTATGCTCATATACAAATCTTTCCAGCCGGGATTCATAGTTTTAATTAATGCCTCTTTTTTCTCTCTGCGCCATTTCTTGATTTGCTTCTCTCTTTCGAGGGTCCCGTCGTAATCTTCTCCTTGTTCATAGTAGATCAGCTTATGGCATTGATATTTCTTGGTGAACCCTGCGACAAAGTCATTCTTATGTTCCCAGACTCGTTTGACTAGATCAGAGGTAAATCCGATATACAATGTGCCGCTTTCACTTGCCATGATATAAACATAGTACATAATGCTTTACTTAAGGGATCTCTCCCCCTCATTGAGTTCTCAGGGGGTCGAGATGGGGTCGCAGCACACTCCATTTCGACTCCTAAGAATTATGCAGAGAAGGAGAAATCGCTCCTATAGGTTATCATTTTTTTATTTCTTAACCATCTTATTTTTGACCCAAACGGCAAGCCATGCCAGAAAATAAAAAAGTAACAAATAAACGATGACATCAAGCACAAAGCCAAGCGTGGTTAGTCCAGATAAAAAATAACTAGGAACCAAGGTTGGCAATCCAATCAGGCTAAATATAGCTGCTGGAAAAATTATCAACTTGTAAAGCCATTCACCAAAAGTAGCATCTGGACTTTTGTAGGCAAAAACTATAAAAATCACTGCCAGAATTATCAACCCAATAAAAATTTTCCATTTTAGATGCATATAATTATTCCTTCCCAATCAATATTGCCTGTTCGACAAAGCGATTACTGTACCCAAACTCGTTGTCATACCAGGCCACGACTTTGACTAGGTCGCCGTCTACAACTTGGGTCAGTGAAAGATCAACAATCGCGGAATGGGGATTGCCAATAATGTCCGAAGACACTATCGGATCAGTCGTGACTGCCAAAACATTTTGCCACATGGAATTTTTGGAAAATTCGATAAAAGCGTTATTAATTTCTTCCACTGTAGTTTTTTTATTTAAAACCGCGGTAAAGTCAGATAAGGAACCACAAACCACTGGGACGCGGAACGCAATCCCACCAAATTCACCTTTTAGCTCGGGAATCACTTCTGTAGCCGCAATAGTAGCACCGGTGCTAGTTGGCACAATATTCACGGCCGCTGCCCGCATTCGTCTTAAATCTTTATGCAATGGCGGGGGTGGGCCGTCCACTAAATTCTGTTCCGCGGTATAGGCATGGATCGTGGTCATCATCATTTTCTTAATGCCAAATTTCGCATGCAAAACCGCGGCCACTGGGGTAATGCAATTTGTCGTGCAAGAAGCATTAGAAATAATTGTCTGCCCGGAATATTTTTCATCATTAACCGCAATAATAAAAGTCGGGGTCACGCCTTCATCTTTGGCTGGCGCGGAAATTATCACTTTCTTGGCCCCGGCTTTCAGATGCGCCGAGGCTTGTTCGGAACTGGTAAATCGACCAGTGGATTCCAAAATGACGTCAATACCCAAATCACGCCAGGGCAGCATGGCCGGATCTTTTTCGGCGAAAATGGGAAAACGCTGACCGTCAACAATCAAACTGCCAGCTGATGAAATAATCGGATTAGCTTTTTCTGGTTTATTGTCACTGGTAACAGTTTTTTCATAAACTCCATAAACCGAATCATAGCGAAGCAGGGTCGCCAACACATCCGGCTCGGTCAAATCATTAATTGCCACGACTTCCAGCTCGGGTTTAGTCAGGGCAATTTTAAACGCCTGGCGGCCAATCCGCCCAAAACCATTGATCGCGATTTTTATCTTGTCCATGTTATTTCCAAATTGTTACCAGAAACGCAGTCACAAACAACGCCCACAAGAGGAAAATGATATACTCATTCGTGTTTCGAAAATTAAAGTGTTTGTGAATATAGTAATCCAGTGTTTTTCTTGGTTTTTTTGCCATATTATTTTTTATTTAGTTAAATATTTTTTTATTATTCCTGTCTTTGCGAGCGACGGTCTACGCGAAGCTCTAAATTAGCCGTCGCGAAGCAATCTCATTTCAAGATTAGAGATTGCTTCGTCGGCCGCCAAGCTAATCCTTAGCCTAAACACCCGGCCTCCTCGCAAAAACAAAGATGGCATTAGCGCCCTTTTCCATTTGATTTTAATAATTTAATTTTCTCCTCGGCCTTTTTTTGCAGGGCTAGCGTTGCCGGTGCTAACAATTTTCTAGGATCGTAAATTTCCAGGTGTTGTTTGAGATTTTTTCGAAGCGCTTTGTTAAACGCCACCCGCAAATCCGTATCGATGTTAAATATGGAGACACCAATTTTAATCGCGGCGCGAATCTGCGCATCAGGCACACCGGAGGCGCCATGGACGACTAATGGTATTTGAATCTTTTTTCTGATTGCTTTGAGCCTCTGCAAGTCAATATGTTCCTTCAACGTACTGAGAACTTTTTTTATTCGCGGATCAACGGGTATGCCGTGCATCGACCCCACGGCTACTGCCAATGTATCAATTCGCGTCTCTGCCACAAACTTCACTGCCTCATCCGGATCAGTCATGAGATCTTCACCTGATTTGACGTTCTGCCAATCCTCATTGCCCAAAATTCTCCCCAGTTCAGCTTGCACCCAGACTCCTCGCTTGTGGGCGTACGACACGACTTCGCGAGTCAATTTCACATTATCCTTGTACGGCAGGTGAGAGGCGTCGATCATAACAGAACTGTAACCTAAGTTAATCAACTTTTTGATCAGAGAAAAGTCATGACAATGATCTTGATGCAGGGCGATTGGTACATTCACTTCCCGGACTTGGGTTTTAATCAATCCGGCCAATTCTTCTACGCCAGCATACTCCAACGCGCCGACTGAGGTTTGGATAATCACTGGGGATTTCTGGGCCACAGCGGCCCGAATTATGCCTTGAGTGGTCTCCAAATCCTGGGTATTAAAAGCCGGAATGGCATACTTGCCAACCATTTTCTTGTTAATCAGTTTGCCAATGTGTACAAGCATAATTTATTCTTTGTATCTACCCCTCCTAACCTCCCCTGTTCCAGGGGAGGAACCACTGCGAGGATTCGCCTGTAGCTTTACCCTCCTAGAATAGGAGGGTCGGCCCGTTGATAAGCTATTTATTAAGCCGGGCCGGGGAGGTAGAACTCTGGTTAAAACTTTATACCTGCTTTAAGAATCTCTAGTAGAGTCGGCAATTTAGGATTACCACTTTTGGGCTTACACACGGCGTATACCAGCTTATACTCACAGGCAAAATTCTTGCTCGTAGCCGTGTTTATCCCGCGCCAGAGAATGAACCCCAGCACTATGACCACGATTAGTATTATTCTGTCTCTCATTTTTCTTCGAAAATACATATGATTAATTATTAAATTTCATATTTCTCTCGCCCGAAACTTAGGATGCGTTTTTAAATAATGCTCTATCTGTGCTCTGGATCGCAACCCCGCATGCGGGCCCACGTGCATGACGACATTGCCAGCGTTTACCGTGCCCCAGGCCATGGCTTCGGCTAAAGTTTTGCCATAAAACATAGCGGCTAGAAAAGCTGTGCCGTACGCGTCCCCTGCGCCCGTGGCTTCGATGTGCGGGCCGACAAATTCATCCAAATACCAAACTTTGGTTGAACCATTTGATACATATGAACCATCGCGACCGTCTGTGATGACCGCAATCTTAGCGCCTAACTTATGCATGCCTTTCAAAAGTGTTTTGATATTACGAGTTTGCTGTTTCAAAACCAATTGCGCTTCCTCTCGGTTCAAAAATAAAATTTCGGTGCGTTTATAAATTCCCTTAAGCTTTGAAGTGCTCATGCGCATTTGAAAAGTCCCGGGATTGAAAGCTAACTTGATTTTGGGATTGCGAACCAAAAATTTCTCAAATTCTTTGTGGAATTTTTCCGTGCCTGGCGCCATGGACGAAAAGTAAATCCACTGCGTATCCAGTTTGTGCGGTAATTTGTACGCAAACTTATTATGCTTAATCAAAATCGTCCGCTCGCCTTGGAACGATAACACAAAATGAAAATTCGTCTGCGCGCCTTTGTTCAGATGGATAAACCGAGTGTCAATTCCCTCTTGAGTCAGCTCGCGAATAATTTTATGCCCGTTCTCATCATCCCCAGCCGAAGTCACAAAAGCATTTTTGAGCCCCAACCGAGCCGAGCCCACGGCATTGTTCGTAGAATTCCCAGCCGGGAGCATGGTTACCCGCTCGTATGGAACCTTATCCGCGTAAGATAAACAAAGCTGGCAATTGGTATGATCCACCGCGCAATGCACGCTCGCCTCGTGCAATTCAATAAATGCATCAATTGTGGTATCGCCGATGGAAACTATATCGTATTTCATGGTTTTGGTTTCAAAAAAGTATCAACAACTATGTTTATTATAATGATTTTATATTAATTTGTAAAGAAAAATTGAAAATGGTAATAGTATAGTACTAGACTTGAACAGGCGCGTTTTCCAAGGAGGACGAGATGACGAGGAAAGTTGTGGCGTTGGCAATCGTGGTACTCGTGGCAGTTGTTGGTCTGTTTGCCGCTACGAGGAGTCCTGGAACACTCGAGCAGGCTCAAGTCAGGAAGGCAGCAAAACGAGCCATCGACGAAAGACATTGGAGTTACGGCATGCTATGTGACGACATAATCGATAGCTGCGACAGCTTGATCGCTCGAGCCAAAAAGAATCCAAAGCTCGCAGAAGCGCTTCATCGTGCCGTAGCCGCAGATGTTACCATCTGGCCTATGCCGCTCCCTTGGTTCTCTGTGGGTGTTGTCGGTAACTCTGGCAGTGTACACATTTTTACCTTGTACAGCGACGAAAAGATCATCGCGTTCCTGACGAACTAGCGGCCAAGACCAACCCCCGACTTGGGTAATCGCGGCGAGTGGCTGTTGTCACACAACACAGCTCTCGCTTTTTTTTTATTTACTAATTTTTGGACAAAAAAAGGACCAAAGCCTCTTGGCTATTGAATCCCTTTTGGAGTCAACGTGTGAACACCGGCAGTATAGCGGCGAACGGCCGTACCGAGACAAAACGCCACTGTATAACTCAACCCACCATTGGTCTGGGTATAAAAGTACCGGTTCTGGTCGTACGAACATCCACCGTCCTGCGGCGTGACCCAAATCCATAGGCGAGCGTGAAAGGAATAAAAGGGCGGGTCACCATCCAAGTAATCTGGCTCCTGCCACCAGAAGGGTTCTCCTTCAGGACCCATTCTCCACGTTGCCGGGTAACGCTTGTTGGCTTTGTAGAAACCTTCAAGAGCCTTTTGGATCTTGTCCATCTCCCGCAACCGTAGTCGATCACGTCCTGAGGGCGACAATTCTTCATGCTCGCCAAGAATCGACACGGTGTCCATGACACCCCTCGTTCGCGAGGCACACGCCACGCACGACAGCAACGCCAACCCGACGAGGATTGTTCTCATTCACGTCCTCCTGTAAAATACAGCATATCAGATTGCTTATATCTTTACAAATTTATTTTCTATGAGTACACTTATAACGATCGTTACTTTTGTACTCACGAAATTAACTTAAACAAATGACTAAACCAAACAAGGACTTATCGATTAAGATCCTCAAAATCGTTGGCGTTGTTACACTTGTGTTAGTGGTCTCCACTATAGCTGCCCCACAGTTACCCTATTTTATTTTACGGGCATATCTAAAACACAAATTTGGCACGAAATACACAAACGACCAAATTTACAACAGCCTTCGATATTTGAAACGCAAAAAGTTTATAGCCTTTGAGTTCAAAGAAAGCAAACTTAAAATTTTTCTCACCCACTACGGACGAAAGCATCTGGAAACGATCAATATCCACGAAATCAAAATCCCGCCCACAAAATGGGACGGGAGATGGCGGCTACTGACGTTTGACATCCCTGAAAGCAAGAATGCAGCCAGACACTTCTTTCGAAAAAAACTCAAGCAACTTGGCTTTTTCCACTTTCAGCGAAGTGTATTTATATTACCCTTCGGTTGTGAGGAAGAAATTAGCCAAATCACCAAGTTTCTGCAAATCCGACCATACGTTCATCTGATCACTTGCGATCGTTTCCCGAATGATGCAAGTTTGGTCAAAAAATTTAAACTCTAACTCCTGAGTACAAATATCACGATCGTTACTTTTGTACTCATAGAACTTTACCAATAATCATTATTACTGACTTTTTGGAGTGAGTACTTCTTGGTGTTGGCCATCAGTACAAATGCATTCGACCAAAGCATGGCCGTGGAGTGAGCAGCCGTCGGTTTCACAACTTTTTGGATGCTCAGATACTCCTTTGCACACCGGGCAAACGTAATGCGGCATGTTATTTTCTCTTAATTACTTTTTTAACCGCGTTGATTATCCCTTTACTATCCATACCCCACTTGGCGATCAGTTCATTGGGCTCGCCGCTCTCGCCGAAGTGGTCAGGCATGCCCACGAATTCTTGGGGCACTGGAAAATTTCGCGCAAGAACTTCGGCCACTGCTGAACCCACGCCGCCCATGTTCTGATGTTCTTCAGCACTAACTACACAGCCGGTTTTTTTGACTGACGCAATCAAAGCTTGCTCATCCATTGGCTTGACTGAAACAATATTCAAAACTTCACACTCAATTCCCTCCTTGGCCAGATCATTCGCGGCTTGCAAAGCATAATAAACTTGTGGGCCGGCCGCGGCTATGGTGCAATGCTTACCCTCACGAAACACAAAAGCTTTACCGATTTCAAACGGCGTTTCATCTGTGGTAAATTGCGGCGTTTTTTCCCGGGCTAATCGAATGTAAACCGGGCCTTGAATTTTGGCTGCGGCTATTGTTGCCTTGCGAGCTTCAATCGCATCACATGGAACTAAAACTGTCATGCGCGGCAAAACTCTGGCAATGGCAATGTCTTCCATGGCCTGATGTGTGGCGCCGTCGGGTCCAACAGAGATGCCCGCGTGCGAGCCGATGATTTTGACATTATTACCCGCGTAGCAAATTGACACACGAATCTGATCCCAGTTGCGGCCTGGTGAAAAAGTGGCATATGACGTGATAAACGGAATTTTACCTTCATGCGCCATGCCAGCACCAAGCCCGGCCAAATTTTGTTCAGCCACGCCTACTTCCACGTATCTGTCAGGATATGCTTTAGCAAATTCCAAAGACCGGGTTGACTCAACCAGATCACAGCACAAAACAATCACATCTGGATTTTCTTTGCCCAAAACCAAAAGTCCTTCCCCGTATCCGTTGCGAATAGGAACTTGCTTGATGTCAGGCGCGAATAAATTGTCTGCAAGTTTCACTGGCATATTATTCTTCAATCCCCTAATTGCCCATCCCCGCGAAAGCGGGGATCCACTACAACTATTAACACCATTTGGTTTTAATTACTGAAGTGGATCCCGGATCAAGTCCGGGATGGACCAGAGAATTACTCATGTTCAGATTTAATTTTCCCACCAAGAGTTCTTAATTCTTCCAAAGCTTTTTTGGCTTGCTCGACGTTGGGCGGGACACCATGCCATTCATAATGGTATTCCATAAAGTCCACACCCTTACCTGGAATCGTGTGGCAAATAATCACTGTAGGTTTTTCATAAATCGCTTTGGCTTGATTGCAAGCATCAATAATTTCCCGGATATTATGCCCATCAATTTCCAGCACATGCCAACCAAAGGCTTCCCATTTGGCCTTAAATGGCTCTAGGGGCATAATATCCTCGGTGTGACCATCAATCTGAATGTTGTTGCGGTCAATCAGGCCAACTAAATTTCGCAATTTATTTTTTCCGGCAAACATGGCCGCTTCCCAAATTTGACCCTCGTCCTGCTCGCCATCAGACATAACACAATAGACGCGCCAAGGTTCTTGTTTAATCTTTAAACCAACGTAAGCCATCCCAGCGGCTTGGGACAAACCTTGCCCCAAAGGACCAGAAGTGTTTTCCGCGCCTGGCAATTCCTCACCATGCGGGTGACCTTGCAGTATCGATCCAAGTTTCCGTAGGCTAGCTAGCTGGGACATGGGGAAAAATCCGGCGTGCGCCAAAGTTGCATACCAGACCGGACAAATGTGGCCACAAGATAAAACAAACCGATCACGATCGGCCAGACTCGGGTTTTTGGCATCATAATGCATCACATTGAAGTACAAAGCGGTAAACACATCAGCCATACCCAAAGGCCCAGCACTGTGGCCCGACTTGGCAGTGACAAGCATTTTAATAATGTCTTGCCTGATGTCATTAGCTTTTTGTTCAAGCTCTTGGATTGTCATAACATTATTTTGTTTCAATGTCCGATTTAAGCGCCTCAATCGCCTCTTGTTCATTTTCGGCTTTGAGAATTGCTGAGCCGGCAACTAGAACATCTGCTCCGGCTTTTACGCATTGTTTGGCAATGCCGACTTTGATTCCACCATCTACTGCAATTATGACATTTCTGCTCAATGCCCGCAATTCTTTGACCTTTTCAATAGTTTCCGGCATAAATTTCCGGTCTTGCGCACCCGGATGAATGCCCATGAGCTGTACGAAGGTGATCTTCGTAAGAAATTTAGCGGCTTCGTGCAATCTGGTTTCGGGATTTATAACCAAACCAATCTTCAATCCCAAATGCTGGCCAAATAAAATTGTTTCCTCCAGTTGTTTTTTGTCGGAGAACGCTTCGAAGTGAATCAAAGCTGTGCCAAACCCCGCGGCCTCAGCTACCCGAAAATAATTCTGCGGATGATAGGTCATAAAGTGGGCGACTAAATTCAACGGAGAATTTTTTAGAAACAATAAATCTTTGGGCATCACAGTCTGACTCGGCACAAACACGCCATCCGCAAAATCTACATGCAAAGTCTTGAAATAATTGCTCAATGCAAAAAGCTCCGCATACTTCTTGCGGAAATCAGATAAATCATTGGTCAAAATTGCTGGAACAATTTCGGTCATTGATTGATATGCTTAAATCCGATTTCTGGGAAGGTCAAAGGGGACTCAAAGGACAGGATAAATTCTACAATTCTTGCAACTTCAGCAGTGTCTAGAGCATGACTCATGTCCTTATGTATCCCGAGATTTTCAAAAATCTGAGTATTCATCATTCCTGGATATATACCCGTAACCTTAATCCCATACTTTGACAATTCCATTTCCAGAGACTTTGTAAATCCAGTAATTGCCCATTTAGAAGCTTGATAAACTGTCCTTTCGGCCTTCCCATACAAGCCAGCTTGTGAAATGATATTTAATATCCATCCGCTTTTCTGTTTCTTCATCTCTGAAATCACGGCGCGTGAAAATAATATGGTCCCCAACGAGTTAACATCTAAAAGTTTCTCTATCTGTTCTGGCTGATTTGTATTCAGCTCCCCTTGAATCCAAAGTCCCGCGTTGTTGATTAACACATCAATTCGTCCGTATTTTAATATGACTTCAGAAACAGTATTTCTAATCTGATCATATTTGGTCACATCGCAAATATAATAATCGCAACCAATCTCTTGCGCCGCTGCCTTTAATTTATCTTCATTCAATGCCAGAATAATTACCTGATTATTTGGCGCCAACTGTTTGGCAATCGCCTTACCCAACCCCTCACTGCCTCCAGTAATAATTACTATTTTTTTCATAAATTTGACTTCATAGTCTAATACACTAGAGTATTAGAGTGTTAATTCCTTTTTCGCCGATCTCTGTTTAACGACACTTGAAAGTTTCTGGTTAGCAACCATGGCACCCTCTTTTAACAAATCAAACAAAAGTGTCTCCTCCGGCGGCTTTCTTCTTTTGCGTCGCTCTAAATAGTCCTGCCTTTCGGTTGCCTTTTTCTGAAAAGACTTTTCTAAGTCAGTTAATTTATTGTTCGCTTTGCGGTAGCCTCCGCCTTTTTCGGTCAAGATATTGTTTACGTTAGAGATCGTATTCGCAGTCACCTTCAAGGCTTGTTTGATTTCGTCATAAGTTTGACCAGCTAAAAGTCTTCTTGCTATCTCAAGACGCTTCGCAAACATTTTATATTCCGTATGTGTAAATAAATCTTTAAACAACAATCTGATATCGTCTTTGGTGTTCATTAACGTAAAGGCCGACCAAAGATTATTTACGTAATGTCCAAAGTTAACTGGATCTAATTTTAATCTTGATAATTTAGTCATTTATATAGATAGTCTAATACACGAGAGTATTATACTGAAACCAATACTTGATTACAAATTCTCCTCAATCTCGTCAACTTTATCACGACGGCGCTCAAAGCGCTCTTCCTCCGCGGCAAACGGAGTGGTCAAAAACACATGCACGATTTCTTTGGCTTCATCCAGCGCCAGATAATCAGCAGGCAAACAGAGAACATTGGCATCGTCGTCGTTGCGCGAAGCGGCGGCCACCTTTGGCTCCCAAACCACCGCCGCCCGGACACCCTTAAATTTATTGGCGACAATCGCCTCGCCTTCTCCGGATCGGCAGGCCAAAATTCCAAAACTTCCAGGCTCTTTTTCAACTTTCATAGCTACAAGTTTAGCAAAATCTGGATAATCATCCTCTGGCACTAATTCTTTGGCGCCCAAATCTTCAAATTCGAAATTCCACTCGCCTAGCCAGTTTTTGATTTCCTCTTTGAGTTTGAAGCCGCCGTGGTCAGCGCCTAAATATACTTTCATAAATTTTCAAATATTTTAACTACTTGCAAAAAATTCTCTGGATCTAAACTGGCTGCGCCAACTAATGCGCCGTTTATGCTTTGATATTTGGCATAGTCTGCAGCATTATCTTTATTGACTGTGCCGCCATAAAGCACAGTGCTGTTTGGACCAGCCAACTCATGTATGTGCTCAATGACCCGATTGGCGACCTCTGGCACCACTGGCTTGGAATCTTTGACAGTGGAAATCGCGCCAAGAGGTTCGTAAACATAAACAATTTTCTGTAAATCTTGTTTATCGAGACCTTTGGTGCAGTTGGCGAATTGCTCATCCACATTTGCGCCCAGGCACAAGATTGGCGTCAGATCATTTTTTATTGCGTCCGAAACTTTAGCATTAACCATGGAGTCGGTCTCGCCTAGATTCAAGCGTCTTTGTGAATGGCCCAAAATAATGTATTGCACGGCTAATGTTTTCAGTTCAGAAACCGGAATGTCAATATCTTGAGTACCCAAATGGGCGTAAAGGGGTAAAGGGGATAAAAAGGGTAAAAAAACTAGTGGCGGACAAATGACGACGGCCTCGTGGTCGCAAGCCTTAGCCAAAGACTTGGCTTCTTCTAAAGTCTCAGGATTATTTTTCCAATTGGCAATAATGAGTTTCTTCATAATTTTTCTTGTCGATATAAATCAGCTGCACTCTCTGGCAATATGTTGTTAATATAAACATCTGAACCTAATTCAAACCCGCCCCAGACGTTTAAGCGCGGCAAAATTTCCAAATGCCAATGATAACTCTTCACATCATAGCGAGTTCTAAGCGAATGTGAAATCGGCAAAGTGTGAATATAATAATTATAAGCCGAGTTATTTAATTTATAATAGATTTTCTGCAAGACTGATTTCATAATCTCTGACAATGACCGGCGCTCAACCGCGCTCATTTCAAAAAAATTAGCTTGGTGGCGCTTGGGAATTATCCGCAGGGCAAAAGGCGCTCGTGACGCAAACGGCGTAAAAACCAGATAATCCTCGTGGTCCAAGACAATCCGCACCTGCTCCGACAATTCTTTGAGAATCATCTCACAATAAATACAAGTGCCGTGAGTTGTAAAATATTGATGACATCCCACCACCTCGTCATGCAAGTGTTCCGGAACAAATGGCGTGGCAAAAATTTGCGAGTGCGGATGGAGCAGAGACGCGCCGCCAGCGGTACCGTGATTCTGGATCACATGCACGTACTGTGCCTCGGGATGCTGGGACAAAGTCTTCATTCGGTCCTGGTAAATTTTTAAATTCAGATCCAAAATTTCATCAGGCAAAAAGCCGGTCAAAACATTGTGGGGCCTGGTCACGACTACCTCATGGTCACCGATCCCTTCCCGCACGCGGTAAAAATCATGGTGTAGCTTTGTGTTCGAATGCCCTAATGCTTCAAATTTATTTTTTACAACTCGCACCTGCCAATTCCCTCCTTGGGGTTCAGATAAAATTTCTTGACTGCCACTTTCATTACCCGGACAAAACGGGCAAGTTTTATCTACAACTTCCAAGGTATTGGAATCTGGTGTCGCGGGTGTATGCGGGAAATCTTCAGGTCGGCCTGCTCGGTTAGGCGCGAACAATACCCAATGCTTGGAAACTATGTCTTGGCGGAATTCACTCATTTAGTGAAGTGAAACGTTAACAGTAATTGTTGTAATAAACTATTAGTCCCTCGCAGCACATAAAGCCGGTGATTGCGCAGAGCCATGACTATGGTTTCGGTATGGCCATTACCTAAATTGTTTAAGATTTGGACTGCCCGGTAATTATCCAAGAGAATCCGAGTTTCGTCTGTTTTAGTGAGACTTTGTCTAATTGCCGGTTCATCTGTGGGGTTAGTCACCATGACTGTCACGCCTTGGTCCGAACTCTTGGCTGGCATAAAAGTGATACTTGAATTACCCACAGCTTCAAGCGACCAAGTGACCGGATAACGTACACTAAAACCTAAATCCTTAGCCATGTAAAGGTGCCAGGGCTGAAATTCACTCTCTGCGATTTGCATTTCAAAATTAATCTCGGAAACTTTGATATAGCTAATCATAGCTATCGCGACAATCAACGCATAGGCTATGGCCCAGGCCAGCCAACGATTTTTATGGATCTTTATTTTATGAAGTCTATAGATTGGTCCGCCTCCGCTCGACGGCTCGCCTCGCTTCGCGGTCGAAGCGGGCCGAGTCGAGACGGGGTGTTTCTTTTTGGCCATTTGTGTTTGCTAATTAATTATTTATTTTTGGCCTGCCCGCCATCGCCACGCTCAGGCGTTGGCAGGCGGGTGTCTAAATATTGCTGTAATATCAGTTGAGCGGCAATGTTGTCTTTGATCCCGCGTTGCTGTTTTTCGGATAACCCCTGGCTCTTTAACAATTTGCCGGCCTCCACAGTCGTAAACCGTTCATCAATCAGTTTGATTGACACGCCATGAATCGAGTCAAATAATTCATGGGCGAAGGTCTTTAATTTTTTGGCCGAAGTGCCCTCTTGTCCTGCTAAGTTTTTGGGCAAACCGAGTAACACGAGCCGGACTTCGGATTCAGCCACTATTTTTTTAATTTCATCGATCCCAGTTTTGTTGTCAATCGGCTGCTTTAATGGAAAGGCAATCTTGCGACCTTCATCTGAAATAGCGGCGCCAATGCGAACTTCACCCCAATCCAGAGCTAAAATCCGGGTCATTTACTCTCCCCTAAAGTCACGGCTGTGTCCTTGGTTTGATCGCGGCTTAAAACTTTCATGCGGACAATATCTCCAGGGTTAAAATTCTTGAGTAACCCGGCTAAACTGTGGCCCTGATCAACTTTTTGGCCATTAACCTCCAAAATTATGTCCGTCTCCTTAAGTCCGGCTTTATCCGCCGCGGAACCAACGACTACCGCCGGACTAGACGCTTGCCCACCAGACACAATCAAGGCGCCATAGTCAACGGTCAGTTTGTTTTGTTCTTTGATAGTTTGATTGACCAAAACATATCTGACTCCCAAAAATGGTTTGACGATCCGACCAAATTTTTTGAAACTGTCCACATCTTTTTTGACATCATTCACCGGAATGGCAAAACCAACTAATTGCCCCTGTGAATCAATTGCGGTGTTGATCCCGATCACTAGCCCGCCAATGTCCAAAAGCGGCCCACCGGAATTTCCTGGATTGATGGCTGCATCGGTCTGAACTACGCCTTCCAGCTGTTCAGAACCTGACCCGCCGCTCGCGTTAATCGTCCGGCCAATACCGGAGACGATTCCCGTGGTCACGGTGTTGCGATATTCACCCAAAGAATTGCCAATAGCCACGACTCGTTGGCCGATTTGCAAACTCGTGGAATCGCCCAAAGTCAGGGTGGGTAAAAGCTGGGCTTTGATTTTGACCAGAGCCAGATCATTTACCGGATCACGAGACAAAACTTGAGCGTCAAATTTTTTGCCATCATTAGTTAGCACAGTATATGTTGCTGAGGTATCTTCCACCACATGCTTGTTCGTCACAATCAGGCCGTCAGAGGAAATAATAAAGCCACTCCCGCCCCCAACTTCTTGGATGTTGGGTTTATTGCTTCCGGAATCTGGATTGCGACTTTGAAAAAACGGATCAAAGCCAAATGGCCCGAGATCCAGTGGTGCGGAAGAATAACCGGGAATTTTATTTAAATCTTTTGAAATAATAATTGACACAACTGCCGGACTGGCGTTTTTGACTACATCAATAACCCCGGAGTCCTCATTGACTTTAATATTCTTAACCTCACTACCTGTGCCTAAATCAATCCCTTTGTGAGTCAAAAAAGTCGAACCAAAAACCGAACCAGCAACCCCGAACAGGAAGCTTAAAAGAATTACCAAAGGAATCAATTTGGTATTTGGACTCTCGACATTTTGCTGTTTTGTGTCTGTTGTCTCTAACATAGTGGTCTAAATTTGACTTAATTATAACACATTTAGCTTTAACGACAAAGCTAGCAAAGTGTTATTATTTCGCAACCACGGTCAGTAATCAAGATTGTATGCTCCCAATGGGCTGACCAACCGCCATCCCGGGTTTTGATGGTCCAATTGTCATCGGCAAAATAAATTTTCCAAGTTTTCTCATTAACCATAGGCTCAATGGCCAAAACCATGCCTTCGACCAGCTTGGTGCCGGTTTTGGGTTTGCCAAAACAAGGCACTTCCGGCTGTTCGTGCACCGCCTTACCCACCCCATGGCCCACGAGCTCGCGAACCACTTGAAAGCCATAATTTTTGCAAACGGATTCAATAGCATGGCCCACATCACCCGTAAAATTTCCAGGTTTAACTTGGGAAAGACCGGCAGCTAGTGATTCTTTAGCTGCTTGGATTAGCTTCAAATGTTTATCACTGACTTTTCCAACTGGCACAGTTATGGCCGCGTCAGTGAACAATCCCTGATAGGCAACACCTAAATCTAAACCCACGATGTCGCCATCTTGCAGAATTTTATCTTTGCGAGGAATGCCATGGACCACCTCATCGTTGACCGAAACACAAAGACCGGCTGGAAATTCCGGATCCCCGGCTTGAGCTCGGTAATTTTTAAATGATGGCACTGCTCCTCGTTTTTTTATTTCTGCTTCCGCGAGTTGGTCAAGTTCGAATGCTGACACACCGGGCTTGACTTGCTTAGCCACCAAATCCAAAACCGTAGCCAAAATCTTCCCGCCTTGTTTTAAAATCTCAATTTCTGATATGTCGTTGGTAATCATACTTAGAATTTGCGAGGAAGCCGGGTGTTTAAGCAGAGAACTAACTTGGCGGCCGACGAAGCAATCTTAATCCAAGAGTTGAGATTGCTTCGCGACTGCCGATACCTAACCCTTTGTATATAAAGCAGCCGCTCGCAAAGACGCTACTTTTTTAAAACCCTTTAATGACTTTATGATATCCTTATACACTTTTCTAATACTCTGGTTGCCATTGATAAATTTAAGCTTATGTAACGATTCAAAATATTTCACAGCTTTGCTGGTTTTCGGATCCTGCCAACTAATGCGCTTTTTTATATATTGCATTTTGGAGTCATCTGCCCGATCATGTGCAGATAACCGCGCTTGAGCCCGCTTGAATATCTCCTTCTTCGGGAGTTTTAAAAAAATAACAAAGAAATCTTTGTGTTGTTGGTCTAAAAGCTTTTTGAGCAGTTGAGCTTCGGGCTTTAATCTTGGGTTGCCAACAAAAATTAAATTCTTATCATGGGGCGCGTGTTCGATCTGGTTTTTCAAAAATTTCTTCATCAAAGGTACTGGGGTTGGACCGCCCAAACTCATGGTCCGCCGAAGCCAAGCACCTTCGGCATTGTTTTTCTTTGCCATTGCCCGCCAATGCTTGCCAGATTCCACAGCCTTCAAAGCGTATTTACTGATTAACAATTTCGCCTGGGTATCTTTCCCAGACGCCGGATCACCCAAAAGAATCAAATCAAATCCCAGTTTTTTCATAGTTTATTTGTCTTTGCGAGGAGGCCGGGTGTTTTAACTGAGGGTTAATTTGGCGGCCGACGAAGCAATCTCTTTACTTGAGATGAGATTGCTTCGCGACTGCCGATATATAATCCTCAGTATTAAAGCAGTCGCTCGCAAAGACGTTAGTTTATACCCAGCTTACTTAATATTTCCTTATGCACATCCTCGATCCCCTGGTCGCCGTTTATGTGAACGAGCATGCCTTTAGACTCATAATATTCCTTAACAGGTGCGGTCTTGTTGACATACTCATCAAATCTTCGCTCAACCACGGCAGGATCATCGTCTGCTCTATCCGTTGAACTTTTTCTTACCGACAAACGTGCCATGAGTTTGGTTTTATCGACATCCAAAAACAGTACAAAAATATTTTTAATCCCATACTTATTCATCAAGCTTTCCAAAAGCTCGGCCTGTTCAATTGTTCGAGGATAACCATCTAAAATTACACCTGGGGCGTCGGCCAGCGATTCAAATTTCTTGGTAAAAATCTCTAGAATAATGTCGATCGGCAAAATATTTCCCTGATCAATAATTGATTTTACTCTACGGCCAAAATCAGTTTCTTGCTTGGCGTATTCCCGAGACAAAACGCCAGTGCTGAAATATTCATAGCCTAACTTAGCAGCCAGAAGCTGAGTTTGGGTTCCTTTACCCGAACCCGGCGCCCCCATAAAGACAATAATATTTTGTAATTTCATGGATATATTATACCTGTTTGGTCTGCGACCTCAGCCGTGTTGGGGAGTGGACTGGGCCTCAAGCTGAGCCCGTACTGCGTCTTTCCGCGCCGAATCTCCATGGGCGTGGTCTCGTAGCCATGCCACGGCGTCAACAATCCCGAGCCGCCGATCGTCTTCGGTCTCTACTCCCATCGTCTCCTCCGGTTTTAGAAGTTCTCATAATCCCGCATGACCATTTGGGACTGGACCTGCTTCATGACTTCAATAACCACGGCGACCACGATCAAAAGCGACGTGCCGCCCAAAGTCAGTGATTGGGTGTGCGTAAATGCCTGAACCACGTTTGGCAGGACGGCCACTAGTCCTAAAAAAATGGCGCCAACGAGAGTTATCCGGTTCAAAACTTTGTACAAAAATTCCGCAGTCTGAAACCCAGGACGAAGGCCGGGAATAAACCCGCCTTGTTTTTGAATATTCTCAGAAATTTCCTCGGGATTAAACACAATAGCCGTGTAGAAATAAGTGAAGGCCACGACCAAAATAAAGTAAATGATGCCCTGGTAGGTTTGATTCTGAAAAAAAGTATTGATCGCAGTGGCCGCTTGCGCCACAGCTACGGTTTTGGCATGAGCAAAAAAGTTGGCAATCAGCCCTGGAAAAAGCAGAATTGAAATGGCGAAAATAATGGGAATCACGCCGGCTTGGTTAACACGCAGTGGCAAGTGGGTGTTGACGCCCCCATACATCTTGTTACCCCGGACGCGTTTGGCATAAGACACGGGGATATTGCGCTGGGCTTCGGTAATCAAAACTACAGCCGCAATGACTACCAAAGCTAGAGCTAAATACGACAAACCAGTAAGCAAATTTTGGGGGCTAAAAGCTGAAGACGAATTACTTAAACTCAAGTAAGCTTGCTGAGCCACAGTTGGAATCCTGGCGACAATGCCGGCAAAAATAATCAAAGAAATCCCGTTGCCAATTTTATATTCAGAAATAATCTCGCCGAGCCAGAGTAAAATCATAGTCCCGCCAGTGACCGACAACAGCGTCACAAACCACTGGAACGGGGTAAAACTGGCGGCAATATCCGTGTTGCTGGTGCGGCTTAGCAGAATAATTGTGCCATAACCCTGAACCACTGTCAGAGGAACGGTCAAATATCTCATGTACTGGTTGATCTTCATACGGCCGGCTTCCCCGCCTTCCTTGCTCAATTCTCCGAGCTTCGGGATTATCACAGTCAAAAGCTGAACGATAATCGAGGCCGTAATATAAGGGCCAATACCTAACATGGCCACGGAAAAATTACTTAATCCGCCACCAGAAAAGATATCAAACAAGCCAAGCAGTTGGTTATTATTGAGCAAACTACGAAGACCGGTAACGTCAATTCCAGGAATCGGAATGTGGGCTAAGATTCTGGTGGCAACCAAAAGCAGAGCCACAAAAATGATTCGATTGCGGAGATCTTTGACTTTCCAGATTTGAGAAATTTTGGACATACTAACTAATCTTCCCGCCGGCTTTTTCTATCTGTGCTTTGGCCGAAGCCGAGACTTTAATCTTTTCGATATTCAAAGCTTTGGAAATCTTGCCATCACTCAAAATTTTGACTGTGAGCTTAGCGGAATCAATCAGACCTTTATTATACAATATTTTGGCATTCACAGTTTCCCCCGCCTTAAAGCTGGCATTCAAATCATTGAGGTTAACAAGCGCGTCCTTAACGTTACGGCTGGTAAACCCGCGCCGCTTGGGCAATTGTCTTTGCAATGGCATGCGGCCGCCTTCAAAGCCGATCGGAATTGAGCCCCCACTTCGGGCTTTTTGGCCCTTGGCTCCACGGCCTGAATACG
>Ga0209515_10002990_pt1 | contig 24838 bp, 19 predicted proteins | sample Subgroupgradi54m_FD_187454 | JGI IMG/M metagenome (GOLD analysis project Ga0209515, IMG submission 187454) | Subsurface groundwater microbial communities from S. Glens Falls, New York, USA - GMW60B uncontaminated upgradient, 5.4 m (SPAdes)... ... | reverse complement strand
GCCGCGCCGACCAGCTCGCGGGCCGCCTGTCGGGCGGCTGGAAGCAGCGCCTCGCGCTTGCCGCCTGCATGCTGCACGAGCCCGAGCTGCTGCTGCTCGACGAGCCGACCGCCGGCGTCGACCCCGGCGCGCGGCGCGACTTCTGGAACGAGATCCACGCGCTGGCGGCGCGCGGCATCACGGTGCTGGTGTCGACCCACTACATGGACGAGGCCGAGCGCTGCCACCGGCTCGGCTACATCGCCTACGGGCGGCTCTTGGTCAGCGGCACGCCCGACCAGCTGATCGCCGACAGCGGGCTGAGCTCGCGCTTGGCGAGCGGCGTCGACGATGTCGACACGGTGGCCGCGCTGGAGCACGACCCGGCGGTGGGGACGATCACGCGGCTCGGCAACACCTTGCGCGCGAGCGGGCACGATGGCGCGGCGCTCGATGCTGCATTGGCGAGGCATACCCACGCTCATTGGGACAGCGTGCCGCCGACGCTCGAAGAAGTCTTCATCCACCATTCGCGCCAAGCCGCCGACAACTTCAACTGACCACCTGGATTTTGCAACATGCTTCAGCCACACAAGGTGCACCGTGCGCGCCATGCAAACTCCGCAGTCATACCGGCCCTTCGACGGGCTCAGGACAGGCCGGGCTGCGCCCGTCGAAGGGCCGGGATGACCAGTTGGACGTGGTTGCTTGCGCGCATCAGGCTGAGCCTCGTCACCAGTCGGGACTGACCATGCAAGACGGCATCAGCTTCGGCCGCCTGCTGGCGATGATGATCAAGGAGCTGATCCAGCTGCGCCGCGACCGCCTCACCTTCGCGATGATGGTCGGCATCCCGATCATCCAGATGACCCTGTTTGGCTTTGCCATCAACGGCGACCCGCGCCGCCTGCCGACCGCGGTGGTGGCGCAGGAACAAGGGCCGTTCACGCGCAGCCTGGTGCGCGCGCTCGAGAACACCGGCTACTTCGAGGTGATCGCGCCCGACGCCGGCAGCGCCGAAGCCGAACGAATGATCGAGCGCGGCGAGGTGCAGTTCGTCTTCACGATCCCGGCCGGCTTCGAACGCCGCGTGCTGCGCGGCGAGCGCCCCGCGGTGCTGCTCGAAGCCGATGCGACCGACCCGTCGGCAACAGGCAATGCGGTCGGCGCAGTGATCCAGCTCGCCACCAGCGCGCTGCGCCACGACCTCATTGGCCCGCTCGCGACCAGCCCGGGCGCCGCGCCGTTCGAGTGGCGCATCCACCGCCGCTACAACCCCGAGGGCATCACCCAGTACAACATCGTGCCGGGCCTGATGGGCGTGATCCTGACGATGACGATGATCATGATGACAGCGCTGGCGGTGGCGCGCGAAGTCGAGCGCGGCACGATGGAAAACCTGCTCGCGACACCGGTTCACCCGCTCGAGGTGCTGGTCGGCAAGATCGGGCCCTACATCGGGATCGGGCTGGTGCAGGTGACCATCATCCTGCTGGCCGCGAAGTTCGTGTTCGAAGTGCCGTTCGAAGGCAGCCTGGCGCTCCTGATGCTCGGCGTGCTGGTGTTCATCGCCGCGAGCCTGACGGTGGGCATCACGATCTCGAGCGCCGCGCAAAGCCAGATGCAGGCGATGCAGATGACGTTTTTCTTCTTCCTGCCGTCGCTGCTGCTGTCGGGTTTCATGTTCCCGTTTCGCGGCATGCCCGGCTGGGCCCAGTTCATCGGCGAGGCGCTGCCGCTGACCCACTTCCTGCGCCTGATCCGCGGCGTGATGCTCAAAGGCAGCGACTGGGCCGCGATCTGGCCGCACCTGTGGCCGCTGCTGGTGTTTACCGCGGTGGTGCTCGCGATCGGCTTGAAGCGGTTCCGGCGCACGCTGGACTGAGCAAGCGCGGCGAGGCAGGGTCACTCCCGCAGCGAGATCTCTGCCTTCGGCAACGCTTGCAGGCGCGCCTTCAGCATCGCATGCTTGCCTTCCAGCGCACACACGAGCAGGTGCATGGGCCAGGTTCCCGCCTGCGCCAGCCGTTCGACGATGTCGTGCGGCATCTCGAGCCGCGGCGGGGCGGGTTCCAGCTCGAGCCCAAGGACATAAGTCAGCACGGCGGGATCGGCCGGCAGGATGCGGCGTGCCAGGTAGGCGCGCGCGATGCCGGCAGAGTGCGCTCTCACCAGCGCCGTGATGGTCGCCATCCGGTCATCCGGCAGACCCGGGTCGCACAGTTCGTGACCGGCATCGAGCCGTTCCAGTTGAGGCGCGACGGCCTGCTCCCACCGATCGCGCTCCTTCCAGCGTTGCTGGTACGCGTCGGCGCGAGGGTCGGCGTGTTCGCTCAGGTACGCGCAGGCCTTCTCGCATGCGGGCTTGGTGGCGCCGGCATCCAGGGCGATCGCGCGTTCCAGGCATTCCAACCCGGTTCCATCGCCCTTCGACAGGCGCCAGTCGCCTTCGAGAAACGGCCCAAGCGCGTTGTCGGGGTAGGCCGCGATGAACGACGCGAGGTCGCTCAGCGAGCACCCCAAGCGGCGTCCCTGCGCAGACGGCGAGCATGCTCATCTTCTCAACTGATTCGCATCCACGGTCGACTTCCACTGACCAGCCGAGGGTGCCGTGTACGCATGCAAGCTGACGGCACCACGGACCGACGGCGGATCGCGCGTCTGACTCCCAGCTGCCGGCGCGCCGACATTCAGCGCAGGGTATATCTTCATCTTGTAAACGTCGATGCGCGTCGAGTCGCCGGGAAGCAGCGGAAAATCGCTGTCCGACCACTGAGTGTGCCTGCGCTGGCGCTTGCCGTTGAGGAACCACCATGTGTTCGGGAAGATCGATGCCGCCCCATACAAATGAAGCTGCGATCCGCTCGCCGTGATCGCGAACTCGTTCCACACCCACGGGACGTGAAACGGTGCCCCGAGCCGCTCGATGCCGATCATGTCCGTGTGCTTGCCGGCACGGAACTTCACCAACCCGCTGAGCAGCACACGCTCACCGGGCTCGATGCGAAGCGTGCTGTTGGGGTGCAACGAAGTACGAATATCGGAGATCGGGCTGCGCTCGCCCGCCCACGCGTTTGGATCGAGCATCTCCTCGATGAACGCGGCCGGCAGTCGACCGGCCGGGAACTTCCTGAAGTCGAACGGCGGCGTCCAACCCGGGTCGATCAACTTTCGGTTCTTCAGGATCGTCGCGCGGCGCGGCACGCCCGAGCTCGGATCGACCGCGAGCGCCACCTCGGCGAACATCATGGCGCGGTATTGCTGGCCCAACTGAAAGTCGCGGGCATCTCCCATACTCCTCAACATGGTGCTCGGTGGCGGGTTCTGAGTGGCGAAGAGACCGACGTAGGTCTTCACGACCCAGTCCGGCGTGAGCACCGCTGCTTTGAACGGCCCGCTTAACCACTTGGCCGGATTGTCGAAAGGCATCGGCGTACCACCGATCCATGCGATCGATCCGATGCTCAGCTTGATGCATTTCGCACGCGTCGCGGCCGTCCTGACGTACACGAGCCGCGCGACGGCGCTTTCCGATGAGGCAAGGCTGGGATCGTCCAGGCAGTCATCCGGGTTGTCCGGTGGAGTTTGCGGGGCGGGGTCGTTGGGATTCGGAACTCCGTTGCCCCGCCCGAAGTTCGGCCCGCAGGGGATGTTTCGGCGCGTACCGCCATAGGGCTTGGGGATCACCTGGCCATCCGGCGTCTGCTGGCAGTAGACACTGTCGTCCTGTCTGGCCTGCTTGCCCGTGCGGCGCGTGGTGTTGCCGCCACCGTAGGGTTGCGCTGAACCGCTGCTGAAGACGTCTCCCTGCGCCTGGGTTGGCGAAGCCGGGCACCCGGCGCAGCCCGCAACGAGCAACCCGACAGCGACTCTCATGACAAGCGTCGGCATCGGCCCAATCTTGGCAATCAGGTTCATGGGCATCTCTCCTGTTGCTCTGATCCGTGGATCCTCACCGCTCAAGCGTGGCCAATGATCTCCTTGGCCACCTGCAGCGCCTTGGCGAACTATCAGGCGTTGCGGCACATGAGTAGCCTCTCGCATCCGCGCCTGTCTTGGTTCTGCATCGAGCCCGGTGCAACACTTTACTGTCAGATGGCGGCGTTGGACACAACGTGAGTCCTGATTTGCGACATACAGGCATTGCCCTCGCGGTCCAGGCCCCAGAAGAACTTGGTCGAGACGACGTAGTTCAGGCGCGGCCATTTCAGCGCCTCGAGCGCCGCGCCCATCACCATCTCGCTCTTGCCGGCGGCATAGCCTTCGGCGTTGTCGAAGAAGTTCACGCCGGCGTCGAAGGCGGCGGCCATCATCTCGCGCGCCGCGCCCTCGTCGACCTGGTTGTGGTACGTGACCCAGGAGCCGAGCGACAGCTCGCTCATCCTGCGTCGGGTTGTCGATCGCACGCAACTCGTCGAGTCGTTCGCGCTGCTTGCGCGCTTCCTCGTATTGTTGCTTCCACGGCTCGGCCACGCGCTCGCGCAACGGAGGATGTGGTCGCTGACATTTCCGGGGACCGCCAGCGCGCGCCGCAGCCAGCGATCTGCATGGTCGACGGGGGCCCGGTTGACCACCGCAGCCCACCGCGTCGAGAGGTCCTCCGGCGGCGCCGGGCTGTGGACACTCGGTCGAACGGTCTGCTGCATGCCACTGCTGCGAGATTGCATGAACCGAGGCCCAACTGTTGCGCAGTCGGTAGATGAATGCAGCAAAGCGGCCGTGCGAACCGGCGAGGTGACCGTATTCGTGCGCCACGACCGCCAGTGCTTCTTCGGGTGAGAGGCATTCCAGCAGAGGCAGCCCGACGACGAACCGCGCTTCGCGGTAGCGCGTGAATCCACGGGCCCGAGCGAAGCGTTCTTCGTCGCACGAGCGCGCAAGCCTTGCAAATCGCGGCATTCGGCCTGGCACGGCCCATGCAAACGCCAGTCCAAGCTTCCGCGAGAACACGCGGCGCGCAGCGCCCCGTCAGATCGCGCCGATGCTGCAAGTTGGCGGAACGCAAGCTAGCAGAAAGGCTCACCAATGAACCGGTTGTTGCTGGGGTACAGCCCGGACTTCGACGTCTTCGACGATGCAGCACCCACGCCGCACACGAACCGCGCCCGGGCGCGCCTCGATCGCGAAGCGGTGGGCTTCGATGCCGACAACGCCGAGCAGGCCGCCGAGCTGCTCGATGTCGCGGGCCAACCGGGTCTGAATGGCTTGCTCTTGCGGCTGGTGCGAGGCGCCTCGGGCGCGACGATAAGACCCGCGGTCGAGGTCGAGCTGGTGCGCCTGCTGGAGCGCGCGGCGAAGCAGGTGCTGCCCACGATGGGCGCAGCGTCACGCGGTGCCCCGGCGCGTGCCAGCCGCTTCTTCGCGATCGAGCTCGAAGGCCTCAGCGCCGAAGACCAGGAGTTCGAGACCGCGCGTCGCTTCGTGCAATTCACCGAGGAGGCCGCCCGCCATGCCGCTCAGGCAGGCGTCGGCCGGCCGCCCCCCGCCGCAGCGCAGTGGGCCGCCATGCGGGCGGCGAAGCGCAACGCGCCCGGTTGGCCCGGGCCTGATCGTCTTGAACCACTGATCCGCACGGATCACCGCCGGGGGCTCGCGCCCCTCCCCATCCAAGGAGCCCAGCATGCATGACCTCGATCGAACCCAGATGGAATACAGCCCCGAAGTCTCGACCTTCGAGGCCGAGAGTGACGAATTCGGCGAACAGGAATGGTCGGGCGAGACCTATGGCGAAAGCTACGGCGAGACCTATGGCGAAAGCTACGGCGAGACCTACGGCGAAACCTATGGCGAGACCTACGGCGAGACCGTGCTGACCGAGGCGGAAGAGGCCGAGCTCGCGAGCGAGTTGCTCGAGGTCAGCAACGAAGCCGAACTCGACCGCTTTCTCGGCAAGCTGCTCAGCCGCGCCGCACGCGCGATCGGCTCCGCGGTGCGCTCGCCGATCGGCCAGGCCCTCGGTGGTGTGCTCAAGGGCGTCGCCAAGAAGGCCCTGCCGCTGGCCGGCGGTGCGCTCGGCGGTGTCATCGGCGGACCCTTGGGCGCCAAGATCGGCAGCGGCCTCGCGTCGGCGGCGGGCGATGCGCTCGGCCTCGAGGGCGAGACGTTCGAGCAGGAGGATCGCGAGTTCGAAGGCGCCAAGCAGTTCGTGCGGCTCGGTGCCGACACGGTGAAGCAGGCCGCTGCCGCGCCGGCGTCGGCCGACCCGCGCGCGGTGGCGCAAAACGCCGCGATTGCCGCGGCGACACAACACGCGCCGGGCCTGCTCGGCGCGGCCGGCGGCGCCATGGGCGCGATGCGCGCGCCCGGCCGGGCTCGGGCCGGGCGCTGGATGCGCCGCGGCAACCGGATCGTGATCTACGGGGTGTGAGGCGGCTCCATGGTCATCAGCCCATTCGCCGCGTGGATGCTCGCGCAGGAAGCGCGCGCACTGCTCACGCGCCTGGCCCGCGTCAAGCCGTTCGCGCTGATCGAGCCGATGCTGCCGGCCGCCGCGCTGCAGCCCGGCGCGCAGGCCGCGACCGAGCGCTACCTGGTCGCCGGGCGGCGCGAGTTGCATGCGCTCGTGATCGACTTCCTCGCGTGGTTGCGCAGCGCACCTTCGCGCCAGGCCACAGCCGCCGAAGCGCAGCGCCGCTTCACGATCCTGCGGCTGCGCTTCAACGCGGTGCTGACGCAGTTCGACCTGTTCAACGACGTGATCTCGCAACGCAGCGAGCACGACACCGGCGTGTGGCTGTGCGGGCTGGACGCGGTGGCAGCCGATGCGCTCGCGCTTGCGGGCGACTACTACGAGGTGCCGCCCTTGATGTGCTACCTCGACCGCGGCATCGGCGCGGCGATCCGGCGTGCGCGCACGCGGCTGCCCGGCGGCGGCGAGAACCCGGTGGCGATCATCCGCGTGCCGCGCGAGCGCATGGTGGGCAGCGGCATCGCGTCGTCGCTGATCCACGAGGTCGGACACCAGGCCACTGCGCTGCTCGACCTCACGACCTCGCTGCGCCCGCTGCTGCAAGGCATGCAGCGCAACGGCGGCATGGCCTGGCGGCTTTTCGAGCGCTGGATCGGCGAGATCCTGAGCGACTTGTGGTCCTGCGCGCGGCTCGGCATCTCGGCCACGCTCGGGTTGATGGGCGTGGTCGGCCTGCCGCGACCCTTCGTGTTTCGCCTGAGCCTGGACGACCCGCACCCGGTGCCGTGGATCCGGGTGCGCCTGTCGTGCGCGATGGGCCAGGCGCTGTACCCGCACCCGCAATGGGAGCGGCTCGCGAACCTGTGGGGTGCGTACTACCCGCTGGACGGGATCGATGGCCCGCGCCGCCGGCTCTTCGCCGAGCTGCTCGCCGCGATGCCGGGCTTCGTGAGCCTGCTCGTCAACCACCGCCCGCGCAGCCTGCTCGGCCGCTCGCTGAAAGAGGCGCTCGACGTCGCACAGCGCCAGCCGGCGCAGATGTACCGCGCTGCGCCCTCGCTGGTGTTCGCGGTGCTCGGGCAGGCGCGCGCGAACGGCCAGATCACCCCCGAGGAAGAGAGCCACCTGTTCGCGAAGCTGCTCACCCACTGGGCACTGCGCAGCGCACTCGGCAGCGCCGCGGCCGGTGCGAGCGCGGCGCGCAGTGCTGCAAGGATGTTTGCCGTGCGTTCACGGCATGAACTCGGCCTGACGGTCCACTAAGGAGATTCACATGGCAACCCATCCCTCGTCCCAAGCCCCGGCGGGCACCGGCGGCATTCTGGTCAGCGTGTTCGACCGCGTCAGCAAGGCGCCGCTCGAAGGCGCGAGCATCAGCGTCTGGCTCGTTTCCGCCTCGGTGTCCGGCAAGAAGGGCTACACGCCCGCCGGCCATCAGCCCGCCGCCGGCGACCGGGTCGCGATGGACACCACGCAGCGCAACGGGCGGGTCCAGTTCGACGGTCTCGATCCGGCGACACACCGGGTCGTGCTGCACCACCTGCAGGTGTCCGGCAACAGCAGGCCGATCCCCGGCACCGAGGCACAGGACGTGGAAGTGCGCGCCGGCTGCGTCCACGACGCCTGCTTCGACGTCGACCTGAACGTGCATCAGACCGCGAGCTTCGCGCGCGACGATTGCGTCGCGATCGATTGTCCGCGTGACGGCGACCGCTTCGGCACGCTGATCGAATTCAACCACCCGGACGACCTCAAGGGCCAGCTCGAACTCGAAGCGCCGCCGGGCACCCAGCGCAGCGCCGACTACCCGTTCACGTTCCGCGGCGCGATCACGCGCGCCGGCCTCCAGTCGTACCCGTGGGCGCTGCGCATGGCCTACCAGCCGATCCTCGCCGGCGTCCCGGCGGCCGGCCGGGCCGCCAGCCTGCGCGGCGCGGCCAGCTTCGACGCGAATGTGCGCACGCCGCAGCCGGTGTCGGGCAGCCTGGGCATCGCGCTCTCGCGCAGCGCCACCGCGTCGACGGCCGACCTCGCGTTCTGGCAGGGCATCCTGAACAGCACCGAGCAGTTGTCGTTCAACAACTACCTGCGCTTCATGAACACGCTGTTCTGCGGCGACAACGATCCGTCCGATCTGCCCAGGTTCGAGAAGGACCGCTTCGCGGCGAAGCGGCGGATGTTCCGCGACGAGTTGCGCCCGAAGCGCCTGCTGCCGTTCACCGACTCCGACGCCTACCGCGTCGTCAAGGCCGCGACCGAAGCCTTCGTGATGGTGAACTGCGGTGTGCTGAAGGAGCCCCAGCCGTTCGACGATGTGCGCGACGCGGCCTATCTGCAGCGGCGCGACCTGCCGCTGCCGCCCAGCGGCAGCCCCGCGGACGTGTTCAACGCCGAGTACCTCGTGTCCTTCCTCGGCGGCGACGAGGACGACAGGACCCTGCCCTACCTCGCCGTGATCCGCTCCAAGCTGCCCGACATCGCGATCAAGTTGAACCCGCTCGACGTCGACCCCGATCGGGTCGGCCAGTGCACCGGCATCCTGCAGGACAAGCTCACCAACCCCTGCCTGCTCGAGCTGATCTGGTCGTACTGGCACGAGGAGGGGATGCTGGTGCAGACGATGAACAGCATCGCGCGGCGCTTCCAGAACGTGCGTTCGTCGGGGCGCGACCCGCTCGCCAACCTCGAGATCGACCCGCTGCGCCCGCTCAACAACGTGCTGTGGGGTTTCGTGCAGGACGAGCAACATCGCCTGAGCGTGGTGCGGCGCAACTACGAGTACGACCACCACTACGGCCTGCGCCTCGAAGGCAAGGCGGTGCAGCACATGCAGGCGGCCGACAGCCGCTCGCGCTTCATCGAGGCCTTCCACAACCTGCTGCGGCTGTGCACGGTGTTCTACCGGCAGGACGACGACACCACCGTCAAGGCCGATGCGTTCCCGGTGCTCAACGCGCTGAAGGAAGTACACCTGATCCTGTCGCAGGGCGCACACAACCAGTTCGGCGACCTGCCCTCGACCGCGCGCATCGAGATGCTGATGGAGCAGTGGATGCTGGCGCGGCCCGAGTTCCGCGAGTTCCTGCCCACGCGCATCATGACCGCCTACCCCGAGCCCTGGATGGACCGGGTCGATGCGATGAAGAAGCTGCAGGGCTGGACCGACGCCAGCGTGCTGCACTTCCGCAACCTCGCGATCTTCGGCGAGCAGGTGCTGCTGTCGATCCGCTGGGGCCACTGGAGCGATGTCCAGGAGCCGCTGCAGGCCTTCAACTGGGCGCGCTTCTTCCGCCCGCAGATCCAGGGCTACAGCCACGCCTACCGCGCCGCTACCGGCGCCGACCTGGCACTGGAGGCACCCGACGCGAAGGTCGATTCGACGCTGCCGTCGGTGCTGCTGCAGCGCCGGCTGGCAACACAGCAGCGCACGGCGTGATGCGCTTCATTGGAACAACATTGCGGAGGTGAGCCATGAATCAGGAACGCGAGTTCGAGATCATTCCTTTCGAGATGGCGGCGGAGTTCGAGGGCGAGAGCTACGAGGGCGAGGGCTACGAGGGCGAGAGCTACGAGGGCGAGAGCTACGAGGGCGAGGGCGAAGGCGAGTACGAATACGAGAACGAGTACGAAGGGGAGTTCGAAACCGTCGGCGCCGCGCCGCCGCTGCACCGCCCCGCCCACAGGTACGTGAGCGACTTCTCCGGCCCCGCGGCCGAATGCGCCCGTGCGCTGCGCCGGGCCGGCAAGACGCGGGCCCAGGCGCTGGCCATCATCAATGCGCAGATCGGCGTGGCGATCAAGATGCTGCGCAAGGCGTCTGCGGCACTCAAGCGCGGCAGCCGCACGCAGGCCACGAAAGACCTGTTCCTGAAGATCTTCCGCGTGCGGCCGGAGTTTGTTCCGACCTGGCTGAAGACCACCGCGGAGATCAAGGACCGCGGCGATGTCGTCAGGATCCGCTGCGCCCGCGTGGCCGACCTGCTGGCCAGCGGCCGGATCAAGTTCTTCTGCACGATCAACTCGACCAACTGCCCCGACTGCGGCAACGACTCGAGCGACTTCGCCTGTTCGAGCTGGGGCGATGAAAGCGTCGCGCCGAAGAACAGCCGCGTGATCTGCCTGGGCGACGCGTTCTGGCGCGACATGAAAGCCGGCAAGGTGTCGTCGCTGCTGGCCACGCTGATGCACGAGCCCTTCCACATCTACTTCGGCAAGTACGTCACCGAGCACCGCTCCAACGCGGGCAAGTTCGGCGGCATCAACTGCATCGTGCGCTTCGTCTTCGAAGTGAACCTGCGTGCCGCACCGGGCCGGGTGACCCGGCGCTGCACCGACATGCCGGTGCGCCAGGAACTCGAGACGAGCTGGGCATGAACATCGCCCACCCCCTTCGGGCCCACGCCGCGCGCCGGCCGCATCGCCTGATTCGGCAACACCCGGATCCGACCATGGCCGACTTCACGAGTGCGCTGTACCTCGGGCTGCGGCATCCAAGCGCCACGCTGCCCGGCTGGGACGCGCTGACGCTCGGCCGCCCGGCGGCGCTGCGCGAGCCCGCGGGCGCCGACGCCGTGGCCGCCGCGCTGGCGCGACTGCAGGGCACGGCGGCGGCCACGCTGCTGCCCTCGACGCTGCACTTGTTCTGGGACCTGCTGCGCGGCCTGGCACGCCAAGAGCGCTCGGCGCTGCTGCTCGACGCAGGCGCGTACCCGATCCTGCATTGGGCTGCCGACGGCGCTGCCGCGGTCGGGGCGCGCGTGCAGCGCTTCGCCCACCACGACGCGGCGGCGCTCGCCGCGCTCGCGTGGCAGGCCGCGCGCGACGGGCTGCGCCCCATCGTCGTGTGCGATGGTTTCTGCCCGGGCTGCAACCGCGCCGCGCCGCTGGGCGCCTATGCGCGCATCGCCGAGCGCGCCGGCGGCACGCTCGTGCTCGACGACACGCAGGCCCTCGGCGTGCTCGGCCACGCGCCGACCAGCGCCTGCCCCTACGGGCACGGCGGCGGCGGCTCGCTGCGCTGGCATGGCTTGAGCGGCGCGCACATCACGGTGGGCGCCTCGCTGGCCAAGGGTTTCGGTGCGCCGCTCGCCGAGTTGTCGGGCAGCGCGCGCTTGATCGGGCGCTTTCGGCGCGACAGCGAGACGCGCCTGCATTGCAGCCCACCGTCGGTCGCGTCGGTGCAGGCCGCGCGTGCCGCGCTCGACGCCTCGGCGCACTCGGGCGAGGTCTGGCGTGCACGCTTGATTCGGCTGGTGCAGCGGCTGCGCGCCACGCTCGCGCGCGCCGGGCTCGACGCTGTGGGCACGCTGCCGTTCCCGGTGCAGTCTTTCGTGTCGCACCACGCGCCGAGCGGCGCCACGCTGGTGCGGCTGCTGCAGCGCCTGCATGCCGGCGGCGTGCGTGCGCTGCTGACGCGCGGCTGCCAGGGGCTGGCGCCGCGGCTGAGCTTCATCGTCACGGCGCATCACGGCGTGGCGCAGATCGAGCGAGTCGGCCAGTTGCTGGCGTGCGATGCGGTCGCGGAGCACGCAATGGCCGTTCACTGAGGAATCGACATGGACCACTCCGAAGCCTTTGCCGTGCAGCCCTTGGCAGGCGAATTCGAAACCGAGGCTGCGCCGCAGGCGTTCGAAATTCTCGACCAGAACTTCGAACAGGAATTCAGCCGCCGCGGCGCGGCGTCGCGCAGCCGACCCACCATTCGGCGCGCGATGCCGACGCGCCCCGCCGCCCGGCCCCGCCGGCCCCGCCGCCCGCCGCCGTGGCCGGCGTGGCCACCGTACGGCGGCTATGTGCTGCCGGTCGCCATCGAGCCCAGCGCTGGTGGCCGCAGCAGCGCTGCCGGCTTCGAACAGCAGCGCTGCGTGCAGGAGTGTCTCGAGCGCGGCGCCGGCGCAGCCCCGCAGCCCGAACCGGACGCCGCGGGCGGCGCTGCGCCGCCTGATGCGTCGGCGGCCACCGGCGACGCGCCCGAGCCGAGCGCCGACGAGTTCGAGTTCGCTGCGCCGCAGCGCGGCCACGGGAACCTGTGGTCCGGCGCAGACGTGCCGACCCCTGCGCGGCGAAACAACCATGCGCCGCGCAACAGCATGCACAAGCCCTGCTGCGCCTGCACCTCGTGCCGGTCGCAACGCGACCTCGCATTCCGCGTCGAGCGCTTCGCGATGGCGCCGCGCCTCGTCGGCCCACCCGACCACGAAGCGCAGGCCTTCGGCGAGACCGGGTTGCTCGGAGAGGCCGAGGCCGTGGCGCTGGTCGAAGAGCTGTTCGCGATCGAAAGCGAAGAGGATCTCGATCTCTTCCTCGGCAAGCTGGTCAAGAGCGTCGGGCGGGCGGCCGGCGGTGCGGTGCGGGCGGTTGCGAAGGCGGCGCGCTCGCTGCCCCTGCGCGATATCGCCAATGTGGCATTCAAGGCCGCGCGCGGCGACATCGCCGGCCTGCTGTTGCCCTTGCTGCCGGCGCCGATGCAGAAAACCGTGCGCGCGTTCACGACCGACCCGTTCGCGCGCTTCGCGCTGCAGACCACGCGCGCTGCGCTGCGCGGTGAAAACGTTCTGCGCGCGGCGCAGGTCGCTGCCAAGGCCGGCATCGACGACGTGCGTGAGCGGATGCGCTTTGCCGCGATGGTGGCGCCGTTCGTGCCCGGCATCGGCAGCGGCGTGGCCGCGGCGCTCGGTGCCGCGTCGGCGCTGGCGGGCGGCGAGCCGATCAGCCAGGCGTTGATCGCGGCGGCCCGCAGTGCCGTGCCGGGAGGTGCGGTCGCACAAGCCGCCTTCGATCTCGGCGCCAACCTCGCGCAAGGCAAGAGCCTGAGCGAAGCGGCACTTGCGACCGCGCGAAACCAGCTGCCCGGCGGCCCCGCCGCGAAGGCGGCGTTCGATGCGGCGCTCGCGCTGGCACAGGGCAAGAAGATCCAGGACGCCGCGTTCGCTGCCGCTGGCGCGGTGCTACCGAAGTCGCCGTACGCGGCCGGCGCGCTGTCGTTCGCACGCCGTGTCGCAGCGGGTGAAGACATCCGCAAGGCCGCGCTCTCGACCGCGGGCAACGCGGTGATGAGGCGTCTGGAGCGGCAAGGCGTCAACGTGCTCGGCGGGGCACAACGACGGATGTCGGCCCGCTACCCGACCCGCTTCGGCACGCGCGAGGCCGAGTGGATCGGTGAGGCCGAAGGGGAAGCTGAATTCGAAGCCGAATCCAGCTTCGAGGCCGAGAGCGACGGCGCGATGGCGGGCCGCTGGATGCAGCGCGGCGATCAGCTCGTCGTGTTCGGCGTGTGAAGGCACGTCGAGCGCTGTGCCACGGGCCACATCAACCAACGAGAGTTGCGCCGCCAGGGCGCGAGGAGCATGACCATGACCGACGAACTGTTCGAGATCCTGCCGCTGAATGCCGAAGCGGAGTTCGAAGCCAGCCGGCCTCGCGCTCCCGGCCCGAGCCGGGCACCGAGCGTGCTGCCGACGCTGACGATCCGCGTCAAGCCCTTCGTGGTGCTCGATCGCTTCGCACACAACGCCAAGGCGATGCCCGCCATCCACAACGCGATCGTCGAGCGCATCGCCCGGCTGGTGGTGGCCAGCCGCATCTCGGGCGATCCGATCACCAGCATCCGGCTGGTCGGCCACACCGATTCGACCGGGTCGCCCCTCTTCAATCACAAGCTCGGGACGGATCGCGCGAAGAGCGTCGAGGCCCGCCTGAAGGCAGCCATCGCCGCGATCGGGCCGGTGCCGCCCGGCGCGCTCAGCGTCGTCGTGCAGACGCTCGGCGAGACGCGGCCCGCGGCGTCGAACACGAGCGCTGCCGGGCGCGCGCTGAACCGCCGCGTGGCGGTGTTCCTGGACACCACCTGCAGCAGCTTCTTCGCCCAGTACGACTTGCGCTTCCTGCCGGGCGATCCGGTGTTCGGCATTCCCGCGCACCCGAACCTGAGCGCGGCGCAGAAGGCCCGGCGCAGCGCCGACGTCGGCGCGATGGTCGGCGAGCTCGTCGCGCGGCGCGACCGGCGCGCCGGCGCAGCGTTGGCCGGCGCAGTGCCGGCCCCCAAGGCGCTTCCACCGGGAGCGTTGCGCAACAGCGCGCTGCGGCTGTCGAGCGCACAGCTCGCGCTGTACCGCGAGTACTTCGAAGACGGCCGCGGCGGCATCGAGTTCGGCGCGTTCCAGCGCTGCTTCGAGCGCTTTGCGAACGGCCAGCTGCGCAGCCCGCTCGCCGCCGATCGTGTCAAGGGCGTGGGCGAACCGAACGGCGACTTCTTCTTCCTCTTCGCCGAATTCGCGTTCCTGTGCATCGCCTCAGGGATCGAACCCGGGCCGTGGACGAGGGCGCTGCGCAGCTTCGTGAAGGCGCAGGAGATCTTCATGCATGTGTACCGGCCGGCTGCGGTGTCGCCACCGCCCGCCGTGGGCGCGCCGCTGCCCGCGTGCCCGCTCGATGCGCTGGGCCGGCCGCGCGCGCGCCGCGCATTGTCGAGTTACCGCAACGCCAATTTCCGCGCGAGCGGCGCGTCGCCGACCGTGGGTGCGGGTCAGTCGTCACCGGCGCGCAAGCGCGCGCTGGCCGCAAAGTACGCGCCGGCCAACCTGGCCACGCTGCAGCGCGAGGCCCGCGACAACCTGCTGCGCGCGCAGTGCATGCCGTGAACAGCGCCGTTGACCAGGCTCTGAGCAAGCACCGCGCCGACGCTGACCCATGATGATCATCGACTGCCACTGCCACGCCGGCCAGGGCGACGGCTTCACCGGCCCGTGGGACACCGACGCGCCGCTCGACGCCTATCTGCGGCGCGCGGCAAGTGCCGGCATCGCGCGCACCGTGCTGCTGCCGGCCTTCCACTCCGACTACGCGCTGGCGAACCGCGCGCTGGCACGCATCGTCGCGCGCCAGCCGCAGCGCTTCATCGGCTTCGCCATGGTGCACGCAGCGCGCGACCGCGGCCGCGTGATGCCGATGCTCGCGCGCGCCATCGAGCACGACGGGCTGCAAGGCATCAAGCTGCACCGCCACGACGCGCCGATCACGCGCGAGGTCTGCGACGCGGCGCGCGCGTTGCGCGTGCCGGTGCTGTACGACGTGGTCGGCGAGGTCTCGGTGGTCGAGCTGCTCGCCGAGCAGTACCCCGACGTGGCCTTCATCATCCCGCACCTGGGCAGCTTCGCCGACGACTGGCGCGCGCAGCTTGCGCTGATCGACCACCTGGAGCGCCACGCCAACGTGCATGCCGACACCTCCGGCGTGCGCCGCTTCGACCTGCTCGCGCAGGCGGTGCGGCGCGCCGGCGCGCACAAGATCCTGTTCGGCAGCGACGGGCCCTGGCTGCACCCGGCGCTCGAGCTGGCCAAGATCCGCTTGCTGCAGCTCGCGCCGGCCGACGAGGCGCTGGTGCTCGGCGCCAACCTGCTGCGGCTGGCGCCGCGCATCGCCGCTACGGCGCCTGCCGCTGCTGGGCCCGCCGCAGCTGCAATGCCCGGTCGGTGACGGCGAGCCGCGTCGCCGCGCGGTGCAGGTTGCCGCGCTCCTGCTCGATCGCCATCTGGATCGCGCAATCGGTGGCGAGCTGTCCGATTTCCTTCAGGCCCAGGCCCAGGCCGATCGCCTCGCGCGCGGCGTCATCGAAGCGGTTCTGCAGCGTCGCGCGCGAGGGCCTCGCATCGAGCGGGCGCTCGCCCGGTGGCACGGCGCCGATCGTGATCGGGCCGCAGCCCGCGTGGCGCTGGCACAAGCGCTCGACGACGCGCCTGAGTTCGCGCACATTGCCTGGGTAGTCGCGCGCCAGCAGGTACTGGCACACCGGTTCGTCGAAGCCCTGCGCACCACCCTCGACCTGCACGTTGGCCTGGAAGTGCCGCGCCAATTCGAGCACGTCTTCCTTGCGCTCGCGCAGCGCCGGAGTGCGGCACACCGATCCGGCAATGCGGTAGTACAGGTCGGCGCGAAAGCTGCCTTCGGCCACGCGCGCCTCGAGGTCGCGGTGGGTCGCCGACACCAGGCGAAAGTTGGTGTGCTGCCAGGCATTGCCGCCGACGCGTTTGTACTTGCCCTCCTGCACGACGCGCAGCAGCTGGGCCTGCAAGCCGAGCGGCAGATCGCCGACCTCGTCGAGAAACAAGGTGCCTCCGTGGGCTTGCGCGAAAGCGCCGTCGCGCGCCGCGGTCGCCCCGGTGAAGGCGCCGCGCTCGTGGCCGAAAAACTCGCTGCCCGACAACTCGGGCGTGATCGTCGTGCAATCGACGACGACCAGCTCGCGCTTGCCGGGTCGCGGGTCGAGGTCGTGGATCAGCCGAGCCACCAGTTCCTTGCCGGTGCCGCTCTCACCGGTGACGAGCGCCGGAGCGCCCGAGAACACCGCGAGCTCGACCACCTGGAGCAGCATCGAGCGCCACGCGCCGCTGGTGCCGACCAACGCGCCGCTGACCGGCGGGCTCTCGCTGATGCCGCTCACGGTGCTCAGGCGCGCGAGGCGGGCGCTGACCTGCTCGGCACTGGCCGGCAGCGTGGACCAGATCAGCACATCGGTCGCACCGGCCTCCAGCAAAGCCCACTGCTCGGGCGGCGCGAGCCGGCACGGCGCGACCGCGAGCACCAGCACGACGGCGCGGCGGCTGGCGCAGCGGATGCACTCCAGCACCCGATCATCGACCTCGTTGAGTACCATCAGCCCATAACCTGCGGGCTCGGCCGGCATCGCTGCGGGCGCCAGGCCCGAGCGGCGCAGCAGTGACACCACCGCGTCACGGGCCTGCGACACGACGGTGTCGAAAAAGAAGATCCAGGCGTTCGGCTCCATGCTCGCGCTCGATGGCGAAAATCGAGGGCCCTCCCAGGCACAGACAGCGTGGTCGTTGGGCAGGGCCGATGAACGAATGAGCGCGAGTCGAATGCTCTCGCGTCGCCCGGAACTGCCACGAACTCCTGCGCAGCGACAGCGCACCACTACCCGATCAGCCTAGTTCGCCAATGCGTGTCGTGCGTCCTGCAAACTAGGGGCGGGCGCGTAACTCTTTCGTTTGTTGCCGGTGGTTGCGTTGCGGTGGCTCAAGAGGGCCCATGCTGGCGTGGTCTCGTTCAGCGTGGCCGGCGTGCGCCCTTGCGCACCGCGCTGACCTGAGCTTCAGGGATCGGCAGCCGCAACTCGGACTTCACTTCCTTCAGCACGACGCTCGAGCGCACGTGGGTCACGCCCGGCAGCTTGAATGCCGTCTTGTGCAGGAAGGCTTCGTAGGCCGCGATGTTCTCGACCAGCACCTTGATCACGTAGTCGGCCTGGCCGGTGGTCGAGTAGCAGCTGACGATCTGCGGGCATTCGGCCACGGCCTGCTCGAAACGCGTGACCTCGTCTTCGCGATGGCGCGTGAGGTTGATCTCGGCCACCACGCACAGCGCCAGCCCGACCTTTTCGCGGTCGACGACCGCCGTGTAGCCCTTGATGATGCCGGACGCCTCCATCTCCTTGACCCGCTTCCAGCACGGCGTGCCGGACAGGCCGACACGTTCGGCCAGTTGCTGCACGGTCTGGCGCGAATCGTGCTGCAGCTCGGTCAGCAGCATCAGGTCGTGGCGATCCAGGGGTTCCATTCTTCCATCCGGTGATTGCGCCGAAGATCATTCTACCGACGCCGGCAGGAGGCGAGAAAGAAGAACCACTTTCCTCGCTCGCAGACGTACGCTCGTCCTTCTCCTGGTGCAGCAGCGAACCCGCCGATGTCCGACGCCGAAACGATCGTCCGCCCGAACTACCGCCTCGAGCACAGCCTGTGGGCGACCGAGGGCCACATCTTCCTCACCGGCACCCAGGCGCTGGTGCGGCTGATGCTGATGCAGCGCCAGCGCGACGCCGCGGCGCAGCTCGACACGCGCGGCTTCATCAGCGGCTACCGCGGGTCGCCGCTGGGCATGGTGGACATGGCGGTGTGGAAGGCCGGCAAGAAGTTCGACGAGCAAGGCCTGCGCTTCCTGCCGGCGATCAACGAAGAGCTGGCCGCCACCGCCGTGCTCGGCACGCAGCGGGTCGAGGCCGATCCGCTGCGCACCGCCGCCGGCGTGTTCGCGATGTGGTACGGCAAGGGGCCCGGCGTCGACCGCGCCGGCGACGCGCTCAAGCACGGCAACGCCTACGGCGCCTCGCCGCACGGCGGCGTGCTGATGGTGGCCGGCGACGACCACGGCTGCGTGTCCTCGTCGATGCCGCACCAGAGCGACCAGGTCTTCCAGAGTTTCCATGCGCCCATCGTCTCGCCGGGCAGCGTGGCCGAGTACCTCGAGTTCGGGCTCTACGGCTGGGCCCTGTCGCGCTTTTCGGGCAACTGGGTCGGCCTGACGGCGCTCAGCGAAGTGGTCGAGAGCGCGTCCAGCGTCGACCTCGATCGCGTCAACGCCCGCGTCGCGGCCTGGGCCGACGCCGACACGGTGCGCCGCGTCACCGGCTACGCGGCGCCGCCCGAGGGGCTGCACTACCGCTGGCCCGACCTGCCGTCGCTGAAGATCGAGCAGCGCCTGCACGCCAAGCTCGACGCGGTGCGCGCCTTCGCGCAGCTCAACTCGATCGACCGCGCCATCGTCGCGAGCCCGCACGCCCGCGTGGGCATCGTCACCGCCGGCAAGGCGCACTACGACTTCATGGAAGTGCTGCGCCGCCTCGACGTGTCGCAAGAGACGCTGGCGCAGCACGGGGTTCGCGTCTACAAGCTCGGGCTCACCTACCCGATCGAGCCGACCCGCATTCAGGCCTTCATCGAGGGTTTGGGCGAAGTGCTGGTGATCGAGGAGAAGGGCCCGATCGTCGAGGATCAGCTGCGTTCGCTGCTCTACAACGCGAGCCCTCGCCCGGCCATCGCCGGCAAGCAGGACGCGCAGGGCAGGCCGCTGGTGCCGGAGATCGGCGAGCTGCGGCCGTCGCGCCTGATCGAGATCGTCGCGAACTGGCTGGTGCGCCACTTCCCCGACCTCGACCGGCGGCACCTGGTGCGCGAGTTCACGCTGCCGCAGCTGCTGTCCAACGCGTCCGACAGCGTCAAGCGGCTGCCCTACTTCTGCGCCGGCTGCCCGCACAACACCAGCACCAAGGTGCCCGAGGGCTCGCATGCGCAGGCCGGCATCGGCTGCCACTTCATGGCGAGCTGGATGGACCGCGACACCGAGGGCCTGATCCAGATGGGCGGCGAAGGCATCGACTGGGTCTCGCATGCCATGTTCACGCAGGTGCCGCACGTGTTCCAGAACCTGGGCGACGGCACCTACTACCACTCGGGCTACCTCGCGATCCGCCAGGCGGTGGCGGCCAAGGCGACGCTGACCTACAAGATCCTGTTCAACGACGCGGTGGCAATGACCGGCGGCCAGCCGGTCGACGGCGTCATCAGCGTCGATGCGATCGCGCGCCAGGTCGAGGCCGAGGGCGTCAAGCAGGTGGTGGTGCTGTCCGACGACATCACCAAGTACGACACGATCAGGAATCGCTTTCCGGCCGGCACCGAGTTCCACGACCGCGCCGAGCTCGACGCGGTGCAGCGGCGCTTGCGCGACATGGCCGGCGTGACGGTGCTGATCTACGAGCAGACCTGCGCGGCCGAGAAGCGGCGGCGCCGCAAGAAGGGCGAGCTCGCCGATCCGGCGCGCCGCATCTTCATCAACGAGCGCGTCTGCGAAGGCTGCGGCGACTGCTCGGTGCAATCGAACTGCGTGGCGGTGCTGCCGCTGGAGACGCCGCTCGGACGCAAGCGCAAGATCGACCAGTCCAGCTGCAACAAGGACTACTCGTGCGTCAAGGGCTTCTGCCCGAGCTTCGTCGGGGTGCTGGGTGGCAAGCCGCGCAAGAAGGCGGGGGCGCTGGCCTCGGCGGCGGGCGAATTCGTTCGGCGCGTCGACGCGCTTCCGCAGCCCGGGCCGCATGACTGGACGGGGCCCTACGACCTGCTGGTCACCGGCGTCGGCGGCACCGGCGTCGTCACCGTGGGCGCGCTGGTCGCGATGGCAGCGCACCTCGAGGGCAAGAGCGCCAGCGTGCTCGACTTCATGGGCTTCGCGCAAAAGGGCGGCTCGGTGCTCAGCTTCGTGCGCCTGGCCGACCTGCCCTCGCGCCTGAACCAGGTGCGCATCGACACCCAGCAGGCCGATGCGATCCTCGCCTGCGACCTGGTCGTCGGTGCGTCGCCCGACGCGTTGCAGACGGTGCGCCACGGCCGCACGCGCATCCTGGCCAACACCCACGAGGTGCCGGTGGCCGAGTCGCTGCACAACCCGGACGCGAGCCTGAAGCTGCCACAGCTGCTCGACAAGCTGCGCTTTGCCGCCGGCGAGGACCGCGTCGAGACACTCGACGCGCAGGCCCTGGCCGAAGACTTTCTCGGCGACTCGATCGTGTCCAACATCCTCGCGCTGGGGTTTGCGTGGCAGCGCGGTCTGGTCCCGCTGAGCCTGGCCGCGCTGATGCGCGCGATCGAGCTGAACGGCGTCGCGGTCGACAACAACAAAATCGCGTTCTCGCTCGGTCGCCTGGCGGCGCACGACCCCGCGGCGATCGACCAGTTGCTCGAGGAACACGGCGAGCCTGTCGACGTCGAGCACGAAACGCTGGAGGCCAGCGTCGCGCGCGGCGTGCACCACCTCAGCGGCTACCAGAACGCCGCCTACGCCCAACGCTACGCCGACGTGGTCGAGCGGGTGCGGCGGCGCGAGGCATCGCTGGACGCCGACCCGACGCTGCCGCTGTCGCGCGCCGTCGCGCAAAGCCTGCTCAAGCTGATGGCCTACAAGGACGAGTACGAAGTCGCGCGGCTGTACACCGACGGCGAGTTCGCGAAGTCGCTGCGGCACCAGTTCGAGGGCGACTTCCAGCTCGAGTTCTACATGGCACCGCCGGCCTTGAGCCGCGCCAGGAACGGGCAGGCGCCGAAGAAGATCCGGCTCGGTGGCTGGATGCTGCCGGCGCTGAAGCTGCTGGCGGCGGCGCGCGGGCTGCGCGGCACGCCGTTCGACCTGTTCGGGCGCACCCAAGAGCGTCGCATGGAGCGCGCGCTGATCGCGAGCTACATGGCGCGCATCGATGAAATGCTGCCGCGGCTCGCCGCCGAGACCTTGAAGCCGGCCGTCAACATCGCCGCGCTGCCGCTGCAGATGCGCGGCTACGGCCATGTGAAGCTGGCCAACGTCGCGCTGGCACGGGTGCGCGAGGCCGAGTGGCTGCACCGCTTCGACCCGGTTCGCTATCCACGTCCCAAGGAGGCCCGTGCAGCCGGCCAGATCCGCGGGATCGCGGTCACCACGGCGCGCTGAACCCGGGCCGCCGGCGTGCCGTCGAACGCAGGCTGAGCTCTGCGGCAGGCCGATATACTTGCGCCTCAGCGCTGATTTGTTCCGGCTTGCGGGCGCTCTATAAATCCAGCTAAAGACAGGACCCGACATCCCGGTCCCGCTTTGGCGGCGCCGGGTTTTTTTTGGGTCGGGTCTGCATGAATTCAGTCGGTACCGTCACGCCGCAATCGCACCATTTCGCCGAGCCGCTGGCGCTGCAAAGCGGCGCGACGCTGCGCGACTACACGCTGGTCTACGAGACCTACGGCACGCTGAACGCCGCGCGCGACAACGCGGTGCTGGTGTGCCACGCGCTCAACGCATCGCACCATGTCGCCGGCGTGCACGCGGGGCAGGACAAGAGCGAAGGCTGGTGGGACAACCTGGTCGGGCCCGGCAAGCCGCTCGACACGAGCCGCTTCTTCGTCATCGGCGTCAACAACCCGGGCTCGTGTTTCGGCAGCACCGGCCCGATGCACACCAACCCCGCGACCGGCCGACCCTATGGCGCCGACTTTCCGGTCGTGACGGTCGAAGACTGGGTCGACGCGCAGGCGCGCCTGCTCGATGCGCTGGGCATCACGCAGCTCGCCGCGGTGCTCGGCGGCAGCCTCGGCGGGATGCAGGCGCTGAGCTGGTCGCTGCGCTACCCGACACGCCTGCGCCACTGCATCGCGGTCGCGACGGCGCCCAACCTGTCGGCGCAGAACATCGCCTTCAACGAGGTCGCGCGGCGCGCCATCATCACCGACCCCGACTTCCACGGCGGCCACTTCTACGCCCACGGCGTGGTGCCCAAGCGCGGCCTGCGGGTGGCGCGCATGATCGGCCACATCACCTACCTGAGCGACGACGCGATGGAAGCCAAGTTCGGCCGCGAACTGAAGGGCGAGCAACCCGGCTACAGCACCCAGGACATCGAGTTCGAGATCGAGAGCTACCTGCGCTACCAGGGCGACAAGTTCAGCGAATACTTCGACGCCAACACCTACTTGCTGATCACCCGTGCGCTCGACTACTTCGACCCGGCGCATGCGTTCGGCGGCGACCTGACCGCGGCATTCGCCGACGCCGTGTGCAAGTTCCAGCTGATCAGCTTCACGACCGACTGGCGCTTCTCGCCGGCACGCTCGCGCGAGATCGTCAAGGCGCTGGTCGACAACCAGCGCGAGGTCAGCTACGCCGAGATCGAGGCACCGCACGGGCACGACGCGTTCCTGCTCGACGATGCGCGGTATCACAAGCTGCTGCGCGCCTGCTTCGACAACATCGCGCGTGAATCGGGAGCGCAACATGTCTGATCGGAAAGACATGGAGCTGATCGCCGAGCTGGTGCCCGCGGGCTCGCGCGTGCTCGACCTCGGCTGCGGCAGCGGCGAGCTGCTGGCGCACCTGCGCGATACGCGTCAATGCAGCGGCTACGGCGTCGAGATCGCCGACGCCAACGTGCTCGCCTGCACCCAGCGCGGCGTCAACGTGATCCAGCTCAACCTCGAAGACGGGCTGTCGATGTTCGAGGACCAGAGCTTCGACGTGGTGCTGCAGCTCGACACGATGCAGCACCTGCGCAACACCGAGCGCATGCTGCGCGAAACGGCGCGGGTGGGCCGTATCGGCATCGTCAGCTTTCCGAACTTCGCGCACTGGGCGAACCGGCTGCGGGTGGCGAGCGGGCGCATGCCGGTCACCAAGGCGATGCCTTACGAGTGGTACAACACGCCCAACCTGCGCGTGGGCACCTACGCCGACTTCGAGGTGCTGGCGCGCAAGGACGGGCTGCAGGTGCTCGACGCGTTCGGCATCCAGAACGGCCGTGCGGTGCGCGGCTGGCCGAACCTGATGGCGAGCGTGGCGGTGTTCAAGTTCCAGCGGGGCTGAGCGTGCTGATGAAAACACGGCGTTCTTTCGTGGCCGGCGGCATCGTGGGCCTGGCGGCGATGCCCTGGACTGCGGCTCGTTCGGCAGCGCCGCCGGCATTTGTTCTCGGCACCGATGCCGACGAAACGACCTTCTACGGCCTGTGGCTGCGGCGCGTCTATGCCGAGGCGCTGAGGCGCCTGGACATGCGCCTGGAGGCGGCGGTGTTCCCGACCATGCGGGCCAGCCTGATGGCAGACCAGGGCAGCATCGACGGTGAAATGGTCCGCGCTCCGTCTTACGCGGCAGCCCATCCCGATCTGGTCCGGGTCGACGAGCCCATGTTCGATGTGGCGTTTGCGATCTACGCCGCGAAAGCCATGCCGGGAGCGAATCGTCTCGAGGACCTTGTTGCCGCAGACACGCACGGGGTCTACCGGCGCGGTGTCGCCGTTTGCGAGAACGCGCTCAAGCCGGCGCTGCCTGCCGACCGGCTGTCCGAAGTCACGACGACCGCACAGGGGCTCGGCATGTTGGTGGCCCGGCGCGGGGTCTTCTTTTGCGAGCTCGATTCTTCGGTCTGGAACGAGGTCTCTGCGTTGTCGGCGCGCGATGCCGCGGCAGTGCAAAAACTGTTCAACCTCGGCAACCCGGTTCCGCTCTATCCGTACCTGCACCGCAAGCATGCCGAGCTGGCACCACGGCTCGCGGCCGTGCTGAAGCAGATGAAGGCCGAGGGCCTGTTCGATCGCTACCGGGTCGAGGTCATGCAAAAGCTCGGGCGCACCGACGAGCGTCCACCGACGCGCTGATCGGGGCCGATCTCGATGGCCGATCGCAGAACGATCCTGAAAGCCGGCGGCGGCGTCGCGCTCGCCGCTGCCGGCGCGCTCGCCTGGCGGGCCTGGGACCAGGGGGTCTTCAGCACCGGCCAGGGTCCTGCCTACGCGGCCTGGGAGCATTGGAACGACGCTCCCGCCGGCTCGCCCAAGCGGCTGGTGGGCGCCGCGATCCTGGCGGCGAACCCGCACAACACGCAGCCCTGGCGCTTTCGTGTCGGCCCGGATGGCGTCGATCTGTTCGCCGACCGCAGCCGCAACATCGGCAGCATCGATCCGTTTCTGCGCGAGATGCACATCGGCCTCGGCTGCGCGCTCGAGAACCTGCTGCTCGCCGCAGCGGCAGCCGGGTCGACGGCGCAATTGGCGATGTTCCCGGATCGTGCCGATGCGAGCCATGTCGCGCGCGTGGCGCTGGCGCCGGGTGCGCCGGCGGCATCGCCCCTGCATGCGGCGATCCCCGCGCGCC
>Ga0209515_10002989_pt1 | contig 24841 bp, 25 predicted proteins | sample Subgroupgradi54m_FD_187454 | JGI IMG/M metagenome (GOLD analysis project Ga0209515, IMG submission 187454) | Subsurface groundwater microbial communities from S. Glens Falls, New York, USA - GMW60B uncontaminated upgradient, 5.4 m (SPAdes)... ... | reverse complement strand
GTGCTGCACCCGGTTTCGCTCACCGCCCTGCTCGCCACGCTCGTATTGCTGTTCGGCTTCCAGGGCGGGCAGATTGTGCGCCAGCCGCTCGTGATCCTGCTGCTGGCGGTGCCCATTCTGATTCAGGTATTCTTCAATTCAGGGCTGGCATATTTCCTCAACCGCGCGCTGCACTCGCCGCACTGCGTCGCCGGTCCTTCGGCGTTGATCGGCGCGAGCAACTTCTTCGAGCTCGCGGTGGCCACGGCGATTGCGCTGTTCGGCTTCGAGTCGGGCGCAGCGCTCGCCACCGTCGTGGGCGTACTGATCGAGGTGCCGGTGATGCTGGCGGTGGCGAAGATCGTCAACCGCTCGCGCGGCTGGTACGAAGCCAAGCCGGGCATTCTGAGTTACGATGAGTGCTGCCCGACCACGGGCATTCATCCGCCGGCGGTGTGACCTTGCGCAGGACAGATCTGGCTGTCAACCTCATCTCCGGCCAGAAGGTCGTCCAGTAAGTGGCGGTCCGCCGGCGTGGAAATATCCTTCGAGAGCTTCGCGACCATCGCTGATGTCGTACTGCCAGCAAAAACAAGAAAAAACAGCTTCCGCCCATCCAAAAAAACCAGCCAGGCCGATCTTTACATAACTTCCTTAAATGATGGCGTTTTCCGGCCCAACAAACGCTACGACTCTGAAGCTCAAGGCCGCCATGTCAGTATTGATAAAAATAAAGAATTAACCAGAGGAGAAACCTGAAAATTTAACGATAATCTGCTTGTTTTAGACTGCGAGAGCATGGCAATAATCGCTTTGGCATAGCTCTTGAGCAGTATTTTTCGCGTATTGACGCACGTCAAAATAAAGAAATATTAGTATTTAATATAATGCTTACATAGTGAAGCCACGGCCAGGAAATTTGCCGGCGCCGAAATGGGCTTCTTCGAACGCTATCTCACGGTATGGGAATTTCTGTGCATCGTTGTCGGCGTGCTGATCGAGGTGCAGGTGATGCTCATGGTGGCAAACTTCGTCAACCACGCGCGCCTGGTACGAAACCAGGCCCGGCATCCTGAGTTACGACGAATGCTGCCCGACCACGGGCATTCATCCGCCGGCGGTCTGACCGGCGTACAAATCAGACTTACATTTGAACTGCAATCAAAAGGAGTTTCGCAATGACTGAACGTAAACCGCAAGACTTTTGGCCGCCATTGGCCGCCGGGGTGGGGCTGGGTCTGGCATTGATGGGTATGTTTCTATTCACCGGGCACGGCCTCGGCGCCAGCGGTTTCTTCAGCCGTCTGCTGGCATGGCTGAGTGCCTCGGTGGCACCCGATTGGACCCAGATGAATTCCGATCTCGGCAACTACCTGGGCGCGAGTCATCCGATGAACTCATGGATCAGCTGGGAAATCGCCGGTGTGGCCATTGGCGCCTTGCTGGGCAGTCTTATCGCGCGGCGCTTTCTCTTCAAGATCGAGCGCGGTCCGCGCACGGGCGTGGGCTCGCGAATCGGATTTGCCGTGGCCGGCGGCACGCTCTCCGGCTTTGGTGCGTCGCTCGCGGGTGGCTGCACCAGCGGCCTCGGCCTGTCCGGCGGCGCGGTGCTGGCGGTAGCGGCCTTCGTCTTTCTGATGGCTTTTTTCGCCGCCGGCTTGCTGGTGGCGACCCTGACACGGAGGATTTGGTAATGAACTTTCCGCTCGAAAATTCAGGCAACTTGATTGTTCTGGCGGCCGGCATCCTGTTCGGCTTCTTCATCGAGTCCGCGGGACTCAACAGCCCGCGCAAGCTGACCGCTCAATTCGCGCTGCGCGATTGGACCGTGTTCAGGGTCATGTTCGTCGCCATCGTCGTGGCAGCGATCGGGTTGTGGCTGTTCGACGTGGCTGGCTGGCTGCGCTTCGACGCCCTGAAAATCCCCACCATGTTCTTCTGGGCCATGGCGCTGGGCGGCGCGATGCTGGGTGCGGGGATGGCCATCGGCGGATACTGCCCCGGCACTTCCGTGGTCGGCCTGTTTTCCGGCCGCTTCGACGCGCTGTTCTTCATGCTCGGCATGGTGATAGGCATGACGGTGTTCGCCATGACCTACGACTCGCTGCAACCGTTATATCTGACGAAGGGGCCGGAGAGCCAGACCCTCGCCGGGCTGACCGGTTGGCCGAGCTGGCTGTTCCTGCTGATACTAGCCGGTCTCGCGGGGGGTGGTTTCCGTCTCGGGGCCTGGTTTGAATCCCGTCGCGGCGGGACGATCAGCGCCAAAGAGCTGGCGGGTTCCGGAAAGTAGAACTTGATCGGCAATTTTTAATGTCGTCATGCTCTTGCGCATGGCCGCGTTTGTCGTGGTCGCGGCTTCCGCGTGCGGGAGGGGCATGAGCTGAATATCTGGCGGTCAGCGCGACCGAAACCGCGCTGACCGCGCCTCTCATCGCGGCGGGTGGACACCCGGGCGACGATTTTTTGTGCCTTGTCGTCAAGAACTCGACAGAGATAACTCGTCGCCAACACTTCGATCGGCACCACGTTGCCGGCAACGTGGTGCTCGCCACCGTCGTGGGCATGCTCATCGAGGTGCCAGTCATGCTGTCGGTGGTGAAAATTGTCAATGCCACCAGCGCATGGTACGAGCGCCGTCCCGGCATCCCTACCTACGCCGAATGCTGTCCCATTCCGGGTACCCCATCCGGCGGCTGATGCACGCTGACGGACCTGATTCACGCAAAGCCGCCAAATACCGCGCGATTCCGGGCCCTGATGACCGTCATACAAATGTCATATAGCGGAGGCAAGATGCGTCCCGCATTCATGCCATTTACACAAACTCATATTCGGAGAAATCACGTTATGCTTTTATTATCCAAACCGCTGAAACATCTGGTCAGCGCCGGTGTGGTCGCGTTCGGACTGGCCGCGGGCCTGGTTCAGGCCGAAACAACCATTAACGGCGCGGGCGCCACCTTCCCCTACCCGATCTACGCCAAATGGGCCGAGGCCTACAAGGCCAAGACCGGCATGAACATGAATTACCAGTCCATCGGCTCGGGCGGCGGCATCAAACAAATCACCGCCAAGACCGTGGACTTCGGCGCTTCGGACGCGCCGCTTAGCGTGGAAAAGCTCAATGAGATCGGTCTCATTCAGTTCCCCATGGTCATGGGCGGCGTGGTGCCGGTCGTGAACCTGGAAGGCGTGAAGGCGGGCGAACTGAAGCTCACCGGCGCGGTGCTGGCCGACATCTACCTCGGCAAGATCACGAACTGGGACGATGCGGCGCTCAAGAACCTCAACCCGGGCGTGAAACTGCCAAACGGCAAAATCACCGTCGTGGCGCGCGCCGACGGTTCGGGCACCACCTTCATCTTCACTCACTATCTGTCCAAGATAAGCCCCGGGTTCAAGGAAAAAATCGGCAACAACACCTCGGTCGCCTGGCCCACCGGCGTGAGCGGCAAGGGCAATGAGGGCGTGGCCTCGTATGTGCAGCGCCTGAAGGGCTCGATCGGTTACGTCGAATATGCTTACGCGTTGCAGAACAAAATGACCTTTGCCCAGATGCAAAACAAGGCCGGCCAGTTCGTCAAACCGGACAGCGAGACGTTCCAGGCCGCCGCCGCGGGGGCCGACTGGAAGGGCACACCGGGCTTCAACCTGATGCTCACCGATCAGCCAGGCGCGAAGAGCTGGCCGATCACGGGCGCCACCTTCATCCTGGTGTACAAGAAACAGGAAAAGACGGAGACCGCCCATGAGGTGCTGAAGTTTTTCGACTGGGCCTATCACCACGGCGACAAGCTTGCCGAGCAGCTGGATTACGTGCCCATACCGGCCAGCGTCGTAAAACTGGTGGAACAGACATGGAAAACCGGGATCAAGGACGCGAACGGCAAGGCCGTCTGGACCGACAGCATGGTCCAGAAGTAAGATTGCCGGCAGACAAGCTGTAAGCCTGCGGGGTCCTTCAAGACCCCGCTTTCTCTTTGCATCTATGTTATAAATAATGAATAACGGCGGTTCACACATCTCTGACGCCATCAGCGGACGACAGCGCCTGATGGACCGTTTCTTTCAGGCCCTGACCACCGGCTCAGCCTGGCTGGTGCTGGTGATCCTCGCCGGAATCATCGTATCCCTGTTCGTCGGCGGCTGGCAGGCGCTGGTCGCCTTCGGCCCGAAGTTCCTCGTGACCGACGAATGGAATCCGGTGACCGAAAAATTCGGCGCGCTCGTGCCGATTTACGGAACGCTGATCAGTTCCCTGATCGCGCTTCTGATCGCCGTGCCAATGAGCTTCGGCATCGCGGTATTTCTCACCGAGGTCGCGCCGGGCTGGATGCGGCGTCCGATCGGCACCGCGATCGAACTGCTCGCGGCCATCCCCAGCATCATCTACGGCATGTGGGGGCTGTTCGTGTTCGCGCCCGTCATGTCGGATCGCGTCCAACCCTGGCTGCAGAACCATTTCGGCGATACTCCGCTCATCGGCGCCCTGTTCCAGGGCGCTCCGCTCGGCATCGGCATGCTGCCCGCGGGCATCATCCTCGGCATCATGATCATTCCTTTTATCACCGCGCTCATGCGCGACGTGTTTCTCACCACGCCCAAGTTCCTCAAGGAATCGGCCTACGGCGTGGGCGCCACGCATTGGGAAGTAGTGTGGAACGTGGTGCTGCCGTACACGCGCGTCGGCGCGGTGGGCGGCATATTCCTGGGGCTGGGGCGGGCGCTCGGCGAAACCATGGCCGTGACTTTCGTCATCGGCAATACCCATCGGATGAGTGCTTCGCTGTTCGAGCCGGGAAATTCCATCGCCTCGACGCTGGCGAATGAATTCAACGAAGCCGTGGGCGACATGCACACCTCCGCGCTGATCGCGCTCGGGCTCGTGCTGTTCATGATCACCTTCATCGTATTGGCGCTAGCCAAACTCCTGCTGCTCGGGCTGGAGTCACGCGACAGCGCCAAGAGTTGACGCATGGGCTTGCGCTATTTCCGGCGACGTACCGTCAACATCGTGAGCCTCACGGGATCGCTTCTGGCCACGATTTTTGGCCTATTCTGGCTGTTCTGGATACTCTGGACCACCGTCAGCTACGGCATCGCGGCTCTCGACTGGAACCTGTTTCATCAGAATACGCCGGCCCCCGGTGGAATCGGCGGGCTGGCCAATGCCATCGTCGGCAGTCTCATCATGGTGGGACTGGCGACCGTGATCGGCACTCCCGTCGGCATTCTCGCCGGCACCTATCTGGCGGAATACGGCGGCCGCACCTGGGTGGCCGGCACCATCCGCTTCATCAACGACATCCTGCTCTCCGCACCGTCGATCATCATCGGGCTTTTCGTCTATGAACTGGTGGTCGTGAGTATGGGACATTTCTCCGCGCTCGCCGGGGCCATCGCGTTGGCCATCATCATGCTGCCGGTCGTGATTCGCACCACCGAGGAAATGCTGCGGCTCGTACCCAATACATTGCGCGAGGCGGCACTGGCGCTGGGCGCGCCGCGCTGGAAAATGATCTCGCTCGTGGCCTATCGGGCGGCGCTTTCCGGCATACTTACCGGCGTGCTGCTGGCCATCGCACGCATTGCGGGTGAAACGGCGCCACTGCTTTTCACGGCGCTCAGCAACCAGTTTTGGAGCACCGACCTGATGCAACCCATGGCCAACCTGCCGGTGGTGATATTCCAGTTCGCCATGAGCCCGTATTCGGAATGGCATACGCTGGCCTGGGCCGGCTCGCTTCTGATCACCCTGAGCGTGCTGATCTTGAGCATCGTGGCGCGCGCCCTGCTGAGCAAGGCACACATGGATCACTAATGGAAAACGATATCAGCGGCAAAATCCAGGTACGCGACCTGAATTTCTTTTACGGCAAATACCAGGCGCTCAAGAACATCGGCCTGGATATCGCCACCAACATGGTCACCGCCTTCATCGGTCCGTCGGGTTGCGGAAAATCCACATTGCTGCGCACTTTCAACCGTATGTACGAACTCTATCCCGGCCAGCGCGCCACCGGCGATATCCAACTCGACGGCGAGAACATCCTCGCGCCGGGGACGGATCTTTTCCGCCTGCGCGCGCGGGTGGGCATGGTGTTTCAGAAACCAACGCCGTTCCCCATGTCGATTTACGAGAACATTGCCTTCGGCGTGCGCCTGTATGAAAAACTCTTGCGCTCTGAGATGGACGACCGGGTGGAGTGGGCGTTGCAGCAGGCGGCGCTGTGGGGCGAGGTCAAGGACAAGCTGCGCCAGAACGGCATGAGCCTGTCCGGCGGCCAGCAGCAGCGCCTGTGCATCGCGCGCGCCATCGCCGTAAAACCGGAAGTAATGCTGCTCGATGAACCCGCCTCGGCGCTGGACCCGATTTCGACCCTCAAGATCGAGGAACTGATCTACGAACTCAAAAAGAACTATACTATCGTGATCGTCACGCACAACATGCAACAGGCCGCGCGCGTCTCCGACTTTACGGCCTTCATGTACCTCGGGGAGGCGGTGGAGTTCGGCAATACCAACACCATCTTCACCAACCCGTCGAAGAAACAAACCGAAGACTATATCACCGGGCGCTATGGCTAACACCGACCCGGAGGAGCCACATGATGGAACAGATTCACACACACATTTCCCGCCAGTTCAGCGCTGAACTGGAGGACATCCGCTCGCGCGTGCTGCAAATGGGCGGGCTCGTGGAGCAACAGATCGAGCAAGCCCTCGAAGCTCTCATCAAGGGCGACACGGCGCTGGGTGAAAACGTCATCATGCACGATACCCAGGTCAACAAGATGGAAGTCACCATCGACGAGGAATGCAACCAGATCATTGCCCGGCGTCAGCCCGCGGCCAGCGACCTGCGTCTGGTGGTCGCGGTGATCAAGACCATCACCGACCTCGAGCGCATCGGCGACGAGGCCGAGAAGATCGCGCGCATGGCCGTGCGGATAGCGGGCGAGGAGCGCCCCAAGAACAACTACGCCGAAATCCAGGCCCTTGGCAATCACGTGCGCCAGATGCTGCACGACACGCTCGACGCGTTCGCGCGCCTCGATATCGAGGCGGCGTTTCGCATCGCGCGCGAGGACGCCAAGATCGACCAGAAATACGACGGCGCCATGCGCCAGCTCATCACCTACATGATGGAAGACCCGCGCACCATCTCGCGCGTGCTGAACGTCATCTGGGCGGCACGGGCGCTGGAGCGCATCGGCGACCATGCCAGCAACATCTGCGAGTACATCATCTATCTGGTCAAGGGCAAGGACGTGCGCCACACCAGCCTCGAGCAGATCGAGAAGGAAATCCTCGGACACGGGCGATAACCATCCCCCCTGGAATCATTCCAAGATTCGTTTGTTTCGTCATGCCCGGCATTCGCCAGACGGCTTTTCCGGCGGCATCACAAATGAAGGCTAACTTTGGCCGGAAATCGCTTATCATTCGCCTGCAATAAATTACGACAATTTTTCCCGGCGTTGACACTTCACGCCACCTGCTTCGGACAACAGCCATGGTCAACTTCCTGAGTTTCCTGATACCGCAAGACAAGAAATTCTTTCGGCTCTTTGAAAAGGCCTCGGCCAATCTGCTGGCCACGTCCCAGGCGCTGGTCGAGATGGTCAATACCACCTCGGCCGACAAGCGCAAGGAACTCATCCGGGAAATCGAGCATCTGGAGCACATCGGCGACGGCTTGACCCATGAAACGTTCAATGAGCTCAGCACCAACTTTATTACCCCTTTTGACCGCGAAGACATCCATGCCATGGTATCTTCACTCGACGACGTGGTGGATTTCATCCACGGCTCGGCAAAACGCATTGACCTCTACAAGCTCACCGAGATTCCTCCGTCCATGTGCAAGCTGGCCGATCTGGTCCTGCAGGGCGCGCAAGAACTGCACACCGCCGTCTCGAACCTGAAGGACATCAAGAAGCCGGAACTCATCCGCGAGGCGTGCGTGAAGATCAACAGCATCGAGAACCATGCCGACGATATCTTCGACATGGCCATCGCCCAGCTGTTCGACGAGGAGAAGGACGCGATCAAGCTCATCAAGACCAAGGAGGTCCTGTCCGCCCTCGAAACCGCCACCGACAAATGCGAGGACGTGGCCAATGCCATTTCCAGCATGATCGTCAAATACTCCTGAGCCGGGAGTACCCGCATGACCCTGCTCATTGTCGTGATCGTGCTCGCCCTGCTGTTCGACTACATCAATGGCTTTCATGACGCGGCGAACTCGATCTCCTGCGTGGTGTCCACCAAGGCCCTGACTCCGATTCAGGCCGTGTGCTGGGCCGCATTCTTCAATGGCGTGGTGCTGTTTCTCGCCCAACACAGCCTGCTGGGTTTCGAATTCCACGTGGCCGACACCGTGGCGAAGATCGTGAAAACCGAATCCATCAGCCTCACGGTGATCCTGGCCGGGCTCCTGGCCGCCATTACCTGGAACCTCTTCACCTGGTGGTACGGCATCCCGAGCAGTTCCTCGCACACCCTGCTCGGCGGATTCGCCGGCGCCGCCATCGCCAAGGCCGGGTTCGCGGTGCTCGCCGACATGGGGAAAATCTATCTCACTCTCGGTTTTATTTTCATGGCGCCGTTGCTCGGCATGCTGCTGGCAATGACGATTTCCATCGTCATTGCCAATCTGTTCCGCCGGGCCAATCCCTCGCAGGCCGACCGCTGGTTCAGGCGCACGCAGCTCGTGTCCTCGGCGGCATTCAGCCTCGGGCATGGCAGCAACGACGCCCAGAAAGTAATGGGCATTATTTCCGCCGCGTTGCTGGTATACGCGCACCAGCAAAGCTCCGGCGCCGTACTGCCCGACTGGGCCGTGGTCGAAACCGTCATCCGCGGAGGGAAACAGCACATAGCCCATATCCCCCTGTGGGTTCAGTACTCCTGTTTTGTCGCCATCGCGCTCGGCACGCTTTCCGGTGGCTGGCGCATCATCCGCACCATGGGCTCGCGCATCACCAAGCTGCGGCCCGTCGAAGGCGTTGCGGCCGACTCCGCCGGGGCCATCACCCTCTACCTCACCCAGTTCTTCGGCATTCCCGTCAGCACCACCCACACCATCACCGGTTCGATCGTGGGGGTGGGTGCCGTCAAGCGCGTGTCGGCGGTTCGCTGGGGCATCACCCACCGCCTGCTGCTGGCCTGGATACTCACCATTCCCGTTACGGGATTCATCGCCGCTATCATGTTCCATGCCTTGAAACCCTTGCTGAGCTGACAATACCGGTACCGCCGCTTGATTTTCCCGGATACACCCTTATTCATGTCAAAGACGCCGCATCTGGCGCTAAAGTTCTTCTTCAACCTGAAATCAGGGCGTCTGAGCGATGCCCGCTGGAGACAATGTGGCTACCATCGAAGTAACGCAGGAAAATCTTCACCAGATCATCAGCGGAAATAACATGGTCATCGTGGATTTCTGGGCGCCGTGGTGCGGTCCGTGTCGCTCATTCGCGCCGGCCTATGAAGCAGCCTCGGAAAAATATCCGGATGTCGTGTTCGCCAAGGTCAACACCGAGGAGCAGCAGGCCCTGGCCGGTTACTTTCAGATCCGCTCGATTCCCACCCTGATGATTTTCCGCGAGAAGATCATCATCTTCTCGCAACCCGGCGCACTGCCGGCCTCGGCCCTCGAGCAAGTCATCGACAAGGCCAAAGCGCTCGACATGAATGAGGTCCGCCGCGAGATCGAGAAGGAAAGTGCCAACGCCCCGAAGAGTGGCTGATACCTCGCTTCCCTGCTTTTCCTGCGTCACCGACCGCCGGCATGTCCGGCGATTATAATCACCTTATGAGCCGGTCATGATCACGGGCGATTCACTGCAACGTTTCATCTTCGAGAACGCGCCGATCCGTGGCGAGATCGTGCACCTTGACGCGACCTGGCAGGCGGTGCTCGAACGGCGCCAATATCCGCCACGCGTACGCGAGGTGCTGGGAGAACTGATGGCGGCCGCGGCGCTGCTCACCTCCACGCTCAAATTCGACGGCCGGCTCATCATGCAGATACAGGGCAACGGGCCGGTCAACCTGCTGGTGGTCGAATGCACCAGCGACCGGACCATGCGCGCCATTGCGCAGTGGCAAGGGGAAATTCCGGACGCGCCGCTCGCCGCGCTGGTGGGCGACGGTCGCCTCGCGGTCACGATCGACCCGCTGAAAGGCAAGGAGCGTTACCAGGCGATTGTCGCCCTGGAGGGATTGACCGTGGCCGAGGCGTTTGAAAACTATTTCGCCCGCTCCGAGCAGCTGGCCACACGCCTGTGGCTCGCCTCCGATCCGCAACAGGCGGCGGGCATGCTGCTGCAACGCCTGCCGGAAGCCGAACCGTCCGACGATGACGACGCCTGGATGCGCGCCGTGCACCTCGGTTCGACCATCACGCGCGAAGAGTTGCTGGCATTGCCGGTGCGCGAGATCGTCCACCGCCTGTATCACGAAGAGGATATCCGCCTGTTTTCGCGCATGCCGGTCAGCTTCCGCTGTTCCTGCTCGCGTACGCGGGTCGAGGCGGTACTGTGCATGCTCGGACGCGACGAAATCCACTCGATTCTCGACGAACAGGGGTCGGTCAGCGTGGATTGCGAATTCTGCGGCTGCCGCTACGAATTTGACCGTATTGATGCGGAACAGCTGTTTGCCGCCCTCCACAGCGCCCCGGCCGCCCCCACGCGCCATTAGGCCGTTGCCCGGCAAATGTGTATAATGCGCGGCCTTTTGGCAGTCACCCCCACGTAAACGGTAAATTCTAATGATTCAGAAACTGCGCAACATCGCCATCATCGCCCACGTCGACCACGGCAAAACCACGCTGGTGGACAAGCTGCTCACCCAGTCCGGCACTTTTGCCGCGCACCAGACCATGGGCATGGGCACACGCATCATGGATTCGAACGACCTGGAAAAGGAACGCGGCATCACCATCCTCGCCAAGAACACCGCGATCCGCTGGAACGATTACCGCATCAACATCGTGGATACGCCGGGCCACGCCGACTTCGGTGGCGAAGTCGAGCGCGTGCTGTCGATGGTGGATTCCGTATTGCTGCTGGTGGACGCCGTGGACGGGCCGATGCCGCAGACGCGCTTCGTCACGCGCAAGGCGTTTGCCCAGGGCCTGAAACCCATTGTCGTCATCAACAAGATTGACCGCCCCGGTGCGCGCCCAAACTGGGTGCTGGATCAGACCTTCGATCTGTTTGACAAGCTCGGCGCGACCGAAGAGCAGCTCGATTTCCCGGTGGTGTACACCTCGGCGCTGCACGGCTACGCCGGGCTCACGCCGGACGTGCGCGAAGGCGACATGACGCCGCTTTTCGAGACCATCATCAAGCATGTCGCGCCGCCCAAGGTCGACCCCGCAGGCCCGTTCCAGATGCAGGTCTCGAGTATCGCCTATTCGAGCTACGTCGGCGCCATCGCCATCGGCCGCATCACCCGCGGCAAGGTAAAAACCAATCAGCCGGTCGTGATCATCGACCACGACGGCAAGACCCGCAACGGCAAGGTCCTGCAAGTGCTCGGCTTCATGGGCCTGGAGCGCACCGAAGTGCCCGAGGCCGAGGCCGGCGACATCATCGCCATCACCGGCATCGAGGGACCGCGCATCTCCGACACCCTGTGCGATCCGAATACCGTCGAAGCCATGCCGCCGCTATCGGTGGACGAGCCGACCGTCACCATGACCTTCGAGGTCAACAATTCCCCGTTCGCGGGACAGGATGGAAAATACGTCACCAGCCGCCAGATTCGCGAGCGGCTCGAGCGCGAGCTGATCCATAACGTCGCGCTGCGCGTGGAAGATACCGGCAGCCCCGACAAATTCCGCGTCTCCGGACGCGGCGAGCTGCATCTCGGCATCCTCCTCGAGAACATGCGGCGTGAAGGCTATGAGTTGGGTGTGTCGCGCCCGCAAGTCATCACCAAGCAAGTGAACGGCGAGACCCACGAGCCGTATGAGCAGCTGACCGTGGACATCGAATCCCAGCATCAGGGCGCGGTCATGGAACAGCTTGGCCAGCGCAAGGGCGATCTGCTCAACATGGAGCCGGATGGAAAAGGACGAGTGCGCCTCGAGTACATGATTCCCGCGCGCGGGCTGATCGGCTTTCAAACCGACTTCCTCACCGCCACCGCCGGCAGCGGCCTGATCTACCACGTGTTCGATCACTATGGCCCGGAGAAAAAAGGCGTGGTCGGCGGGCGCATCAACGGCGTGCTGATCTCGAACGGCACCGGCGAAAGCGTGGCTTATGCGTTGTTCAATTTGCAGGAACGCGGTCGTATGTTCGTCGCCCCGGGTGAAGATATGTACGAAGGCATGATCATAGGCATTCACACGCGCGACAACGATCTCGTGGTGAATGCCCTAAAGGGCAAGCAGCTCACCAACATGCGCGCCTCGGGCTCGGATGAGAACGTCATCCTCGTGCCGCCGATCGAACTCACGCTCGAACGCGCCATCGAATTCATCGATGACGACGAGTTGGTCGAGATAACCCCCCACCACCTGCGCCTGCGCAAACGCTTCCTCAAGGAAACCGACCGCAAACGTGCCGACCGCGCCGCCGCCGGCTGATTTTTGTTTTTTTATTGATGCCTGAAACAAAACGCCCCGCGAGCGGGGCGTTTTGTTTCAGGGTGCTGTAAAACCGGCGTGCGCGACAACGATAGAATGATTATGCTTGGCGCGCCATGCCGTCATTCTCATCCCGCCGCCCATTGCCCGTCCCCGGCGTTTCCCGTCTTGCCGCGGCAAGCATTGCTGTCAGCATGACAGGCGATGACAACGTAAGGACCAGCGCCGAGGAGCTGGCGCGCGCGCTGACGCTGCCATTCGTGGCGATAGCGGAGGCAGACTTTGATTTGTTGCTTGTTCTGACGGCCGAACATCTGGAACTTCGCGACAATCGCGACCCGCAGGTGGGACCGGTCTGCGTGGACTTTTCGCATCTCGATCTGCGTCCCTACAGCCCCCATCTTTCGCGCCGCCAGCCGCTGGCGCGCGCGCTCGGCAAGAAGGCGAAAACGGTGGTGGACGCCACGGCGGGCTATTGCCAGGATGCGTTGTTGTTCGCGCTCATGGGCTATCGCGCCACCGCCATCGAGCGCTCGCCGGTGGTCATGGCGCTGGCGCGGGACGGTCTGCGGCGCCTGACCGCGCGCGCCGGCATCGCGCTGGACAAACGATTGCGGTTGATCGAAGGGGACGGGCGTGTGTTGTTGCCTTCGATAACGCCGCCGCCCGAGGTGATCTATCTCGACCCCATGTTTCCACCCAAACGCAAGAAATCCGCGGCGGTAAAAAAAGAGATGCGCCTGCTGCGTGCGCTAGTGGGCGATGACCCCGACGCACATGAGCTGCTCGAGATCAGCCGCCGCGTGGCGCTGGACCGCGTGGTGGTGAAACGCCCGGACGACGCCCCGCCGCTCGCGCCCGACCCGAGCATGAGCCTCGCGGGTAAACTGGTGCGTTACGATGTCTATCTTACCCGTCGCTGACCCTGCGCATGGCCGAGCCACTGTTTTATACCGAACATTTAGCCGATCCCGGCGCCACGCTCACGCTCACGGGCGACGAGGCACGTCATGCCGCGGCCTCACGCCGGCTTGTGGTCGGCGAGACGCTCTGGCTTTTTGACGGGTGTGGAGGTCTCGTGCGCACCACACTCCTCCAGATAGCAGCGCGTGGGCGCACGCTCGATCTGCGCATCGAAGAACGACATACTGAATTGCCTCCGAAACCGGCGATTCATCTCGCTTGCGCCCTGCCCAAGGGTGATCGCCAGAGCACACTGCTCGACATGGCCACCCAGCTCGGCATGACCGAGTTCACACCGCTGGTTTGCGAGCGCAGCGTGGTGAAGCCCGGCACGAACAGCACCGAGCGATGGCGGCGCATCTGTCTGGAAGCCTGCAAGCAAAGCCGACGATCCTACCTGCCTATTTTGAATCCATCGGCAACACTTCTAGAATTTGTGGCACGGGAAGTGGGTCGGGTTAACACCATCTGGATCGCCCATCCTTCTCCGTCGGCGGTCGCGGTTTCACGTGCCGTCGAGCAAAATGCCTCGGCCGACGTGACAATACTGATCGGACCCGAGGGCGGCTTCACGGAAGAGGAGGTCGAACGGACAACCGGCGCCGGTGCGCGACAAATCGCATTGGGATCGGCGATACTGCGGATTGAAACGGCGGCGGTGGCACTGGTGGCGGCCTTTTCGCTGGCCGCCGGGTCACGCACACCCTAGACAGGGCGGCGAAAGGCAGAAATCACTGGGCCAAGAAGCTCATTATCGGCGGATAGCGGCTTCTCGATGTCGCGCTGCTCCTGGATAACGAGTGGTTCGGGCACGTGTATGCCGAATCCCTGCGCATAATCCACACCCATCTCCCGCAGCTTGGCGAGTATCCGATCATTCTCCACGTACTCCGCCGTAGTACGGATGCCCATCACATGGCCGATGCGATTGATCGCCTCGACCATGGCATAGTCCACTTCGTCCTCGGTCATGTCGCGCACAAATGCCCCGTCGATCTTGATGAAATCCACCGGCAGGTTCTTGAGATAGCCGAATGACGACATGCCGCTGCCAAAATCATCCAATGCGAAGCAGCAGCCGAGCGACCGCAGTGCGGCGATGAATTGAGTGGCGCGTTTCCAGTTGGCAATCGCCGCGGTTTCCGTAATCTCGAAACAGATCCGGCGCGGAGACAAACCCGAGGCATGAAATTGCCCCATCACGAAGTCCAGAAACCCGTCATCACTGAGAGACTGGCTGGATAGATTGACCGCGAGACCCTCTTCCCGCGGATGGTCCGCCAGCCATTCAAAGGCGGTTTTCACCACCCAGCGGTCAACCGTGCTCATCACGCCATAACGTTCGGCGGCGGGGATAAATGCCATGGGCGGCACCAGCTCTCCCTTCTCATCGATCATGCGCACCAGCACTTCGCGAAACGGTTGAACCCCCGATGTGGCGGCCAGCGGTATCACGCGCTGAAAATAAAGCACGAAGCGGTTTTCATCGAACGCCTGCATGATGCGTGATACCCACTCCATTTCCCCGTGCCGTTTCGCAATCTCGCGATCGTCGTCCTGGTGCAGCCAGATACGATTGCGGCCTTTTTCCTTGGCTATGTAACAGGCGCCGTCGGCGGCGCTCAACACAGTGGAAATAGTACCGCTGCGGCCATGGATGCCGACAAGACCGATGGAAACCCCCACGCGGAAGGTCTTGTCCTGCCAGGCAAAGCGGAATTCCTCCAGCGACTGAAGCAGCTTGTGCGAAATTTGCTCGGCCTGCCGGAGGGAGCAGCCTTCCAGCAGGATACCGAATTCATCGCCGCCAAGGCGCGCCAGCGTATCGCTGTCGCGGATCAGGGGCTGCATGAGCCCGGCGACCTGACGCAGGAGTTCGTCCCCCGCGATGTGGCCGCAGGTGTCGTTGATTACCTTGAACTGGTCGAGATCGAGGTAGAGCAATGCGTGACTCTTGTTCTGCTCCGTGGCGCTCGCGAGCAGCCGTTCGAGCAGCACCTCAAGTTCGCGCCGGTTGACAAGCCCGGTCAGCGGATCATGGCTCGCCTGCCAGCTGAGCTGGTTCTGCATGCTGCGCCGTTCAGTGACGTCGCGGAATACAAGAATCGCGCCGACGTCATCGCCGTCGCTGTTGCGGATCGGCGCGGCCGTGTCCTCAATGGCCAACTCCTTGCCGGAACGGCTGACCAGCAGGGTATGCTTGTCCAGGCCGACGATAGGACTGTTGAGAACACCGAGCATCGCCGGATGTTCCAGCGGTTTGCGCGTGGTTTCATTGATGATGCGGTAAATATTTCTCAACGGCTGGCCGCGCGCCTCTCTGCTGCACCAACCTGTCATCTGCTCGGCGGCGGGATTGAGGTAACTTACATTGCCTTGCGCGTCAGCGGCGATCACAGCTTCACCCACGGAATGCAGGGTGATCTCGGCGTGTTCCTTTTCCTGTGCCAGCGCGCTTTCAATAAGGCGCGTACGGTGGACGACATAGGCCGCGATCAACAGACCGAATACAATGGCGATCGCTGTCAGAAACATCATCACCAGATAGGCGGAGCGGTATTCACTCGACGCCTGTGTCGCCGCGGCCCGGCTCTCGCTGCGTTCCATGTCAACCATTTTGTCCAGCCGGTCCAGCATCTCTCTCTGGCGCAACAGGTCGTGATCCAGAATCTCTTCCCGGATACCGTCAGTCTGTTCGTGCGTGATGCGGTCCACCAGCCTCATATGCAATGGCTGATATTCGCGCACCCGTTCCAGTACTTCATTCAGTGCGTTACGTTCCTTTTCGGAAAGGCCAAGCCGGATCAATTCGTCGCGCAACTGGATGAATTGGCCCGCCATGCTCGTGAACCGGCGATACTCTTCCTCGCGCTGGAACGGGTCGTCCATGATGAACATGGCATAAGTGCTGAGCGCGCGCTCACGGACAATGTGGCGCATCGAGAAGATGACGTCGGTTTTGGCGTTGTACTTTTCGGTGATCACGTCGAGGTGATGCTGGATCGCAGCCATGCGCGTGAGGCCCACGGCCGCCAACGCCACCATGAGCGCCAACATCAGAACGAATCCCGAAGCGATGAGATATCGCGAATTGTGCCGAGACATTATTGAATCCGGGTGGGCGGACGGCCCTTGTTCTGGTTATTCGCTGACAACGTTGAACGGCGCGCTGGCTCCGGCGATATTGGCCGGCGTCATTTCGCGCCAATCGCGCCAAATCAAGCTGTTGTCCCCTTCCCTTTGTGGCAAGAAAGCTGCAAGAGACATGCCAGCAATGCGGTTTTTGTGGGTAAGCTCGGGAAGCAGAACGTTGAAAGAAAAGAATAATTTACGGGGCGTGACGATTTAGGACACGGCTCTCAGCGCCATGGAAAAGGCCGATAAAGCGACGACGCACGCCGACCCCTGTCGCTTACCGTCTGTTAATGACCGAATAGCCCGGAATTTTCGCCGGGGGAACCAGAATGGTTCAGGCGTTATAGACCAGATTGACCAGGCTGAAATAGGCATCCATGCCGACATCGCCAAAACTCACTCCGGCGCCGTTGTCGGCAATGCGACGGATCTTGGCGGGGATTCGATGCTGCTTGGTCTCGCCACCGGCGGTCAGGGTAATCCCCAATTCAACGGGGGCATTGAAATAAGGCAGTCCTTGAGGCATACCTTCGATAAAAGCGCCGTTCAGGCTAATGTCGCGCACCGTGCATATCATCACCTGCGCCTGGTAGTTCAGTACCGCATCGATCACTACCGGTACCCGTTGGCTGTCGCGTCTTTCGTTCATGGTCTTAACTACACTCCCCTGGCATAACCGGTGGGCCTTTTGGCGCCGGAATCCCCCAACTGGCGCGCGGCCGTGGCGGTTTTGTTATTAAAAAACCTGTATTTAACGGCTATAAAATACCCGGTTACGCCAAGACTGTCGACGATCATGTGTAACAGGTCGCTAACGTTACACTTTTACCACCGGTCAGCGGCAAACTGGATGTCAAAACATCCCTATTCCGGGACCAGCCAGGACAGGCCGGTGCGGGCGGCCGGATGCTGCCGCAGCACACCAAGGAGTTCCGGCAACAACCGGCGCAGCGTCTGCTCCAGTTTCCAGGGCGGATTGACCACGACCACGCCGCAACCGTTCAGGCGGAAACTGGAATCTTCGGGATACGGGGCGAATTCCGCCAGCAGCATCTTGCGAATTCCGGTGGCCACCAGTGCCCGGTGGAATCGTTCGATCGGGGGACGGGCCTTGATGGGGTACCACAGGGCGTAGATGCCGGAGGACCAGCGATCATGGGCGACTTTCAGGCCTTCGACGACCTGCTCGTATTCCCTGTCCGATTCGTACGGCGGATCGATCAGGACCAAGCCGCGTTTTTCCTTGGGAGGCAGATACGCCTTTAGGCCGGCGTATCCATCCTGCCGCTGCACCACGACCTGCCGGTCGCCGGAAAATCTGGCTTGCAGCAGCGTGCACTCATCCGCTTGCAGTTCCAAAAGCACCATGCGGTCAATGGGCCGCAGGAAAAAACGCGCGATCGCGGGTGACCCGGGGTAATAATGCAACGTGCCATCGGCATTGCTCGCGCGCACGGCGGCGAGATAATCCGCCAGTTCGGGCAGCGGGTTCATGTCCCACAAGCGCCGAATGCCGTCACGGTACTCGCCGGTTTTCTGCGCCGCCTCGCTGTTTAGGTCATATCGTCCCGCGCCGGCATGCGTGTCGACGTAGCAGAACGGTGTGTCTTTCCGGTGCAAGGACGTGAGCAACAGGGAAAGCACGATGTGCTTGAAGACGTCGGCAAAATTGCCGGCGTGGAAGGCGTGGCGGTAATTCAAGGTAAATGATCTCTATAAACCGACTCCCCTTCCCCCTTGAAGGGGGAAGGATGGGATGGGGGTGTAGCGAATATTGTGCCGAGTGCGGGTTGCCTTACTTTCCTTCCTTCAGCCAACCCGCCGCGCGTTCGGCAAAATAAGTCAGAATGGCGTCGGCCCCGGCGCGCTTGATGCAGAGCAAGGATTCCAACACGCCGGCACGCTCATCGAGCCAGCCGTTCTGCGCGGCAGCCATGAGCATGGCGTATTCGCCGCTTACCTGATAGACGAAGGTCGGCACCCCAAATTTGTCCTTCACCCGGCGCACGATATCGAGGTAAGGCATCCCTGGCTTCACCATCACCATGTCCGCGCCTTCCTCGATGTCGAGCGCGACTTCGCGCAGCGCTTCGTTCGTATTAGCCGGATCCATCTGGTAGCTGTATTTGTTGCTCTGGCCCAGATTGGCGGCCGAACCCACGGCGTCGCGAAATGGACCGTAGAAATTCGAGGCATACTTGGCGGCGTAGGCGAGGATGCGGGTATGAACATGGCCGGCCTTTTCGAGTGCGTCACGAATCGCACCGATACGCCCGTCCATCATGTCCGAAGGCGCGACCACGTCGGCTCCCGCCTCGGCGTGCGACAACGCCTGCCTGACCAGCACCGTCACGGTGGCGTCGTTCAACACATATCCCGTGCCGTCGACGAGCCCGTCCTGGCCATGCGAGGTATAAGGATCAAGGGCGATATCGGTAATGACGCCGAGTTCAGGAAATTTTTTCTTGAGCGTGCTGACCGTGTGCGGCACGAGGCCCTTGGGGTTGTACGCCTCCTTGGCCTTGTTGTCTTTCTTCGATGCCGGCACCACCGGAAAAAGTGCGATCGCCGGCACGCCCAGTTTCAGGAGTTTTTCCGCCTGCTTGAGCAGCAGATCCGGCGTGACACGGCTGATGCCCGGCATGCTCGGAACCGGTTCCGAACGGTTCTTGCCTTCCATGACAAACACGGGCTGGATGAGGTCGTCCGCGGCGAGGCGCGTCTCGCGCATGAGCCGGCGTGAAAAATCATCGCGACGCATGCGCCGCATGCGGGTGCGCGGAAATTTTCCTGTTTCACTTGTCATGATGCCGCTAGCCGCCGCTGGAGGGTTTTGCCTAATGCTAGCCTAGTCGTCAGCCGGGTGAAATGGCGGAAGTTACTTAAAGAAACCGAAGCGCATGAGCCGGCGGTACCGGCCCATGCGTCGTTGGTGTGACCGGGAATTACTTGACCTTTTTGGCCTTGGCGACCGGTTTGGGCGCTTTCTTCGGTTTTGCCTTGGGAGCGGCTTTTTTCACCGCCGCTTTCTTGGGCATGACTTTTTTTGCCGCGGGCTTGGGCTTCGCCGCCGGAACCACCGCCTTGGCCTTGGCTGAGGGTGGCGCCTTCGCCACTTTAGCCGCTGCCTTGGCGGCCGCAGCCTTGGCCACCGCCGCAGCCTTGGCCTTAGCCGCCTGCCTGGCCGCGGCCGACTCGATCTTGCCCATCACATCCGCGAGCGGCCGGATCTGGGATTCGATGATATCCGTGACGTTCTTGAAGATGGCGCTCACCGCGCCCACACCGCGGACGGTGCGCAGCTTGCCTTGGGCCTTGTAATAATTGACCAACGGCGCCGTCTGCTGTTGGTAGACCTTGAGACGGTTGGCAACCGTTTGTTCATTATCGTCGGAGCGGTGTGTCAGCGCACTGCCGCACTTGTCACACTTGTTGGCGGTTTTTGGCGCCGAAAAATAGATATTGTAGATGGCGCCGCAGGAGCCGCAGGTACGCCGGCCGGTCAGGCGCTTCAGCAGCACGTCGGTATCGACGTCCACCAGCAGCGCGAGCTGCAGTGGCTGGCCGAGGCGCGCGAGCATCGCATCGAGCGACTGGGCCTGCGGGATATTGCGCGGAAAACCATCGAGGATGAAACCGCTCTTGGCGTCGGGCTTGGCCAGGCGTGCCTGAATCATACCCAGCACGACATCGTCCGTGACCAGCTGACCGGCGTCCATGGCCGCTTTGGCCCGTTTGCCCAGGTCAGTGCCGGCCGCGACTTCGGCCCGCAGCAGATCACCGGTAGACATTTGAGGAATTTTATACTTCTCAACCAATAACTTAGCTTGCGTTCCCTTGCCGGAACCTGGCGCTCCCAATAGCACGATTCTCATGGTTCTCTCGCTTTAAGTTCCTGGTGGGTGGTGTGATCTTCGGATTTTTCCCTAGTTTAATCGCCGGGGCGCGTAAACTACAATTTTGCCTACCCCGGCGTCAATGGCCCCCTATAAATGTGGCCTATCGCCCGATTGATGTTTCCAAATGTTCCAAGGAGGGAAAGTTGGGTAAGCTCGTTTCTCCAGAGTGCCCCATGCTCGAAAAAACCCGTGAGATGGCTCCCTATTATCCAGTCCGATGAATATTCCGGATTTCACTGACAGTGAACTTTGGGCGGTGCGCAGCACGCTGAAAGAACGCTATGGCAAGGAAATCGAGCCGCAACTCGCCGATACCGAGGTGATGCTCGGTGGCGAGACCGACGGCATGGGCTGGTGCCCGACTCTGTTCTGGAGCGCCAAGGGCGCCAACTTTGCCATCGTGAAACTCGGCTCCGAGCGCTACCGGGCCTATTTCTATTATCATCCGGAATACCAGCTCGGGACCGGCATCGACAACCACGATAATATCGGCGATTGCGTGGTCAGCGTACTGCAGGTGGAAGCCGATCATGTCCGCAAGCAGAAAATCAGCAACGATCAAAATCCAGCGAAGACCGACGAGGCCGCGCCGGATAAAACGGATACATCACCGTTCTTCTGGGGAGACTAAGACGTATGGCAAAAAGTAAATCCAAAAATGCATTCTACGCCCAGTCGGGCGGCGTGACCGCGGTGATCAATGCCTCGGCCTGCGGCGTGCTGGAAACCGCGCGCAAGTACCCGAACAAGATCGCCAAGGTCTACGCCGGCCGCAACGGCATCATCGGCGCGCTTACCGAAGACCTGATCGACACCAGCAAGGAATCCGTCGCCGCCATCAAGGCGCTGCGCCACACACCTTCGGGCGCCTTCGGCTCCTGCCGCTACAAGCTGAAGAGCCTGGAACAAAACAAGCGTGAATACGACCGCCTGATCGAAGTGTTCAAGGCGCACGACATCGGTTACTTCTTTTACAACGGCGGCGGCGATTCGGCCGACACCTGTCTTAAGATTTCCCAGCTTTCCGAAACCATGGGTTATCCGATCCAAGCGATCCACGTGCCCAAGACCGTGGACAACGATCTGCCGATCACCGACAACTGCCCGGGCTTCGGTTCGGTCGCCAAATACATCGCCGTCAGCACGCGCGAAGCGAGCTTCGACGTGGCTTCCATGGCCAAGACATCGACCAAGGTGTTCATTCTGGAGGTCATGGGCCGGCACGCCGGCTGGATCGCCGCCGCCGGCGGCCTCGCCTCCACCCCGGACACCGAAATTCCGATCGTGATCCTGTTCCCCGAGGTCGCCTTCGACAAGGAAAAATTCCTCGCCAAGGTTGACGCCAACGTCAAGCAATACGGCTATTGCACAGTCGTCGTGTCCGAGGGAGTAAAAAGCCCGGATGGCAAATTCCTCGCCGATCAGGGACTCAAGGATGCCTTCGGCCACGCACAGCTCGGTGGCGTCGCGCCGGTGGTGGCGGGCATCATCAAGGATGGCCTCAACCTCAAGTATCACTGGGGCGTCGCCGATTACCTGCAACGCGCGGCGCGCCACATTGCCTCAAAGAGCGACGTGGATCAGGCCTATGCCATGGGCAAGGCCGCGGTGGAGTTGGCGGTGAAAGGCCACAATTCTGTCATGCCCACGGTCGTGCGCGTATCCAGCAAGCCGTATAAATGGAAAGTGGGTCAGGCGCCGCTCAACAAGGTGGCCAACGTCGAGAAGATGATGCCCAAGGATTTCATTACCGACGACGGCTTCGGCATCACGGCGAAATGCCGCACGTATCTCGAGCCACTTATTCAGGGCGAAGATTATCCACCGTACAAGAACGGCATGCCGCAGTACGTGCGGCTCAAGAACGTCGCGGCGAAGAAGAAACTCGGCGAGTTCAAGTTGTAATTTTCTGAACCGGCAGGGACACCAGGAAATTCAGATATAAATTTTGTTTTCTCTTGGTGATAAAAGTTCTTATGACATTGGAAAAGGCAATGGAATTGCTCAAGGTCCAGGCGGATTTCGGCGGGTTTTACAACGCCAATTCGGCCAAGCTGATTCTGGCCGAAGTCAGCCGCGAACACGGCCAGGCGGCGGTGGACCGGCTGGTCCGCGAATTGAATCTCGACAAGGTATTCGGCTTCGAAGCGGGAATGCATTTCGAGGGCGGACTGGTAATTAAAAAGTGAAAGTTCCGTCGAGATTGATTTTTATCAATGTGGCGATTCATTCGATTCAGTTACTTTCTGTGCTCTTTCATTATTCACAACGCGCCAAGCGGCGCAGCGTCGTCTAACTTGCAGGAGAAAACACATGTCTGACAGTCTGATCTTTGCACTTGCCTGCGCCGCCGCGGCCATTCTCTACGGCGTGGTGTCCATCAAATGGGTCCTGGCCAAACCCACCGGCAACGATCGCATGCGCGAAATTGCCGCCGCGATCCAGGAAGGCGCCTCGGCCTATCTCAACCGCCAATACACCACGATCGGCGTGGTGGGCGTTATCCTGTTTCTGGTTATTTACTTCGTGCTCGACCCCCGCACCGCCATCGGCTTCGCCATCGGTGCGATCCTCTCCGCCGCGACCGGTTATATTGGCATGAACATCTCGGTACGCGCCAACGTGCGCACCACCGAGGCGGCCAAGGACGGGCTCAATGCGGCGCTGCAAGTCGCGTTCCGCTCGGGGGCCATTACCGGCTTGCTGGTAGTGGGCCTCGGACTCATGGGAGTGGCCGGTTACTATGCGATTCTTCAGCATCTTTCCCCTGACGCCACTCAATCCACTCTGATCGCGCCGCTGGTAGGACTGGCGTTCGGCGGTTCGCTAATCTCGATCTTCGCGCGTCTCGGCGGCGGCATCTTCACCAAGGGCGCGGACGTGGGCGCGGACCTGGTGGGCAAGGTCGAGGCCGGCATCCCCGAGGACGACCCGCGCAACCCGGCGGTGATCGCAGACAACGTCGGTGACAACGTCGGTGACTGCGCCGGCATGGCCGCCGATCTGTTCGAAACCTACGCGGTGACCATCATCGCGACCATGCTGCTCGGCAGCCTGGTTCTGCCGAATTTCGGCAACGCCGTGATGTATCCGCTAGTCCTCGGCGGTGTGTCCATCATCGCCTCCATCATCGGTACATTCTTCGTCAAGGTAGGTAAGAGCGGAAAAATCATGAACGGCCTGTACCGGGCCGTAATCGTTTCCGGCGTGCTGGCCGCCATCGCTTTCTATTTCGTGACGGACAAAATGATGGTCGGTAACGGCTTCTACAGCACCATGCAGATTTACGGTGCGGCGCTCATTGGTCTGGCACTCACCACCGCGATGGTGGTCATCACCGAGTACTACACCGCGACCGAGTTCAGCCCGGTGCAGAAGATCGCGCAGGCTTCGACCACGGGCCATGGCACCAACGTCATCGCGGGTCTCGGTCTTTCCATGAAGGCCACGGCACTACCGGTCCTCGCGGTGTGCGCCAGCATCTGGGGCGCCTATGAGCTTGCGCAGCTTTACGGCATTGCCATCGCCGCGACCTCGATGCTGTCGATGACCGGCGTCATCGTGGCCCTCGACGCCTACGGTCCGGTCACCGACAATGCCGGTGGCATCGCCGAAATGGCGGAACTGCCGAAGAAGGTGCGCGACGTCACCGATCCGCTCGACGCCGTGGGCAACACCACCAAGGCCGTGACCAAGGGCTACGCCATCGGTTCGGCAGGCCTGGCGGCGCTGGTGCTGTTTGCCGACTACACGCACGCGCTGTCGGATCACCTGCACATCCCGGTGGAGAATCTGGTGTTCAATCTCTCCAATCCCAAGGTGATCATCGGACTCTTCATCGGCGGCCTGATCCCTTACCTCTTCGGCGCCATCGCCATGGAGGCCGTGGGCCGTGCGGCTGGCTCGGTGGTGGTGGAAGTGCGCCGCCAGTTCAAGACCATCAAGGGGATCATGGAAGGCAAGGCCAAGCCGGATTATTCGAAGGCCGTGGACATGCTGACCAAAGCCGCTATCAAGGAGATGATCATTCCGTCATTGTTGCCGGTACTGGTGCCGATCATCGTCGGTTTCACCCTCGGGCGCGAGGCCTTGGGCGGCGTGCTGCTCGGTTCCATCGTCACCGGCATCTTCGTCGCCATCTCCATGACCACCGGCGGCGGCGCCTGGGATAACGCCAAGAAGTACATCGAAAACGGCAAATTCGGTGGCAAGGGTTCGGACGCACACAAGGCCGCCGTAACCGGCGATACCGTGG
>Ga0209515_10002988_pt1 | contig 24845 bp, 31 predicted proteins | sample Subgroupgradi54m_FD_187454 | JGI IMG/M metagenome (GOLD analysis project Ga0209515, IMG submission 187454) | Subsurface groundwater microbial communities from S. Glens Falls, New York, USA - GMW60B uncontaminated upgradient, 5.4 m (SPAdes)... ... | reverse complement strand
GAAAGACCTTTCTGGCGGGGGTGCTGGGCGAATTGATCGACGACGGCCGGGCCCTGCCCAAGACCGTCTCCGGCATGGTCGAAGCGGCCTCGGAGCGGCTGCTGACCCAACGCAAGGTGCTGGTGATCGACGAGGCCGACAAGCTGGTCGACCGCGGCTATGTGGAGCTGATCCGCGATCTGTATGAGGCCAGCCAGCGGCCGATCGTGCTGATCGGCGAGGAGCAGTTGCCCGACAAGCTGAAACGGAACGAGCGGGTGCATAACCGGGTGCTGGAATGGGTGCCGGCCCAGGCGCTGGACTGGGAAGACGGCTGCCACCTGCGCGCCCTGTACTGTCAGGGCGTCCAGCCCGACGACGCGCTGCTGCGGGCGGCGCTGGAGAAGGCCCCGGCGGCGCGGCGGCTGGTCGTCAACCTGGATCGCTTCCAGGAGCATGGTCTAACGCTCGGGCTGGATGTGATCGGCCTGAAGGAGTGGGGCGACCGCGACTTCTACACCGGCGAGGCGCCGGCCCGCCGCACGGGAGGCAAGCGGTGAGCTCCCGATCCGCCCGCCAGCAGGCCACCGACGGCACCCGGCGCGATGCGTTGTGGGCGGCCATGCGGAACCAGCGGCGGTTTTCGATCAACTCGGCCGGAGATGGGGCGCAGGTGGCGCGCTCCACCGCCAAAAGCTATGTGCAAAGCCTGGTGGCGGGCGGGGTGATCGTTTTCGATGGCATGATGACCTCGGCCAAGGGCTTCCCGGAGAAAGCCTACACGTTCACGGCCGACGATGTGTCCGTCGCTGCGCCGAGGGTGCGCAAGGATGGCGCGGCCAGCCGCATTGGTGCCGTGCAGGATCAGATCTGGCGGACGATCAAGATGCTCAAGGTCTTCACCGTGCATGAGCTGGCCGTCGAAGGGTCGACCGAAGAGGTACGGGTGCGGCCCGATACGGCCATCGGGTATCTGCGCATCCTGGCAGCGGCCGGCTATCTGGTCGCGGAGGGTCGGGGGAAGGCGATCATCTACCGTGTGGTGCCCACCCTGTGCCGGGGGCCGGAGGCGCCGGTGGTGCAGGACTTGCAGCGGGTCTATGACCCGAACCGCCGCAAGGTGGTGTGGGAACGGGAGGTCACGGCGTGACCAATCCCAACCTGCTGCCCCGCGACACCGACCCGGAATGGCTGGCGCTGCTGCGGGCCAAGGCCCGCGCGACCAGCATCCAGGCCGCTGCCGATGTCATCGGCATGAAGCGCCCATCGGTATCGCTGCTGCTGTCCGGCACCTATCCGGGCGGCACCGGCCCCGCCGAAGCCCGCGTCCTGGCCGCGCTGAAAGGCCGCGTCGTCTGCGCGGCCCTGGGCGAGATCGACTCCGCCACCTGCGCGGAGTGGGCGGCCAAGCCGTATTCGGCCAGCTCCAGCCACCGTGTCGCCATGTACCAGGCCTGCCGGGCCTGCTGCAACAGACCCAGGAACGGGGAAAGCCCATGCTGACCGATGATCTGCTCAACCTGTCCGCCGGTCTGGCCGAGGCGGTACGGACCAACCGGGTCACGCCCGCGCTGGTCGCCGACGCGGTGCTGCAACTGTCCGGCATGGTGGCTCAGGCCGCCGTGCTGGAACAGCGCCCGCTGTTCCATGTCCGCCCGCAGGACGGCATGGACGACGCATTCTCGCCGGTCGAGCCGGTCGAGGTGGCGCTGGAGCTGCTGCGCCAGGCACTGGCGCTGGAGGCCCGCAGGGCCATGGCGAGGGCGTCATGATGAAGCCCGCCCTGTCCATCGGTCACATCATTCATCAGGTGGCCAAGTTCTATGGCATCGACCCGGTGCTGATGACGTCGCCGCGCCGGGCGCGGGTGCTGGCCCGGCCGCGCCAGGTGGCCATGTGGCTGTGTGCCGAGCTGCTGCCGGAGGCATCGCTGCCGACCATCGCCGCCCGGCTGAAGCGCGATCACACCACGGTGCTGTACGGCATCCGGACCATCGCCACCATGCGCCGGTCCGACCCGGCGATCGCCACCGCCACGGACGCCCTGCGCGGCGCACTGGCGGCCGAAACATCCCCGCCTCCGGCCGATCTGGCCCTGGCGGCCGAGGCAGCCGCCGGGGTGCTGGGCAACTTCCAGCATGCCCTGGTGGCCCTGGTCCACCGTGATCCGGCGGGCGCGCTGGTGCTGTTCCGGCGCTGGCATGCCGAGATGCGGGAGGTTCTGCCATGAGCCTGCTCCGCCTCCTGTTCCCCTGGCTGTTCGGCTCCCGTGGCGGCTGGATCGCCCATCCCGAACGCCTCGCCCTGTCCGGCGCTGTCCGTGCCGCTCACCACCACACCCTAGAGAGAGACTGACCATGACCGTCGCCACCACCGTTCCCGCCAATATGCTGCCCGGGGCCCGCGATATCCCCGGCCTGGGTGTCCACCTGCGCAATTCCCTGGGTCATCTGGTGCATATCGACGCCATCAATCCCGCGGACCTGCTGGAGCACGAGATGGTCTACAAGATCACCGACTACGGCCTGGAACTGCGTGGCTATATGGCCCGCTTTCTGGCCCATTCCCGCACCGATCTGGGCGACTACGACGCGGTTCTCGCTCAGGAATACAAGATTGATGCCGGCGCCCGCTCCAAGAAGGGCAACCGCACCTACACCAGCTTTGACGCCCTCCGTCAGGTGGAGGTCAAGATGCAGGATCGCCGTGCATTCGGGCCGCAGTTGGACGTCGCCCGCGCCGGCCTCGACGACATGATCCGCCGCCACGGTGCCGGCGCCCGGCCGATCCTGATGACCCTGGTCAGCCTGGCGTTTGGCGTCGGCGAGAAGGAAGACAAGGTTGATATGGCGGCTCTGCTGGCCCTGCGTCGCCAGAATTTCGATGATGAGGCCTGGCCGGATATCCAGCGCGCGATCGGTGACGCCATTCGTGTGGTCGGCACCAAGGAATACCTGCGCATCCTCGCGCGACCCAACCTCAACGCGACTTTTGAGCCGATCAAGCTGGCGTTGTCGGCCATCGACCCCGCCCCCGAAGACTTCGATCTGCCCAGCCCGCGCCGCCAGGTCGAACAAAGCCGCCCGACCGTTGCGGACGCCCTGGAATGCCTCAAGGACGGCAATGTAACGGGGGCTGCGGTGATCCTGGCACGACTGCTCCGTGACCTGGGGGGTGATGTCACGGACGAGGTTTCGGCGTGGATTGATGGCGGCTGCGACAATTATACCGCCAAGGAGACGGCCGATGACATGCGGTAAACCGGAAAGCGGACTCGTGGACGTCCATGAGGCCTTGGCCGATCCCGTGAAGGGACCGGGCATGCAGACCACGCTGGACTTCCTGAACATCTGCTCCCACCTCGTTCCCGTCCGCGGGCCTGACGCAGTGCTGTCCGGCCTCATTACCACCTTCATGCATATCGCCCACATGGTCGGCCTGCATGCGGAAGCGGTGGCCACTCTGCACGCGGCGATCGAGCAGATTGAAAATCCGATCGGGCTGCAGCAGTCCGGCCCGTCGAAGATGATGGCCGAGCGCCAGCGCGCCGACGTGGCGGGGAGGGCCTGAGCATGGGCATCACTCCCGACATGTTAGCCGCCATGTTCGAAGACATGGCCAATACCAGCCTCGGCGGCGGGGCGGCCCGCAAGGCTTATCTGGCCTGCGCCAAGCTCGTGCGTGAGCATCTGGGTCGGACACCGGGCATCCTGCCCGACCGGGCGGACATCCCCGAAAACTCCGACGCCGCCCATGCCGCCGCTGAACGGCTGGAGGACAGTCCAGATTTCAGGCACCTAGTGGTGCTGGTGTCGGCGCACGAAGACGGCTGGCAGACGCGGATCTGGGGCGCCACCCCACCGCACCGCGCGATCGCAGCGGCCATGGCGGATGCCTGCCTGGATGGACTGTCGGTCAATCCTGCGCCGCCCTGGCTGGAGGAGACATTCCATCTGCTGGCTCAACAGCCGCTGGCCGATCAACCGGCATGACGACATCCAGGCGAAACGCCCACGCGAGAGCGTGGGTGTCGACGGGGAACGGCCTTCCCGCCCTGATGAGCCAGGCTAAGCACAGGATACCGACCATGATGAAAGTCATTGATGCGCCGATCGACATGGAAGAACTGGCCGTGCGGATCGCGGAGGCGTGCCTCGGGTTGAAACGGCCGGCCGGGGTCTCCGCGGCGACCGTATTGCGGGGATTTGAATCGGATATCCCCGGCGGACAAGACATGGTCGCGGGGTTCCGCCGCGCCGCATTGGCGGCGGTGAACTATGTCGCCGAGCGCATTACAGCCGGCGGCAACATGGCATCGGTTGAGGGCACCGGCCATGTCCACTGACCCCACCCGCCAGGCCGAACTGGCCAAGATCCACATCGCGCGCAAAGACCTGAAGCTGTCCGACGTCGACTACGAGGCGATGGTCAGCCGCGCCTCGGGCGGCAGCGCCAGCTCGGCGAAAGACCTGGACAGCGCCGGGCGGGGCCGGCTGCTGGGGGCCCTGCGCAAGATGGGGTGGAAGCCGAAGGCCAAGGCGGGCGGGCGCATCGCCGGGGACACCTCGTCGCGGATGATCCGGGGCCTATGGATCGAACTGGCCAAGGCCGGACGGCTGCGGGACGGCTCGGAGGCCGCGCTCCGAAAGTGGGTCGAAAACGAGACCGGCAGGAGCGACCTGACATTCTGCTCGACCACGGAGAAAGCCAAGCTGATCCAGGCCCTGAAATCCTGGACGGCCCGGCCGCAGGCGGCGCCATGAGCGCACTCAAGGTGCCGCGCCTGTCGGGCCCGCTGGGCGAGCTTCAGCGGCGGGGCCATGGCGGTGCCGCGGTGCGCCTGGTGCTGACATTGGGCGGCACGAAGCGGTATGTTCCGTTCGTCGCCCGTCACGGTCAGAAGCTGGTGGAGATCATGGGGCTGGCCGCTGCCCAGGCGCTGGGCGACATCGCCCGGGAGGAAGCGACGGGGGCGGGAGAGTATCGGGGCGAGGGGAAGACCCTGGATCTGCCCAGCCGCACGACGCTGGAGCCGACCCTGAAGGGCGAGATCTTCCGCCATGGCGGGACCGACCGGCAGGTGGCTCTGGATCTTGGCTGCACCGAGCGCTATGTCCGGCTGTTGCGCCAGAGCGCGGGCAAGGTAAAGAAGAAATCGCGGCCGAAGGATGAGCGGCAAATCGACTGGATAGACCTGTTACACACGGAGGTATAGATGTTAATCGAATTGCCCGGCGGAGACTTTGTTGATCACACGCAGTTCAAAGCCATCACCGCCCGCGCGACGGGCGATCAATGGCGGATGGAAGTGACGTTCAACGACGGTTCCGCCGCCCCGTTCGCGGCGCCGTCCGAGGCGGCGGCCCGGGAGGCGGTGAAAGCGCTGGCCGTCAAGGTCAACGCCATGACGGCCAGCGCTACCATGTCGCCCGACCATCTGCGCCAGATGGTCGCGGATCGGAATAAGACGGTCCGCAAGTAATACGCGGAACTCGTTCCGGCTAAGCCCCTCGTTCTTCGAACCCGTACTGTCGGCCTCACCATCCCCCGCTGGTGAGGCCGTTTCATGTCCGCCCTTCTCGATCCCCATTCCTTGAGCGACCTGGAAATCTTCGCCCGCACCCTGTGGGGCGAAGCGCGCGGCGAGGACTGCATTGGCCGCCATATGGTGGCCAATGTCATCATGAACCGGGTCAACGCCGACCTGGGCCATGACGGTAAGCCCGACTGGTGGGGCGAAGACATCAAGGGCGTCTGCCTGAAGATATACCAGTTCAGTTGCTGGCTGCCCGCCGATCCCAACCGCATCAAGCTGCTGACGGTGACCACGGCCGACCCGGTGTTCCGGGAATGCCTGGAGATCGCCGAGGCGGCCATCGCCGGCCGTCTGGAAGATCTGACCAGGGGCAGCACCCACTACGCCAATGTGGTGCTGCTGACCAAGCTGGGCACGCTGCCGGCCTGGGCCACGCACGTCAACTGGCGGGTCCGCCACGGGCACCACGACTTCTTCCTGGTGCCGTGATGGAGCTGCCGGGCTTACCTATCCCGGCCGTCGAGTTCGCCCGGCTGGCGGCGGCGGCCTATGACCCCGCTACCACTCCCGACTTCGTCGCCGGCTCATCCGAGATCTACGTCACACGCCTGGGTGACGAGATCATTCTGACTTGGCGCGGCTCCAGCGACATCGCCGACTGGCGCATGGACCTGTGGTCGGTGCCGGGCTATGCGCCGGATCTGCAATGCTGGGCCCATTCCGGGTTCCTGGAATGCGCTCATCAGGCATGGCCGATCCTGTGGTTCTGGCTGAACAAGAACCCCGGACGGGTCTGGCTGTGCGGCCATTCCAAGGGCGCGGCCGAGGCGACGGTGATCGCCGCGCTGATGACCCGCTTCGGCCGCCCGCCGGCCGGGCTGGTGACCTTCGGCAGTCCGCGCGTCGGATTTTCCGGCCTGTCGTGGTGGCTGCGCGGCATCCCGGTCTGGCTGTTCGTCCACGGCGCCGACCGCATTACCCGCCTCCCTTTCCTCTGGGGCTGGCGACCCATCCGCCCGCCCATCGTCATCGGCCGGCCCGGTCACCCGCTCGCCGACCATCTGATCCCCCGTTACATCGCTGCTCTGTCCGAGGAGGCCCCCGTGCCCGAAGCTCTCCCCCTGCCTACAGCCAAGCCCTTGTATCTCTCCAAGGGTGTGATTGGCGGCGCCGTTGCCGTCGCCGCAGCCGGCGCTCAACTGGCCGGTGTCGATACGACGGTCATTGCCCCGCTGCTCGATCTGGTTGGGCTCGATCCGTCGAGCGTCACCCCGGCGGCCGTGCTGTCCAGCCTCGGCGTGTCGGGCGGCGTCCTGGCGATCATCGGCCGGGTCTATGCCACCGCGACGTTGACGGCCCGGGCCCTCCGCCGGCCCAGCACGGCCCTGTCGATGCTGGCGGGTCCGGCGCTGGCCGGCGCCGTGATCCTCGGCGCCGTCGGCCCGCTGGGCGCCTGCGCGACCGGTGTGGTCATGCCGGGCCCGGTCGCCGACATCACCGCCCGCTCGGCGCTGCATCAGGTGGCGTCCGGTCGGGCCAACCTCAACGCCGTGCTGGCCGCCGCCGTGTATGTCCAGTCCGGCCAGGCCACCGGCCATCTGACGGACACGGTGCGCGAGCTGTCGGCCAGCGCCGCCGCCGCCATCGACCGCGCCGACGCGGTGGCCACCGCCGGGGCCTCGCAGACGGTGGTCACCGTCATCCTCTCGGCCGCCCATCGCGACCTGCGCGAACTGGCGGCGGCCATGGCCAAGGAAGTGCGCGGCTCGGTGCTGGCGCTGATCGCCACCGCGTCGGTGGAACGCGGCCTTGACCTGGGGTCGAACCTGGCGATCGGCGCCACCGCCGCCGCCCACACCCGCCTGACCGCCTGGGAGAGTGAGGCGCGCGACCCGACCGCGGCTGAGAGCGCGGCGCTGGCCGCGGAAACCGGGTCGCTGCTGGCGATCATCCGGGGTGAATGATGGTCGACCTGGTCGACAGCGCCCAGGAGCACGAGCACCGCCTGCGCCAGGAGGCACTGGCGCGGGCGGCGGCCCGGGGGCAGGGGGCAGGGCGGGCGGAGTGCGTCGACTGCGGCGAGCCCATCCCACTGGGACGCCGGTCGGCCATGCCCCATGCCGAGACCTGCGTCAACTGTCAGCGGGACCGGGAGCGGAGGATATAATGGAAACCGGAAATCTGGCCGAATGGACCGATATCGGCCTGAAAGTCGCCGGCGCACTCGCGATCCCCCTGTTCGGGGTGGGCATGTGGATAATCAACAAGGCCATGGTTACGCGCAAAGATTTTGAGGCGTGGTCGGCCTCTCACGAGGTCGAACATCAAGGCCTTGAGGCGCGGCTGACGGCTGGCGAAAGCCGCTTTGTGCATCTCGAAACCACCCTGTCGCACATGCCGACCAAAGGCGACGTGGAGGTCGTGCGGGCCCAGGTGGGCCGGGTCGAAGGCGCGGTGCAGGGCCTGACCGCCGGAATGGACGGCCTGACCCGCGCCATCGGCTCGGTCGGAGACCAACTGAACATCCTGCTGTCCACCCATATCCGATGAGCCCGCGCATGGCCACCCCCGACATCACCGAACGCCTCGCCGAGCACCGCCGCCTGTGCATCCTGCGCGCCCTGGCCGAAGACCCGACCGGCCGGCTGCGCCGCGATCTGCTGACCGTGCTGGCCCTGGCCGAGGGTAGTGCGAATCTGTCGCTGCTGACCGACTGTCTGGGTGACCTGGACCACCCGGTCAGCCGCGATCAGGTCCACACCGCCGCCGTCTGGTGCGTGGCCCAGGGGCTGGCGGTGCCGCAGCCTGATGGGGATATCGCCGGCTGGCACCTCACCGATACCGGCGGGGAAACGGCATCCGGCCGCACCGTCACGCCCGGCATCGCCCCGCCGGCCACCTGCGATTGGCTGGTGCTGAGGCTGTCGCAGTTGGCGGTGAAAGCCAATGCCACCCAGGTGCTCGAGGATTGGGGGTGGTTTCAGGAAAGGGGACTGGCGAGCCCTGGGCTGTCCGTCATGTCCCTGCGCCTGACCGGTCGCGGCGCCGAGGTCGCGGCCGGACGGCTGGTTGTCGAGGGCGTCAAAAAGCCGTCGTTCGGCGCCATGCTTAACGCCGCTGCCACCATCGGTAAATCAATCCTGGGAGGCTGATTTGGCACGCCCTCCAGAAGAGGTCGATGCGCTCCGGCGCGGCTATGTGGTCGAGCGCCTGCCGCTGGAGAAGGCGGCGAAAAATGCCGGCATCCCTCCCGGCACGGCACGCAAGATGAAGTCGCGGGCGGCGGCCAAAGGCGACGACTGGGACAAGGCCCGCGCCGTATCCGCCCTGACCCAGGCCGGCAGCGGCGTGGTCGCGCAGATGGTGCTGACTGATTATCTGGTCGTGCATCAGGTGACCATGGCCGAACTGGCCGCCGCCACCGACCTGCCGCCGATGGACAAGGCCGAGGCCATGTCGAGGATGGCCGACGCCTTCACCAAGACCATGTCGGCTGTCGCCAAGGCCGCGCCCGACCTCGGCCGCTATGCCGTGGCCTCGGAGGTCATGACCGACTTCGCCAAATTCGTGCAGGAACAGTTTCCCCAGCATGCCGCCGCCCTGGTCGAGGTGCTGGAACCCTTCGCCGCTGCCCTGGCGGACAAATACGGGTGAATCATGGATGCGCTTGTTTGCCCTTATTGCGCCAGGCCCCTGCTGGATTGCGGAGAAATAGTGCTCGACGAGGAACTTGCCTTCGGAGAGGCGGGCATCTGTGACTCCTGTGGCTCAGCGTACACCGCCGCCATTGACGGCGGTGTACGGGCCATTTCCTGGGAAGACGTGGCATTCTGATGGCCAAGAAGGTCGCCCAGAAGGATTTTTTGAAGACCATCGCCGCGGTTGCCGCCGAGGCGCGGCGGCGGATCGAGGCCGGCTGTGCCGGCTTCGATCCCGACCCCAAGGCGGCGGCGGCGCGGCGCGATCGGGCGCGGTCCGATTTCGGCTTCTTCTGCCGGACCTATTTCCCGCACCATGTCAGCTCTGCCCCGTCGCGGTTCCATCTGTGGAGCTATGAGCGGCTGCCGGCCGTGGTCTTCCATCCCCAGGGCCTGCGGGTGGCGATCGCCGCACCTAGAGGCAATGCCAAGACCACCACCTGGGCGCAGTTGGGGACGCTGTGGTGCCTGGCCTTCGGCCATAAGCGCTTCCCGGTGATCATCAGTGACGCCTTCGACCAGAGCGCCATCATCGTCGAAGGCATCAAGGCCGAGCTGGAAGCCAATCCGCGCCTCAATAACGACTTCCCCGACCTGGCCGGAGTCGGGCCGGTGTGGCAGGTCGGCGTGATCGTCACCCGCACCGGCTCGAAGGTGGCGGCGTTCGGCTCGGGCAAGCGGCTGCACGGCGTGCGCCATGGCACCCAGCGCCCGGATATCGTCTTTTTGGATGATCTGGAGAACGACGAGAACGTCAAATCCCCCGAACAGCGCGACAAGCTGGAGCGCTGGATCGACCGGGCGGTGGACCCGCTGGGGCCGCCCGACGGGTCCATGGACATTATTTATGTCGGCACCGTGCTGCACTACGACGCAGTGTTCTCGCGCAAGCTCAAGAACCCGATGTGGCGGTCCCAGGTGTTCCGCGCCATCGCGGTTCATCCCCATCGTCAGGATCTGTGGGACAAATGGGAAGAGGTTCTGCGCAACGACGGTGAGGAAGCGGCCGACGCCTATCATGCCGGGCACCGGGCGGAGATGGACGACGGCGCCGCGGTGATCTGGCCCGAGGTCCAGCCCTATGTCATGCTGCGCAAGATCAAGGTGCGGATCGGCGCCTCGGCCTTCGCCACCGAGTACCAGAACGAGCCGTCGGAGGTCGAAGACCAGCTGTTCGGCCGGCTGATCTTCTGGGTGCAGCCGTCGCGCTTCTGGGTCTATTACGGCGTCTGCGATCCGTCTTTGGGCAAGCACGGCGGGCGCGGCGATCCCAGCGCCATCCTGGTGGGGGCCCGCGACCGCGAGACCGGCATTCTCGATGTGGTCGAGGCCGATATCCGCCGCCGTCTGCCCGATACCATCATCGAAAACATCATTGCCCTGCATCGGCAGTATCGCTGCCAGAAGTGGGGCATCGAGACGGTGCAGTTCCAGGAATTCCTGCGCATGGAGCTGGTCCGCCGCTCGGCCGTCGCCGGTTGCCCGGTGCCGGCGGTGGCCATTCTGAACCATGCCGACAAGGCCCTGCGCATCGAAAGCCTTCAGCCGCACTGCGCCAACGGGCTGATCCGCTTCAACCCCAATCACGCCACCCTGTTGCAGCAGCTGCGGCATTTCCCCAATGCCGACCATGACGATGGTCCCGACGCCCTGGAAATGCTGTGGCGTATTTCACTGGGTGCCCGCACCGGCAGCGGTATCCGCACGGCCGGACCGCGCAGCTCCAGCGGCCGGGCCATGGCTGGTTTCCTCGGAGGTTAACCGTGCCCCCATCCCCATCCTCTCCTGTCCGCCGCGAAATTGCCTCCGCCCGCCGCGACATCACCATGACGTCCTGGGGCGGACTGATGCGGCCGCAGGACGATGTTCTGCTGACGCGCGGCGGGGCGCTCGGGCTCAAGGTCTATGACGATCTGGAGCGCGACGGCTGGACCTATGCCATGTTGCAGAAGCGCAAGCTGGCCGCCGTCGCCCGGCCGTGGGTGGTCGAGCCGGGCGGGCCGCGCCGCATCGACCGTCAAGCGGCGACCTGGCTGGAAGCGCGGTTGGCGCGTTGGGCATTCGACAAGTGGTGGTTAGACCTGGCCGACGCCGTCCTGAAGGGCTTTGCTGTTGCCGAAGTGATGTGGGGCCGCGATGCCGAAGGCTTCATCGTTCCGGCCGCGGTGCTGGCGCGCGACCAGCGCCGCTTCGTGTTCGACGACGAGGCCCGGCTGCGGCTGTTGACCTTCGAGGCGATGGACCGCGGCGAGGAACTACCCGAGCGCAAGTTCATCGTCCATTCCTTCGGCGCCAAGGCCGGCGACCCCTACGGCAAGGGCCTGGGTCATCAACTGTTCTGGCCGGTGTTCTTCAAGCGCCAGGGCATCGCCTTCTGGATGGTGTTCGCCGAGAAGTTCGGCAGCCCGACGGCCCAGGGCGTCTATGAGGATGGCACGTCGGAGGAAGACCAGGCCAAACTGTTGAACAATCTGGTCAATCTGGCTCAGGAAAGCGCCCTGATCGTGCCAAAAGGCACGGAGGTCAGCCTGCTGGAAGCATCGCGGGCCGGCGGCATCATCACCTATGAGCAGCTCTGCCGCTTCATGGATGAGCAGATCGCCGTGACAGTGGTCGGTCAGACGCTGACCTCCAGCCAAGGCTCATCGGGCAGCCGAGCCTTGGGCGAGGTCCATGCCGAGGTGCAGGCGGAAATCGTCGACGCCGACGCCGATCTGCTGGCCCGCACCTTCAACGACACCCTGTTCTCCTGGCTGACCGAGTGGAACTTCCCCGAGGCCGCCCCGCCGCAGGTGTGGCGGCCGCGCCCCCTGCGGGAAGAGGACGAGGCCAAGGTCCGCACCGTCAAGATCGGTGCCCGCGACCAATACCGCGCCTTTGTCGCTGCCATGCGCGGCGACGGCTGGGAGCCGGAAGACCCCAATGCCAGCCTGGAAGAGCAGGCGGAAGGTGGCTGGAAATTCATCGCCAAGCCGGTGCCGGTGGTCGACGCGAAACAGCCGGCCTTCGCCGAGCCGGCGCCACGCGATGCCCTCGACGACCTCGCCGACCAGCTCGACACGGTGGCGGCCCCGGCGCTGGACGTGATGATCGGGCAGATCCGCGATCTGGTCGCCCAGGTCGATGGCGAGGGCGGCACCTTGCAAAATGTCGCCGACCGGCTGATCAGGCTCTATCCGAAGCTGGATGACCAGGCGCTCGGCCAGGCCATGGCCCAGGCGATGGCCCTGGCGGGATTGCAGGGGCATGGGGATGTGCTGGCGGGGATGGTGTAGCGATGCCGGATGACAGTTTGCCATTCCAGGAGGCGATCGACTACCTCCGCAACAAAATCACTCTGCCCACCCGGACGTGGACCGATCTGCTGCATGGCATGCATGCCCGGGCCTTTGTCGTGGCCGGCGCCACCAAGGCGCAACTGCTGACCGACTTCCACCAGGCGGTCACCAGGGCCATTGCCGAGGGCCGGACACCGGCGGATTTCCGCAAGGATTTCGACCGCATCGTCGCCGCCCATGGCTGGAGCCACAATGGCTCGGCCGGCTGGCGCTCGGGCGTGATCTACAACACCAACCTGCGCATGGCTCATGCCGCCGGGCGCTATGCCCAGATCCAGGAGGTCAAGGAGAGCCGCCCCTATCAGCGCTATTCGGCGATCCTGGACGGCCGGACGCGCGACAAGCACGCGCAATGGCACGGCACCATCCTGCCGGTCGATCACCCGTGGTGGGACACCCATACCCCGCCCTGCGGCTGGAACTGCCGCTGTACGGTGCAGAGCGTGTCGGAGGCCGATCTGAAACGCTACGGCTGGACGGTGTCGGCCGAGGCCCCGGCGATCAACGAGGAATCGCGGTCCATCACGCTGTCGGACGGCTCTGTCAAGACCCTCATGGTCCCCGAGGGGATCGACACCGGTTTCGGCTACAACCCCGGCAAGGCCGCCTGGGGCCAGCGCCTGGCCGAGGACGTAATGAACGGGTGGCGGGGCGCCAAAGCCGATGCCTGGGAGCGGCTGACCGAAGGCGACTGGCAGAGCGCTGGCCGGCCGGCGAAAGTGCCGACCGATCAGCCCGTTGCCGCCCTGGGGCCTTCCGGTGAAACAGCGGAAGACCTGCGACGGATGATCGAAGCGGCGATCGGCGGGAAAGAGGCCGCCTACACCCTGCCGAGCGGCGACGTGGTGGCGGTCGATGCTGCCGCTCTGGCCGGGCATATGGCACCGAACCGCGGTCCCTATATCCCGTTTCTGCCCGAGCTGCTGTCCGACCCCTACGAGGTCTGGCTGGCGTTCGAACGGCACAAGGGGACCGGCCGGGTGGAGCTGCGATTGCGGGTGATCAAGGTGGTCGAGCTGAACAAGGATGCGACTTTGACGGCTGTCGCCCAAGTGGTGAAAGGGCGGCTGGAGGCGTGGACATTCGTTCCCGGAAATCGGGCCACCCAGATCAACCGCAGCCGTGTCGGTTCTCTGCTCTATGGACGGCAGGTGGGGGCTCTATCCGATGCAGCCGAACGAGCGCCCGGCGACGGTTGACGGGGCTGCATCCCGACCGGCGCCTTCGTTGGCCGGATTGTAGCGCACCTGTCGTTGCCGGTCCATCGCCTAGGACGCCCGTACAGGCGCCTACCGCTTCGGGGTATGCCGTGATACCGGACGGATAGGGTACCCCCCGTTAACCCCCCGTTAGAAACGCCGCACGGGGCATCTGCGCGCGCGAGCCGCGCAGGGCTCTTGCCAGCGGCGGCCGAGCCGGTCCAGGATGGGGGGGAAGGAGCGAGCCGCGGCACATGCGGAACTCGTTCCGGCTAAGCCCCCTCCCGCCGAAATCCCTAGGGTGACCTCCGAACCAAGCGTTCCGAGGGATCATCCGTGACCACCGCCGCCGCCCCGATCGAAATCTTCCGCCCCGGCACCTTTACGCCGATGGTCGGTGAGCCGCTGACCTTTTCCGAGGCGGACCTGATGGCCTGTGCCGCCGGCTATGATCCGGCCAAGCACGAAGCGCCGCTGTGCGTCGGTCATCCGGCCCATAACCTGCCGGCCTATGGCTGGGTCAGATCGGTCCGCTTCGCCCAGGACGACGCGGGGGGCGCCCTGGTGGTCGATCCGACCCAGGTCGATCCGGCCTTTGCCGAGATGGTCAGGGCCGGCCGGTTCAAGAAGATCAGCGCCGCCTTCTTCAAGCCCGACAGTCCCGGCAACCCGACGCCCGGCACCTTCTATCTGCGCCATGTCGGCTTCCTCGGCGCCCAGCCGCCGGCCGTCAAGGGCCTGAAGCCGGTGGCGTTCGCCGCGGATCAGGATGGCGTCGTGGTGTTCGGGGCCGGGGAAACCGGGCGCCGCGGCCTGCTGCGACAGGCGTTCGGACTGCTGGCCGCCGCCTTTGGCGAAGGGGAGCCTGAACCGGCCGTTCCCCCTGCTACCACCCCTGCCACCCTCCCGACCCCGCCGGCTCCCCTGCCCACGCCCCTCAAGGAGGTCACTCCCACCATGCCCCCCGACGACGTCAAGAAGCGCGAAGCCGATCTGGCCGCGCGTGAAGCCGCCTTTGCCGAACGTGATCGTGCCGCCCGGCGGCGCGACAATGCCGCGTTCCTGGAAACCATTCTGGCGGCCGGCAAGGCCCCGGCCCTCGGCCAGGCCGAGCGCAAGGCCCGCACGCTGGCATTCATGGACCGGCTGGATGCGGCCGAGGTGGTCGCCTTCGCCGAGGGCGACGGCGGCAAGGCGACCGAACTCGACGAGTTCAAGGCGCTGCTGTCCGCCCTGCCGGTGTCGGTCGATTTCTCCGAGCGGGCCAAGGCCGAAGCGGCCGACGCCCAGACCGCCGCCTTCGCCGCGCCGGCCGGCTACGTGGTCGATCCGGCGGGCGCCGTGCTCCATGCCAAGGCACAGGCCCATCAGTCGAAGAACCCCGGTGTCGGCTATCTCGAGGCCGTCAAGGCCGTCGGCGGCCGTTAAGGAGACCCCATGCTGCACGCCCGTTCGCTGCTGTCCCTGACGCTCAAAGCTTCCGGCGCCGTCGCCGAAGGCCGCTGCATCACCCTGGCTGGTGTCCAGGCCACCGTGGCCGGCGCCAAGGTCCGCGGTGTCACCCAATATGCCGCCAATGACGGCCAGGGCTTTGCCGCCACCGTTGCCGGCACCGCCCTGGTCGAGGCCGGCGCGGCCATCGCCGTGGGCGACTCGCTGATCTGCGATGCCCAGGGCCGGGCCATCCCGGCCAGCGGCGCCCTGGTCCTTTCGGCGGGCGCGGTGGCGGTGACGTCGAGCGCCGCCAATGGCGCGGTGCTGGAAGGCGCCGAGCTGCCCGAGTTCGTCTTTGCCGATGCGCTGGAAGCGGCCACGGCCGCCGGGAAGTTCATCGAAGTCCTGTTGCGCTAGGAGGCGCCCCTATGTCCGGCCTGAACCCCAACAACGCCCGTGTCGTCGACCCTATCCTGACGACCCATGCGCGCGGCTATCGCAGTGCCGGCCGTGTCGGCCTGACGCTGTTCCCCCGTGTTCTTGTGACCATGCGGGGCGGCAAGATCCTGACCTTCGGCAAGGAAGCGTTTCAGTTGTACGGCACCCGTCGCGCCCCGGGCACGGCGGCCAAGCGCATCAGCTTCGGCTATGATGGGCTGCCGTTCGCCCTGACCCAGGATGCCGTCGAAGCCCCGGTGCCGCGTGAGTTCCAGCAGGAAGCGGCGGCGGTGCCGGGCATCGACCTGGGCCAGCGGGCCGTCAATCTGGTGCTGGATGTGCAGTCGCTGACCCTGGAGGCCGAACAGGCCGACATCGCCACCAATGCCGCCAACTACGACGTCAACCACAAGATCGCCCTGGCCGGCACCGACAAGTGGTCGGCAGACACCGGCACGCCGGTGACCGACATCAACACCGGCAAGGAGGCGGTGCGCCAGGGCATCGGCCTGCGCCCCAATACCCTGGTGATGGGGCCGGAGGCCTGGAACGCCGCGCGCTCCAATCCCAGCGTGCTCGCCTATTTCAAGCTGAACGACGGCACCCAGGTCACCCAGGAGCAGTTCAAGAAGCTGGTCGAGGTCGACACCCTGGTGGTCGGTGAAAGCGTCATCTGGGATGACACCGCGAACAAGTTCGTCAACATCTGGGGCAATTGCGCCGTGCTGGCCTATGTGCCGTCCAGCGTCTCCGGTCAGGAGCAGCCGTCCTACGGCTATACCTATACCCTGACCAACAGCCCGTTCGTCGAGGCGCCCTACTGGGAAAACCAATCCAAGTCCTGGATCTACGGGGTCACCGATGACCGCGCCCCGGTGCTGACCGGCATGTCCGCCGGCTTCCTGATCGAGACCCCGGCGTAAGGGGGCGGATATGACCTACGCCACCCCTGACGATCTGGAGCGCGACATCGGGGCGGACGCCCTGACCGCCCTGTCCGACCGCACCGGGTCCGGGGCCCGGGATGAGGCGGTGATCGCCCGCGCGCTCGACGACGCCTCGGCGGTGATCGACGGCTATCTGGGGGGGCGCTATGCCCTGCCGCTGGCCACCCCGCCCGCCCTGCTCAACACCTGGTGCCGGGTCATCGCCCACCAGGGTCTGCATGTCAACGGGGCAGGGGAGCATGTGCGCACCGCCTATGAAGACGTGATGTCGCAATTGAAGGACGTCGCCCGCGGTACGTTGACCCTGACCCTGCCGGGGATCGGCACCGAACCGGCCCCGGCTGCCGGGGGCGGGGTGCGCGGCAGTTCGGCGCCGCGGCAGTTCGACCGCACCACCCTGGCGGACTACACGCGATGAGCGGCACCGCCATCAGCCTGAACGGCTCCGCCCGCGTGGTCGAGGTACTGCAACAACTGACCCGCCGGGCCAGCGACCTGACCCCGGTCATGCGGTCGATCGGCGAAGGGCTGGTGACTTCGACCCAGCAGCGCTTCGAGAGCGAGACCGACCCGCAGGGACGGCCGTGGAAACTGCTGTCAGCGGTCACCCTGCTGAAGCGCCTGGCACACACCCAGAAACGCAAGAACGACCAGGGAGACACCATCACCGTCCGCTCGCCCTACACCACCAAGGGCAAGCTGACCAGCACGGCGCAGAAGCGCCTGACCAGCCTGAAGATCCTGCAAATCCTGGGGCACCTCAAGGGCTCCATTCATCAGGTGGCCGGGCGCGATCAGGTCGAGGTCGGCAGCGGTCTGGTCTACGCCCGTATCCACCAGTACGGCGGCAAGGCCGGACGCGGCCAGAAGGTGGACATTCCCGCTCGCCCGTATCTCGGCATCGACGAGGCCGACGCCACGTCCATCGTCGACACCTTGCGGACCTATATCGGGGGGCTGGCGTGATGCTGCTGCCTGCCATCCTGGACCGGCTGAAGGCGCAGGTGCCGGCCCTGAAGCTGGTCGGCACCCTGTCCGAGGTCGATACCGACACCCTGCCGGCCCAGCACCCCGCCGCCTTCGTGCTGCCGGTCAGCGACCGGGCCACCGCCTGCCGCATCGCCGCCGGAGCGCACCGTCAGGATCTGACGGAGATGTTCGGGGTGCTGATCGTCGTGTCCAAGCCGGCCCCGGCTGGCCGGGCGGTGCTGGACCTTGAAGAGCTGAAGGATCTGGTGCGCCAGGCGCTGATCGGCTGGCGGCCCGCCGATGGCTGGACCGCCTGCGACTATGTCAGCGGCGCGCTGGTCGATGCCAAATCGGGCGGCATCATCTGGTGGCTTCAGCAGTTTTCCACGTCCCGCCAAGTCATCAAGCGTTAGGGAGCGCCCCGTGATCGAGATCTTTGACCAGCCGCCGAACGATGGCGGCATCTACCAGAAGCGCAAGGACGGCAAGTACGTGCGGATCGCCGCGCCGACCGTGCCGGCGCCGGTCGGCATCACCCATGCGGCGCGGCGCCAAGGCATGCCCGCCGCCCCCGCGCCGGAGCCCCTCGCCGCGCCCGCCGCGCCCTGGGGTGCGGAGACCGACAGCGCCAGCAGCGAAGGATAAACCGTCATGGGGTCGATCTTCCTCAAGGACACCATGGTGCTGGCCGGCATTGAGGCCACCGCCGGGGCCGGCGCGGTGCTGACCGGCATCAGTGCTATCGAAGTGTCGGACGTCAGCATCGAGCCGCTGAAGTCCGACAAGAAGTCGCGCAACATCGTCAAGCCGTGGGCCGGCATCAGCCCGTCCAAACAGGCCAATACCCATCGTACCTGCAAGCTCAAGTGTGACTTTGCCGGGGGCGGTGGGGTGTTGGGCGATGTCATGCCGGCCTGGGGCGTGCTGCACCGCATGTGCCAGATGACGGCGACGGTCGACAGCACGGTCGGAGCCGAGAAGGTCACCTTTGTCGGCAACCATCCCTCGTCCCAGGTCACCGGGGCGCTGCATTACTACCTCGACCAGGAACTGCGCAAGCTGTACGGCGCCCAGGGCAAGGTGAGCCTGGAGTTCAAGGCCGGCGAGATCCCCAAATGGGTCTACGACTTCACCGGATTATGGTCGGCACCGCTGATCCAGGCGCCACCGGCGCCAGTGTACACCCAGTGGAAAGACCCGGATGTCGTCTCGGACGACTATACGCCGACCTTCCAGTTGGATGGTGTCGATCTGGTGCTGGAGGATCTGTCGATCGACTTCGGCCAGAAGGTCACTTTCAAGAACCGGCCCAACCAGGCCGCGGTCAAGACCCCCGACCGCGAGACCACCGGCAATGCCACCTTCCTCTATCCCGGTCTGGCCGTGCTGGACGTCGAGCTGCTGGCCAAGGAAGGCACCCTGATCCCGCTGGCCCTGGCCCACGGCACCGCCACCGGCCGAAAACTGCTGATTGATGCCGCCTTCGTCCAGATCACCGATTTCAGCTTCACCGATCTTGACGGCGAAGTGGCCTGCAAGGTCGGCCTGAATTTCACCAACCCGGACGGCACCGGCGATTGGACCATCACCGCCCAGTAAGGGAGCAGAGGTCATGTATATCTTCGAGGAAGAACCCACATTCTGGTGGGAAGTCAAGATCAAGGTGCCGGACGGCAAGCGGCATATAACCAAGTCCCTGATGATCCAGTTCAAGACCCTTTCGCCGGAAGAAGTCGGCCAGATCCTCAAGGACCGCGCCGAAGAGAAGGACGATGATGGTGTGTCCCGCCAGTCGATCGAACTCGACCTGATGAAGCGCGTGGTCCAGGGCTGGAAGGATATTGTCGGCGTGGACAAGCAGCCGGTCGACTTCACCGAAGAGCGGCTGGAGCAGTTCCTGCGCGTGCCGTACCAGCGGCGCGGCATGGTGGAATCCTTCTACGACGCCATCAACGGCGGGGCCCGAAAGGGAAACTGATCGGCGCGGCGCGGCGCTGGGCCGGTGGTGCCGCGCCGCGCGACGGCGACGCGGTCGAGGCCGCCGCCGCCCGCTTCGGGGTGGCGATCGAAGTCAAGGAGGCCAGGCCCACTGTGGTCTGGCCGGATAACCGGATGGTGTTCACGGTGTTCTGTTTGTCGGCAACACAATGGCGGACGGGCGGCATGGACGGGCACCCCACCGGGCTCGACTATGCCGCCGTGCGTCTGATCGCCCGGACGCACCGGGTCGCCTGGACCACCGAATTCCTGGCTGACCTTCAGGTGATGGAAAGCGCCGCCCTGAAGGTGTGGGCCGCCAAGCGGCGCCGTGAGGGGAGTCAGCCCCCCGCCCCCGTCAAGGGTAAGGGCAAGGGCAAGCGATGAGCGTCGCCCGCGACATGACCGTCGTCCTGCGGCTGCGGGCCGACGGCACCGCCGAGGTGGTCGGGGCGGCCAAGGCGGTGGCCAATGCGGTGTCCGGCACCGGTGCCGCCGCCGCCGCGGCCGGCGCCCAGATGTCGGCGGCATCGACCACGGCGGCTCAGGCGCAACGGGATGCCGCTGCCGCCGCCGGCCTGGCCGCCCGGGCCAACCGGGAGGAGGCGGCGGCGGCCGAGTCCGAAGCGGCGGCCATCGCCCGGTTCCGCCAGATGATCGACCCGGTGTCGACGGCGCTCAAGGCCGTCACCGCCGAAACCGAACGCTATTCCACCTGGGCCGCCCAGGCCCGCATCAATGACGACGAACGGGTGGCCGGCCTGTCCACCCTGGCCGAGCGCCTGGGTCTGTCGTCGGAGGCGGCCGGCCGCATGGCCCAGGCCACCGCCGGGCTGGATGCCCAGGTGGCCAGCGGCACCCGCACCGCCGCCGAACGGGTGGCGGCGGTCGAAGCCTTGTGGCGGGCCGAACAGCAGGCAGCGGAAGCCGCCGCCGAAGCGGCCATGGGAGCCGCCCGGGCGGCGGCAGCCGACGAGGAGGCCAGCCGCGCCGCTCAGGCTCAGGCGGCCGCGGCCGAGCAGCTAGCCGCCTCGGTCGACCGTATCAAGTCGGCCTACGATCCGCTGTATGCCGCCCAGCAGCGGATCATCCAGCAGATGGCCACCGTCGGGGCGGCGCTGGACGCCGAGGCAATCTCGGCCGACAGCGCCCGCGCCGTGCTAGATACCCTGGCGGCCGAGCTGTACGCGGTCAGCCCCGCCGGACAGGAGGCCGCCGCCGCGCTGGAGCGTCTGGCGCAGGAAGAGGCCGATGGGGCGCGGGCGGCCGAGGACGAGGCCGCCGCGATCCAGCGCCTGCGCGACAAGCTGGACCCGACCGCCGCCAGCATGCGGACCCTGTGGGCTGAGGCGGCCCAGGTCAAGCAGTGGCTCGACGAGGGCAAGATATCCTCGGGCGACTATGCGACCTATCTGGCGCAGCTCCAGCAGCAGATGTCGGACCTGAACGCCGCGCAGGCCGAGGCCGGCAGCACCACGCCGTGGTGGATGCAGGGCAATGTGCTGCGCAACTGGCTGGATGTCGGGCAGATGGCCCTGGCCACCGGCAGCCTGACCTCGGCCCTGCCGGCGCTGATTGATGCCGCCGACGTCACCAGCTATTACTGGGGCCAGGCGCAGAAGGCCGACACCGCCGCCCAGGGCATGGGCCGTTCGGTCGAACAGGCCGGAGAACAGGCGGCCGGCAGCGCCGGTGATGTCGCCGATCTGGTCACCGCCACTGTCGACCTGACCAGCGCAAACGACAATGCGTCGTCGTCGACCTCCGGCCTGATCGGCTTTCTCAAGGACCACTGGAAATCGCTGGGGCTGGTGGCAGCCGGGCTGGCCGCGGTGGCGGTTGGCACCACTCTGGTGCTGTCGCGGGCCGGCGATCTGAAATCCCAGCTACGCGACCTGACCGGCGCGGCACAGGCCTATAACTCGGCGCTGTCGGGCATCGAGTTGCAGGACATGGCCAACGCCATGTCGGCCGCCAGCAAATACAGCCGCGTCGACACCACCGCCGCCCTGGCCGAGCTGGTCAAGTTCCGCGACCTGGGGCGCGAGGCGTTCATCGCCGTCGAGGCCGCGGCGGCGGACTATGCCACCGCCACCAAGCAGGATCTGACCACCGCCACCCAGGCGCTGGCCGAGGCGGTCCGCGGCTACGCCGGCATCGTCAAGCTCGACGAGGCTTATGGCTTCCTGGAGGTCAGCCAGCGCAAGACCATCGCCGACCTGTACGAACAGGGCAAGGCCAGCGAGGCGGCCGGGCTGGCGATGCAGGCGTTCGGCGTGCATGTGAAGCGCATCGCCCAGACGATGACGTCGGACTGGGACCGGGCCACCCGGGACGTCAGCAATGCCTGGGATGTCGCGCTCGACGACATGGCCAAGTCGCCCAAGATCCTGGCGCTGCTGGGGGTGGCCAAGGCCATCGGTGAAGGTCTCAGCCGTGCCATCAAGGGTCCGTCCTACGACGAGCAGGCGCATGCGCTCAACATGCAGATGGAGGGGCTTAAACGCCAGAGGGAGGAGACCCCCAAGTGGCTGCTCGCCGTAGGTTACGGTGATTTTGATCGCAAGATCGAAGAGACCAAAAAGGCTCTCGAAGACTTGGCGGCGGCCAAGGCCAAAGCCGCCTCGCCCTCCGCAGAACAATACGGCCCGCCCAGGCCGGACAACACCGCCGAGGAGCGCGAGAAGAAAGCCATCCAGGATCTGAAGCGCGAGACCGAGGACTATACCAAGGCGATGCGCGGCGGCCGGGAGGAGCGCGAGAAGGCGCTGCTGCAACTGGAGGCATCAAACAAGGTCAGCAATGAGGGCTGGACCGTCAAGCAGGCGGAGGTGTGGGTCGAAGGCCAGTTGGCGCGGAAGAAATCGGAGGTTGCGGCGGCGGCGGGCGATGCGGCGGCGGCGGCGGGGGTGGAAACGCGGGCGGCGGAGCAGACCGCCCAGGCCTATGCCAAATCGGAAGCGGCTGGGCTGGCCTATGCCACCATCGGCGAAAAGCTGGCGGAGGCGCATCAGTCGCAATACGGCGCGGCCTGGGCGCTGTCTCAGGCCCAGGAGTCCTTGAGCCAGCGCTATGCCAAAGCGTCCGGCGACGTGGCGACCTATATCGCCTCGCTGGACCGGCAGCTTGCCCAGGAACAGGCGCTGGCGGCGGCGGCCGGCCTGGGCGGTGCGGCCGAGCAGCAGGCGACCAACGCCCTTACTGCCCAGGCGCAGGTGCGCGAGAAACTGCTGACGCTGGACGCGGCGCGGCTGGTGCTGGACGAGCGGCGGGCCAAAGGTCAGGTGAGCGAGCTGGACTACCAGGCGCAGATCCTGGCGATGGAGTTGCAGCGCCAGGGGATCGAGACCAACCGGGAGGTCATCCTGACCCGGCTGAACAGCATCACCGCCACCCAGACGCTGAAGAGCCTGAACGACCAGAACAGCGCGCTGGAACAGTCGATCGCGGCGCTGGAGGCCGAAGGGGCGTTGCTGTTCGCCTCGCAGGCTACACGGGAAAAAGAACTCGCCCTGCTGGAACTGAAAACCAGGTACCAGAAGGACATCGCCGCCGCCACCGGTGACGAAAAGGCCAAGCTGCAAGCGGCCTATGATCAGGCGGTCATCCTCACCAATCAGTATCATGCCGGCAAGGCGGCGCTGGATGAGGCCACCAAAAGCGCCGAGGCGCTGAAGACGGCCGGGCAGGAGATCGGTCAGGCATTTGCCGAGTTTTTCAATGATCTGAAGAAGAACGGCAAGGATGCCTTCGCGTCGCTGGCCAGCAGCATTGCCGACACGCTGGACAATCTGACCGGCACGCTGACCTACAACGCCATCATCAACCTGATCACGTCGAGCAGCGCGTCCGGCTCGGCGACCGCCAGCGGCACGGCGACCCAGACCTCCAGCGCTGGTGGCACGGCGAACGGCTCGGTGTCCGGCCTGTCGAATGCGATGTCGACGGTGTCGCTGGCCTCGGCGCTGTCCGGCGGAAGTTCTTCCCTCGGTTATTCCGTCGCGTCCGGCCTGGGGCTGACACAAACCTTCGACCTGGGCGCCGGCATCACCATCGAAGGCGTCGACCAGTTGACCACGGCGGTGACCACTCTGTCCGACGCCGGGCAGTCGGTGGCCGACGGCATTACCAAGGCGACGTCAGTGTCGGGCCTTATCGGCGGCATGATCGGCAGCACGGCCGCCAATCTGATCTTCGACTTTTCCAGCGCCGAGGCGCAGATCGGCGCCACCATCGGCAGCACGGCCGGATCGCTGGCCGGGTCCATCGTGCTGGAACCCATCCTGGATGCCGTGCTGCCGGGCCTCGGCATCGCCATCGGCGCTTTCTTCGGCGACGCCATCGGCGGGTTCATCGGTGAGCTGTTCACCGATGTCGATTACCAGGAAATGGGCTGGGGCATCGCCACCACCGAAAGCGGCCAGGTGGAAAGCTCGAGTCCCTGGGCACTCGACGGCATCGACCAGGCCACCGCCGATGATGCCGCATCGACCACGGTCGACTCGCTCAACGTCCTGCTCGATGCGCTCGGCACCACCATGCAGACCCACGACATGTGGGCGATGGGCTACGACGCCGAGGACAGCAAGAACTACTGGTATCGCCAGGGCTATACCGGCAGCGATATCGGCGGCTTCGCGGACGCCGACACCGCCTATATCGCCATGGTCAAAGACATGATCGCGTCCGGCGCCTGGGGCGATGTCGCGGCCGAAGTCCTGACCGTGGTGCAATCGTCGATCACCACCAGTGCCGAAGATTTTGCCAATCAATTGCAACTGGCCGCCAACTGGGACGGCCTGATCGACACGCTGTCCGGCGCGACCATCGACTATGCCGATTATGTCGAGACGACGGCTCAGGACACCATCGACGCCTATCGAACTGAGTTGCAGGCCTACCAGGATCTGGCCAGCGCCGGTGGGCTGAACGTCGACGAGCTGAACGGCGCCTACATCATCGCCATCGAGCGCATGTTGGGAATCATCGACGGCAGCGTCGACGACATGACCGAGGCCGAGCTGGCCTATCTGGAAAACATCGCCCTGATCAGCGGCTCCACCGCCCTGCTGGAACAGGCCGGCATGGATGCCGCCAGCGCGCTGGATGTGGTGACGCTGGCGCTGGATACGTTCAAGGCCAGCGCGATTTCGGATTATATCGGCGAAATCAACACCGCGATCGAGCAGTACCAGGGCAAGTCCTATATCGCCGACTTCCAGACGATGCTCGACACGCTGGACGACTATTATTCCTATGCCGAGGCGATCGGCGGCGGCACCGACGAGCTGGACACGCTGATGTCGGAGGCCATCCAGTCGCTGATCGGC
>Ga0209515_10002986_pt1 | contig 24852 bp, 22 predicted proteins | sample Subgroupgradi54m_FD_187454 | JGI IMG/M metagenome (GOLD analysis project Ga0209515, IMG submission 187454) | Subsurface groundwater microbial communities from S. Glens Falls, New York, USA - GMW60B uncontaminated upgradient, 5.4 m (SPAdes)... ... | reverse complement strand
GTCCTGATTGAGAAAATCGAGTTTCAGGACAAAGAGCCGGTTCAAAGACGTTACGTGCCGGAGTTGATCGCAAGGCAGACAGCATAAGTAAAAACGCAACAGTGAAGCCAGCAAAGACTACGCAGCCTTTGGCTTCCCATTTCAAAATAACTAAGGGGGTACAATGCGGTGGAGACTAAAGTAGTTCCGATAAAACCGGAAGTGGAAAATCAAAAGGCTTTCGGTGTGCTCCGGTGTCCAAAGCCCGGATGCGGCAAGACGTTATTCGAAATGGAAAAAAGTTTTTGGATTAAAGAGCCTCAAGGTTCCCAATGCCGGAAGTGCAGCGGGGAGATGGTTCAGCTTCTCTCTTATTACAACGAGAAGGCAATGGGGCAGTTGGTCATCCGGTTTTGGTGCCCGGGATGCTCGGAAGAATTCGACCGCAAAATTCCTTCCATCCGGAAATACTGCCATCATTGCAAAAGTTACATGCACCTCTTTTTTTACCTCTTTATCGGGATAGCTCATTTTTCAGCCATGCCTGAAATAAATTACGAAGAAGCCCCCGCTTAATCGCAGCACACAGCCTTTTAACGTCCTTCCCTTCGCCTGGTACAGTCTTTCAGACTGTACCAACCCCCTGACCACGATCCCTCTTCTTCGAAGTGTGCGGTATCGTGGTCAGGTGGAGGCTCGGGAAGGAAATTTTATTGTGTGTGCTGCTCTCTTGCCGAATTGACCCTGAAATATATTTTCCCTCGAGAAACTTTGAATAAGTCTGAACACCCCCCTTGTTTTTGCCCAATACCATGAAGATTAAATTATTAATCATCCACCCAGCCTTAAAGCTCGGTGTAAAACTAGGCCTTGAAGCCATAAGCAGTACCCCAGAGAGTGAGTGTGAGAGATATGAAAGCGATTGAGTGTAAAGAAGATCGTTCGTTGAGTGTGTTTGTGAAGGTGTTCGTAAGAGGAATTTTTAGTCACATCCTGATGCTTTTTGGAAAAGGATTAAGTCTTGGATTCGTGCTTTTTTTAGCGCTGTCCACTTTGTCTCTTCTGAATCGCGGCATGGATTCTCTGAGTAGTTCCTCGAAAGGCAGTAAAGCAGGACTGAGTCAGCGTCAGAACTTTCAGACGGCAGCACCGGTTTTAGGGTTGCCATATCGCGCGGCTTCTCAACCTAATTCGGGCGGTACGTTTACCCGTTCCAATCAGGCGCAGAATGCTCGGGATACAATCCGGGAATCGGGATATTTTGTGAGTTCCGTTGAAAGTTTTATGCGTTCACTTGGAAGGTTTGCGAAGTAGAAAAGGAAGGACAGGAAGGGGGCGGTTCGTTTCAGCCTCCTTCCTGGGGCATAGGTTAAATGCGAGAGGTGTGAGTATGACGACAGAAGACGGGTCTGTTCGGACTCAGGAAGAATTGGAGGAAGATGAAAGTCGGCCTCTAGTTTTGACGACCCGGGATATTGGGGTTTTAAAGCTGATCCATGAACACCAATACAGTTCAATTAACCCGATTCGAGAGGCTTTTTGGAAGGGACGTTCTGTTTCCTCAAATTCCTGTTACGGGCGGATTGAACGGCTTGTGAAAATGGGATATTTGAAACGGGATTATTCGACGTGGTCAAGTGTGGTTGTGTATTTACTTGCGGCAAAGGGCTTCCGGGAACTTCAGTTGCGTGGGCTTGATTCGGGATTGGAGTTGTACGAAAAGACCGAAGATTTTGACCGTTATTCAGAGCATGATCTGAATGTCTTGAGCCTGCGTGTATTGTTTGCGCAAGTTGGCTTGAGCGAGTGGCGCAGTGAGCGGCTGCTTGCTAAGGACAAATTGAGCAAACTTCCTGATGGAGTCTTAAACGTCAGAGGTTTCAAGATTGCGATTGAGATGGATAACTCCAGAAAGGATCAATCGCGTTACCGGGATATCTTCAGCTATTACAGTGAGAACACGAACTATGCGCTGGCGTTTATGGTAATGAACGCGGATTTGAAGAATTGGCTATTCGGGATGAAGTACGACGTGAAGCGGATCTGGTTTACAAACTACAGCCGCCTTTTCAAACTTCGGCAGCAGACGCTTTTTGAAAACAAGAGCGGAAGCTTTCATCTAAGCCGGATTCTTTAGTGGTGAAGCGGGACAGCCATCCGGGCACAGATCGAGGACTTGGGTTCAAGATTCTCGAGCTTGTGTTCTTTCGGTTACCGCTGGCTCTTGGCGAAGGGTTTGTTGTCATTCTGTTTTGGCCGACATCTTGGAAAGCTCGCGGTGTAATAGGAATCGTGCTCGCCGCAGGTTATGCGAGTGTCCTGGTGTTTGCCAAAAAATTGAGATGGATCAGGGCTTTAGATTTGACGGATGGGAAGGTGAAGGCGGCATTCCTTTACGGTGCTTATCTGTTTCTTTCGCTGCCGCTGTTTCTGATGCTTGCTTACGTAAAAGTAAAAGAAATGGGAAGGCTTTCGGGGAGGAGTAACGCTAGTGGAGTGCCGGGCCTCGAAAGGATGCGCCGACGCCGGTTTGATTCGACGTATGAGAAAGTTTATCTGGGCGATAGTTTTAAAACTCAGAAGCCAATCTTTCTCACGAATGATCAGCGTCTTATGCATACGGAGGTTGTGGGATCGACAGGAACCGGAAAAACGGAGTCCGTGCTTCTCCCGCTTTTTACGCACGATGTCATGCACGGCAAAGGTGCGGTGATTATCGACGGAAAGGGAGATCTGGAGCTTTACGACCGGATTTTGTTTATTGTCGAAAGAGAAAAACGCAAGAAGGACTTCCTCTTCTTCTCACTCGCTCATCCTGGAAAATCAGATAGTTACAATCCGCTCCTGCGAGGAAATGCGACGGAGCTCAAAGACAAACTGATCGGCAGCATGCAATGGAGCGAAGAGTTTTACCGGCGCATGGCGGAGCAAGCAGCGCTTGTGATTCTGAACGCAATCGTTTCCAACAACGACAAAGTGCAGTTTAAGGATCTTCACAGCTATGTGACGGATCTGGGCGCATTGAAGGGCTTGACGGATAAGACGACCGACTGCGACTTGAAGACTGAGCTCCAGAAGATGGCAAAGCAGTTTAAGAATAACGCAAAGTTCCTGTCGGGACTTATTGCGGATTTGTACCTCATGTCGCACAGTGAATTTTCAAGCAAGGTCAACGTGGAAGTTCCTGACATTGATCTTCTGGATGCCTATTTAAACAAGAAGATCGTTTACTTCCAACTCGATCTTCAGGGGTATGGAGATACCGCCAAACGAATCGGGAGAATGATCCTTCAAGATATTCGGACCGTATCAAGTTATGTCCAGTCCTACGTAAAAGACAATAACCGCAAGTTCTTTCCCGTGTTCGTGGATGACGCTTCAAGTTTCCTTGACGTTAACTTTATCGATTTCCTGAATAAAGCCAGGTCCGCGAAACTTGCGATCACGCTTCTGCATCAGTCTCTCGGAGATCTCGTGATCCGTGGAGATATGGCTTTTCAGCAGCAGGTTCTTGAAAATACCAATATCAAAATTATTCTGCGGCAAGATGATCCGGAGTCGGTTGAAAAGTTCACGAAAGTTGGGGGCACTCGTCCGACGGTCATTTCAACTTATCAGACCGAAGACAGGTTGCTTGGGAAGGGATTTACGGGACAGGGTTCCATCCGGGCGGGGCAGGAATTCAGGGTAGATCCGGATCTGATCCGCGCACTGAAGCGGGGAGAGGCTGTCGTCATTTTGAAGAGTCCGTCATTTCATACGGATTATGTGAAATTAGATCACTTCGGGCATCCCGGCGTGAGCTATGTGGACATCAAGGAAAAACCCAGCCCAAAGATTACGGATAAGAAAGACTTGGATGCTCCGAGTAACAGTCTTGTAATTGTTGAGGATTTAGAAAACAAAAAAATCGAGGAAGCTAAGCTTAATAAATAATTAATTAAAAACTAAAAAATAAAAAGATGAGGGGAAGTCTGCGCGTGAACCGTGCGGGCTTCCCCTTTTTCTTTTTGCACAAAGGAGGTGGTTTGCACAAAAAACAAGGCAGTGAAGCAGTAATTAACAAAACTAAACAAAAATAAAACTAAGGAGATTCAAAATGGAAACTACAACGAACACAACGATCCATGCGTTTAAAAAGAGTGAAACAGAGGAAGTCCGGCTGTGCCTGAGAAGTTTTAAAGGCAAATCCTATCTAGACCTTCGGACCTTTTTCAGGTCGAAGGGGATGGATGAATTCAAGCCGACCCGTAAGGGTTTGACTCTGCCCGCGGAACTCGCACCTGAGCTTGAAAAGGCGTTTCAGGGTGTGTCTTTCAAAGCAGCGGGGTCATTAGTTCAGTCAGCTTAAACGCAGTCTGACAACTAAAAAAAAATAGCGAGAGCGGAGACGCGCACTTCGGTGCCGTCTCCGCTTTTTGCTTTTAAAGGAGAAATGCCATGAATCAGAAATATCTGAAACGAATCATTGCAAGTTATGTCCGGGAGAAAGATGTGCCTTACATTGCGGATGCGGCAAGAGATCCGGAAGCGGTGGTGAAGCAATTTAAGTATTTGGAAAACCGGGACCGGGAAGAATTCGTGACGCTCCATCTGGATAAGGGGAATCGGCCTCTGTGCTGGGACCGGGTTTCGGTGGGAACTTTAAGCGAGGCGCTGATTCATCCGCGGGAAGTGTTTAAGACAGCTCTTCTCTCGAGTGCATCTGCGATTATTCTCATTCACAACCATCCCTCAGGGCGGATCGAGCCTTCTCCCGAAGACCGGAATATCACCTCCAAACTTATGGAGGCCGCCAAGATTCTGGATATCAAGGTGCTGGATCACCTGATTATCGGGGGTGATTCATCGTACTTCTCATTCCGTGAGCACGGTCTGATTTAACTCAAAAAAAACAAATCAAAAATGAACAGGCAAGGCAACCCGCCTTGCCTTTTTCTTTTTTAAGGAGGGTTTCAAAATGGAAAACGTTGAAGAGAAGAAAATCGGGACATGCTTCGACTGCCGGGAAAATGTAGAAGAAGACAAGGCCCGGTTTTTCAAGGATCAGGTGCTGTGTCAAGCATGCTGGGATCAGGAAATCGGATATTGCGAATCTTGCAATGAACCTGTTCGCAGCGATGAGCTTCGAGAGATTAAGGATAAATGCTATTGCGAGAAATGCGTTGATGACAAATTCAAGCAATGTGCAAATTGTGATGAGTATGTCGCTCAAAATCTGGCGGTTTATTCAGAACTCAACGAAGCGGATTATTGTCAGAACTGCGCGGGAGATTGCCTCACTTATTGCACCTCTTGTGAGTATGAAGTTAATAACGATAGCTGCTGCCATGATGATAGCGGTGATCCTTATTGTGACAGCTGTTGGGATGACCGGAATTCGGATGAAGAAGATGACGAGTCTTCGGATTACATTCAGCACCATGAACTTTCGGGCGCGAGTTTTAAAACGTGCACATCGCAAAGAAAGTTCGGAGTTGAAATTGAAGCTTGCCTTGAAGATGGTTCCGGTCATTTACCGATGGATCAGGTCGGGAAATGGAGCAGTCAGCACGATGGATCACTTGGAGACGGCGGACGGGAATATGCGAGTCCGATTTTGCAGGGGGATGAAGGGTTTCAGGCGATTGAGGCTTTTACAGCGAGTCTGAAATCCTGGGGCTATCTCATCCGTCAATGCTGCGGGTTGCACGTTCATATTGATGGAAGAGACCTTGGGTTTGACGATATTCGGAAACTTCTGAAGATTGTGCTGACCTATGAACCTGTGATCTACGCCATGCTTCCGGAAGCTCGGTATACGGGAACTTATTCCGTCCCGCTGACGAAAATTCCAAAGAGCCGGTTCCGTCGCAAGGTTAAAGACGAAAATGATCTGAAGTCCGTGTGGTACGGCCCCCGTGAAGTGAATGTGAATCTGAAATCAAAGTATCACCACTCCCGCTATTACGGAGTGAACATTCACTCGTGGTTTTTCAGGCGCTCGGTGGAATTCCGTTACCACTCCGGAACTTTAAATCCAATCAAGATTACAAACTTCATCAAAATCTGTCAGGCGCTTGTGGATAAAGCGCACGCGATCAAATCCGCAAAGGTTAGGAAGTTCGAAAACTTTCAGGAGCATTATGAAAGCTTCGTTTCCTTCCTCGATCTTCCCTCCGAGATTGCTCTCTATGTCAAACAGCGGATTATGAAATTCCATCCTGACCGCTTTGCTCTCACGCCAGCCCTGGCGCAGTAACAACTCGTAACAAATTCAAACCAAAAAAATAAATCAACAGAAGGAGTCTGTCTATGTGCGGAATTTTCGGATTTGCTAAAAGTGAAAAGGTTTTATCAGGGATTGCTGAACATCAGATGCGTGGTGTTGTGATGGATCTTGCCTGCCTCAACGAATCGAGAGGAAAGGAAGGAACCGGTATTGCCTTGATGTCTCAATCAGAACTGACGGTGCTCAAAGAAGCAAAGCCTGTGAGTGAGCTGCTTAAAACAAAAAGGTTTCGGAACATAATTCGCAAGATTACGTCACAGACTTTGATTTGTCTTGGGCATACCCGTCTTGCGACGGTCGGAAGTGTGCACAACAACCACTGCCATCCCTTTGTATCGGATGACTATGTGGGCGTACACAACGGACACTTCCTCAATCGCGAGAATTTGTTGAAGAAGTATGAACGCGCAGTCCAGACGCCGGTGGATAGCGAGGCGATCTTTCGGGTGCTGGACGGAGAAAAATCCGTTTCGGGATTGATTTCAAAACTGCAAGAAATGAGCGGGGATTTTGCGCTTGGATTTGCGAATGTGGCTGATCCCTTCCGGCTCTATCTGCTACGAAATGAAGAACGGCCGCTCCATATCGCGTATGTGAAACGGCTTGAGGTTTTGTTCTGGTCGAGCGAGCGGAGGCACTTGGAATTCACTCTCGTCCGGAACGATCTTGATGCCAGGGTCTATGAGCTTCAGGCGGATCATCTTTATTCCGCGGATGTCCGGCAATTCAACGGCAAAAGCAATATGGCAAAGCATGTTTGCAAGCTTGAGGTACCGCAGTGGGAAAGGTGGGCTGGGACAACCGAGGAAGATTTTCAGCCTGGGGAGCACCCGTACCTTTTCGACTTCGAAGCGCTCGAAGCTTGTGGATTTTTGGAAGGTTCAGGTATTACGGAACGCTCCAAGATTCCTTGCGCGGGATGCCGGAACGAAATGGAAGCGGGAAAGCTCTTCTTTGACGATGGGAGCGGAGAGTTCATTTGTGAAATATGCAGCTGTGACTATTCGGCCTTCGGTAATGAAAAATTTCAGATGGAGGATAAATAAATGGAAACAAATAAAAAAGAAAATGAACACCCGATCTTTGGCGAGGTGATATCGACTTATACGCAAGATGAAGCAATCGAAGACGGTGTGCTAGTGCATGTCGGTGAAGTAGGTAAGCAGAAGGTTGTTTTTACCCGGGTTCTTTTCGATCAGGGCTATGAGGATGAAGCAAAGAGAAAATCGCTGATTGAAAAGGGCCTGGAAATACTTTGCCGGCAGGACCCCGAAGATTCGCCCGATATGCGCCTGCGTGTAATCGAAAAAGGTAAAATCTGGGTGATCTGGAATGTAGGCGAAGGTTTTACCTTCCTGACGCCTGAGGATTATTGATTAAAAGAGGACAGCATTTTAGGGTGGCGGCAGTTTCGCCACCCTAAAAATGTTTTTTTTTGCTTTTTACAGAACCTAAACGTAAAGGAGCAGCAAAATGTTCACATATCTTAAAGATGAAAACTATTACAGCGACCGCTATGACCTACTGACGATCGAAGAATGTCTTCGGCATATGGAATTTTATCGCGGTAAATCATCTCTAGACTCAGCGAACGATGAATATCTTGCGAAGCTCTCAAAAGAAGAAATAGAACGCGTATTTAAATTTGCTTCAGAATTCAGTCTGTATTTCATTAAAGGCGACCGTTATAAAAAGAGGTCTTCCGTTATTCGGGAGTGGATGACTCGTGACAGTAAACGGGATGAAACATTGCAAGACGCTCAAGAGCCGCGCAATATTCGGTGCCCTGATTGTTCCAAAAGCATGAGCATCATATTAAAAGATCTGTATGACTTAGACGGAGAATCTGGGCGAGTTCTCTTCTTTTTTGAATGTCCGACATGCAAAAAGCGGAAAGGGTATTTCAATAACGGTGAAGAGTTTAAGTCAAAGCCGGAATTATGTCCCAAATGCAATAAGTCGCTTAAAGTATCGCACGCGCAGCGAGGCGACGTTCTTATTTACATAAGAGAATGTTCAGCGTGTGGTTTTTCTGAAAAAGAAGAAGACGATTTTAATAAAATGCGGGTCGAAAGAATCGCTCGGGAAAAGGGCGAACAAGAATTGCTCCAGAAATATAGGGCAGAGTTTTGCATGTCTGAAACGGAAGGGCAAAAGTATTTGCAAGATATCTTGAGTTTTCAAATGTTGTCCGAAATGATCGAGAAAGAAGACCTCAAGCAGAAAGATCCTGATTATAAAGAAGCGGCAAATTTGAATAAATGGGGCATTGCCGAACTCGAGAAAGTGCTTTCCGAAACCCTGGAAAAAGATAAATTTCAAAAACTATCTTTTGATAAACCGGAAATTGATAAATATGTCATTGTTCCGTTTACGGTACAGGATTTTGCCTCCAGGCAAGAAAGGGACAGTGAACATAAACTCCAGAGGCTCATTAAAAAGGCGGTGAGCGGTTCTAACTGGCGGCTCATGAGCGAGGGCGTCTCTTACAGGCTTGGCTGTCTATCCGGCCGCCTGAAGGGGTATGAACGGGAAGAGGATTTGGTGCAAATAATCAAGCAAGAGAAGGGGAAAAGATAAACCTATTGAAAACGAACGAACGTCCGTTTATAATCCAACCATGCCTAAGCAAATCGATTTCCATTCGATTATTCTCAAATTAAGGCAATTCCACCATAAGCAAAGGCGTCTGCCCAGTTTTTCAGAGATGCAACATTTCCTGGGCTATAAATCAAAAGGTGGCGTGTCCGTCCTTATTGCTCATTTAGTTAAGATGGGACTGCTCGAGAAGGATAAGGCGGGTAAGTTTGTGCCGGGACCAGATTTTGCGGGTGGTTTACGGCTCTTGGGCAGCGTACAGGCTGGCTTCCCGTCGCCCGCGGAAGAAGAACTTCTTGATACCCTCACCCTTGATGAATTCCTGATCAAAAAACCTAATGCGACTTACATTGTGAAAGTAAGCGGCGATTCCATGATCGACGAAGGCATTAAAGAGGGAGATTTGGTTTTGGTGGAACGGGGTAGGCAAGCCCAGCCTGGTGATATTGTGATCGCTCAAGTGGATGGCCAATGGACCATGAAATTTTTTGAAAAGAAAGACGGTAAAATTGTTCTTCGTGCTGCAAATAAAAAATACCCATTAATTGTGCCTCAAAAAGAATTGGTGATCGGCGGAGTTGTGGTGGCAAATGTCCGCAAATACAAATAGTCCAATCAATCTCTCATCCTTTCCGCAGCCGATTGTTCATATTGATTGTGACGCGTTTTTTACCTCGGTCGAGCAAGCCCTTCATCCTGAATTAAAAGGCAAGCCGGTTGTTACCGGTAAAGAACGAGGAATTGTAGCTTGCGCGAGCTATGAAGCAAAAGCCCTGGGGGTAAAACGCCCCATGCGGCTTTGGGAAGCCAAAAAACAATTACCGCAGCTTATTTGCCTCCCCAGTGATTACGAAACCTATTCTCTTTATTCAAAAAGAATGTTTTCTATTATTCGGGAGTTCACACCGGATGTGGAAGAGTATTCGATTGACGAAGCCTTTGCCAATTTATCGGGCTTGCGGCGAGTCTACCGGACCGGTTACCTTGAAATTGCCTGGAAAATAAAACAAAGAATCCAAGAAGAACTTGGATTAACGGTATCGGTTGGCCTGAGCGCGTCAAAGATCCTTGCAAAGATTGCGTCTAAGTATAAAAAGCCAGACGGATTTACGGTTCTACGGGCCAATGAACTTCACCAATTTCTTCCCGGCATTTCTCTCGATCAGGTGTGTGGATTTGGGCCGAACACAGTCGCGCTTTTAATGAAAAAGGGCGTGCGCAATGTTTGGGATTATGTTTCTCGTTCCGAGCTTTGGGCAAAACAATTATTAGGGAAAATCGGAATTGAACTCTGGCATGAACTCCGGGGCGAAGCCGTCTATCCAATTGTCACGCAAGAAAAAACCGATTACGACTCCATCAGCAAAACCAAAACCTTTACCCCGCCTTCGTGCGATAAGGATTTTGTGCGGGCACAATTGATTCGTAATACAGAATCCGCCTTTATCAAATTAAGACGGTATAAGCTGCGGGCTAAATGGGTCTGTATTTTTTTGCGTGGACAGGATTTCCGTTCCTGGGGCACGGAAGCGGAACTAGATCGAAGCACGTGCTCCACGTTGGAAATTGCGCCGATTGTGAATCAATTATTTGAAAAAATATTCCGCGAAAATGTGCTTTGCCGTTTGACAGGGATTGTTCTTTCTAAAATCGAACCGGATAAAACCGTACAGTATTCGTTATTTGATGATGTGCCAAAGCTCCAATCATACTCAGCCATTAGCCGTGTGATTGATGAAGTGAGTGAGCTTTACGGCAAACATAAGCTCCATTTGGGAACCAGTCTTTGGCTGACCCAGCATAAACAGCATGTGTCTGAAAGGGGGGATCTGCCAGAGAGGAAAACGGATCTCATTAAAGGTGAAACTTTTCGCCAAAGACTAGGCATTCCGATTTGGTCGGTGACCGTCTGACAGTAAAAACAGGGCAAAAATCGAGATAAAAATTTAAAAAGAACGCGACATGAGGGTGTCGCCGAGGTTATTTATACTTTTCTCGGTCCTTCGGAACCACATTTCGCGGGAGCATCGGCACGTCTTATTAACATAGTGCTAAAATGCTGGATTTCTATTAGAATACGTCACTTAGGTGAAGATAACTCTTTAGGGAGTCGATAATGACAAAAGGAATATCCGCAACAATTACGGAATATAACGTTGTCAAATAGTAAACTTTTAGATGTGTCAAAAACCCAAGTTTTTAACTTGGGTTTTATTTTAATTATCCAAGCGAGAACAATCAATCATGAATGAATCGGGTTCGTCAAAAGTTAAAACCAATGAAAAAATAAAATTTGGTTTTTCCGGGCATGAAACCTTTCCTTTTCGATACACCTGGTTAAAAAAAGCTGTCGATGCAGTGTCTAAAAATCCTTCGATTTTTAGTGAGGACTCTGCAATGGTGGATTTGGGTGTAGGGAAGAATATGGTCACTTCCATTAAGCATTGGGGACTCTTAACGTCCCTTTTGGAAGAAAAAAAAGAACGTGGGATTCAGGTTTCGGAATTCGGAAAGAAATTATTAGCAGACCATGGATATGATCCTTATTTGGAAGACATTACCTCACTTTGGCTGCTCCATTGGAAAATATGCACAAATTTATCGAAAGCTACAACCTGGTATTTCGCATTCAGCAAGTTGGCGCAAATTGAATTTACAAAAGATCAATTGATTAATGAAATTGTTGCATTTGCGGAATCAAATAATGCGAAAGCTAACCAGTCTATTATCGCAAGAGACGTAGACTGCTTTATAAGAACATATGTGCCTTCTCGAAATGCAAAATTAGGTCTTTTAGAGGACAGTCTTGACTGCCCCTTAACGGAATTATCGCTAATTCAAGATATCGGACAACGGGGCCTGTACGTTTTTTCAAGGGGGCAGCAAAAGGAATTGCCCAATGAAATATTTATTTACGCTCTTATTGAATACTGGAAGAGTTTAGAGCAGTCGGGGAATGCACTTTCTTTTGAAGATATCGCTTATGGTTCTGGTTCGCCTGGAGTCGTTTTTAAATTAAGCGAAGATTCTCTCGCGTATCGACTAGACATGCTTGAAAAAATGACTAAAGGAGCTCTCAAGTACGATGAGACTTCAAGTTTGCGACAGGTATATCGCCTTAAAAATTTGAATTCCGAGGATTATCTTAATCGTTATTATGAAAACCAAATGCTCGAAACGACACGGAAAGGATAGGAATGCAGCTTAAGGAATTATTCCAAGTAAAATCTAGGTTTTACCGTTCGGTTCAAATTGAACTTGATAGCTCCCTAGATGATTACATTCTTACGCAAACCGGTTTAAAGATTATTCGCCGCGTAGGCGAATCCCTCGATAGCAACTATGTCTCCAGATCCTGGACAATTACTGGACCTTACGGATCTGGGAAGTCGGCGTTTATAGTATTTCTTAAATGCCTCCTCGGGGACCGCCAAGACCCGTCCGTTGTTAAAGCAAGAGACTTACTTAAGAAAGCCGACAAAAATTTATACAAAAGACTCTTTGAGACGAGCGGCCTACTCAAGAAGACTAAAAAAGGATTCTGCCACGCTCTTGTTTCAGCAGGAAGAGAACGAATCGAGTTAGCCATCTTAAAAGGATTGCGTAATGGACTAAAAGATTTTTACGGCGATTCGAAAGCTAAAAAGTCGAAGACTATAAAAAAAATTGATGCCTTAATAGCTAAGTCGGAGAAAGGTTTTGTTCCATCCAACGACGTAATAATTGCTCTTTGCGATGAGGCTGCTGCTGCTGTTTCAAAGTCAAAGGGAGCTGGTTTGTTATTAGTCATCGATGAACTGGGCAAATGCCTTGAAGCGGCGGCGTTAAATTCAGATAGTGACATATTTATCCTTCAAAAACTTGCAGAGGCGGCCTCTAGAAGTCAAAAACGGCCATTTCTTTTATTTACCGTGCTTCATCAAGCCTTTGACCGGTATGCTAATCGGTTGGACACCGAAAAGAGAAACGAGTGGTCTAAGATACAGGGCAGATTTGAAGATGTTTCATTCGTCGATACAAACGATCAAATTTTTAAGCTGATTTCATCTGCGATTATCCGGGCCGATAAAAACAGCACTTTCTTAAAATCCTGTGAGGGTATTTTTGATTCTCTCGCGCACATTCTAAAGAATGACCATCACCGATCCTCTAAAGCCTTTCTTGATCTTTTAGGGGAATGTGTTCCGTTGCACCCCCTGACCGCTATAGTTTTAGTGCCTTTATTCCGCAGCAAATTCTCCCAAAATGAACGCAGTTTGTTTGCTTTCCTAACTTCCACGGAGCCGGGAGGATTTTCGGATTTTCTAGCTAGGACATCAGCAGATCAAAAGGGGGCTTCTCTTTATTCATTGAGCCATCTTTATGATTATTTGGTTTCTAGCTATGGAACAGCATTGTTTACCCAGAATAATGGCAAAAAATGGATTGAGATTGAAAATGCCTTGTCTCGGTCCATGGACGCATTGGAAAGAAAGATTATAAAAGTAGTGGGCATTCTGAACTTATTCGGCGAATCGAATGGTTTTCCTATAAATGATCAGGCCATAATTTGCGCGTTGGCATCGGAAGAGCATGACTTCGGCTCAATCGAGCAAGCTCTAAAAAGCCTTACAAAGAAATCAGTCGTTACCTTCCGGAAGTATTCAAATTCTTATGTTTTGTGGGGTGGTAGCGATATCGATATCGAAAAGAAAATTCAAGATACGAAACTTGCTTCGGTTACGTCGGGAAGTATTGTGGAAGCACTAAACCGGCTTTTTCCTCCGCGGCCCCGAATTGCTAAGCGATATCTCTATGAAAAGGGAACGTTACGTTACTTTAAAGTTTATTACGGCGATCCGAATAGTCTTTCAATGGACCTTGAAAAACCAATAGAGGACAGCGATGGACAGATAATTTTGATTCTTAATACCGGTGCTTCCACTCTTAAAGCAAAAGAAATACAGGAGAAATTGAACCAATCGGCTGTCGCAAATAGAACGCTAATTGGCATTGCCAACCATGCGGATCGATTTATAAGTATGTTTTCGGAGTTATTATCTTTACAGCATATAAGAAAGAACACGCCTGAATTGCAGGGAGATCCGATTGCTTTGCGAGAAATTGAAGCGCGATTGCTTCAGATGGAAAGATCAGTAAATGAATCTATCAACGAACTTTTTTTCCTAAGCACTCAGAAAAGTAATCCTTCGGTATGGATCGATTCAGAAATTACCAAGACTAATATTAGTAAGAAAGATATGTCGATGTGGATTTCGGACATTTGCAACCGGGTTTATCCGGCTACGCCTGTATTGAAAAATGAACTCATCAATAGAAATCGAATGTCCTCGACCTCCATGTCCGCCCGGCGAATTCTATTAAATGCGATGCTTGAAAATTCATCACAATTAAACCTTGGTATTAAGGGGTTCCCTCCAGAATTTTGTATATATCAGTCTGTACTCAATGCCAGCAGGATTCATCATGAGTTGTCAGACGGAACGTGGCATTTTACGAATGTCGCGCAAGATCTAAAAACTTCGTGGAGAAGTTTATGGAAAAGCGTCGATAAGTTTTTGGTTGATAACGAAGAAAGGCGAGTCGGAGTCATAGAATTATTTGATTTGATGAAGAAACCACCTTTTGGGATGAAAGAGGGCGTGCTCCCGGTATTATTCATGGCTTTGCTAAAAGCATATGACTCTGAAATCGCATTTTTTGAGCTGGGAACATTCAGACCTATCGTTAAAGCGGTAGATATAGAACTTTTAACGAAAGTCCCTGAAAAGTATTCTGTGCAGCTCTGCCGAATCGTTGGAATAAAGGCGGTTGTCTTCGATCAAATAGTTAGTACTTTTGTCCAGCAGCCATCCGCGAAAAAAGTCAATTTGCTGCAGATTGTGAAGATGCTTTGTAATTTTATGTCCGCTCTTCCGCTTTATGTGCAAAAGACGGCGCAGTTAACTCCTCAGGCGAAAGCTGTGCGCAAATGTTTACTTGAATCTGTTGAACCGTCTTCGTTGCTTTACAAATCTTTGCCTCTAGCCTGTGGGTTAGAACCCATTAAAGCCAAGGGTGATCATAGTGAAGCAGATGCTAAAAAATTTGTCGCTGAACTTCGAATTTCCTTATCGGAACTTCAAAGAAAAGAAGCGGATCTCTTCCATAAAATCGAAATCATTCTTTTCCATACGTTTGGGATGGACGGTTACAAAGCTGAGGATCGCCAGACTCTATCCGAACGAGCAAAGAATATCATCTCAGTTACGATGGACCCTGTCTTGAAAGCCTTTTTAGTTCGCGTAACAGATACATTAGAGCACAAGGCCTGGCTGGACTCCGTGGGAACGGTCATTACGGGCCGACCGCCTTTGAATTGGTCAGACGATGATTTTCTTTCATTTGAACATCAAATGGCGTCTCTCAATCAGAAAGTGTCCAGATATGAGCGGCTTGCGTTAGAAGCAGGTAAGAGCCAAAAGCACGGTGGGGAAATAAGGCAGCTTACGATTATCTCGAATCTCATACCAGAGTTATCTAAGATTATCCATATTGACCAAAATAAAATTGGCGACTTAAATAAGTTAGAAGCGCAATTGACAAAAGTTATCGAGCAATTAGCTAACGAAGAAGGGGAGGAAATTGTATTGGCTGCAATTTCTAATTACTTCATAAAGCATCTTTCTGTAGACAAGGTAAAATCACATAACCAGGAAGAGGAAATTGATCATGTCTGATCCGAAAAATGTAAGGCACGTTTTAGGTATATCCGGCGGAAAAGACAGCACAGCTCTTGCAATTTTTATGAGGGACAAAGTGCCGCAAATGGAATACTTTTTTTGTGATACTGGCAAGGAACTTCCTGAAACCTACGAATATCTTGCTCAGCTTGAAAAATATTTAGGCAAGATAATTAACCGATTAAATCCCGATAGAACATTTGATTTTTGGTTAGAGATGAATAGGAATCTTTTGCCGTCATCTCAAATGAGATGGTGCACGGTTAATTTAAAATTGAAGCCGTTAGAAGAGTTTATAGGCACTGATGAGGCTGTGAACTACGTTGGTATAAGAGCGGATGAAGCTCACCGTAAAGGCCTGGAACAAAAAATTAACATCAAGAGCGTTTTTCCCTTTATCGATGCAGGTATTGATAAGGCGGGTGTCTTTAAAATTATTGAAGAAGCCGGTATGGGCCTGCCCAAATATTATGAATGGAGAACGCGATCTGGCTGCTATTTTTGCTTCTTTCAACGAAAAATTGAATGGGTGGGATTACTCGAGCGACACCCCGATTTATTTGAAAAGGCGAAGGCGTATGAAAAATTTGATGCCGCAACAGGCAAGAGATTTACTTGGAGTCAGGGTGAAAGTTTAGAAGAATTAGCTCGTCCTGAAAGAATTGCTCAGATTAAAGCTATGCATTTAAAACAAATGGAAAAGGAAAAAACTCACGCTGTGAATAAACCACTGCATGAAGTGTTGGAGGAAGTTTTAGACGGTCAAGACGAAAATCTACCATGTAATATTTGCCATCTGTGAAAGGGAGAATATGCCTAAACAAGCTGCAGTAAGTCCTAAGTACGTCCGGCCGGTTAGCGATGATCAAGTGCTTGATGCCCTACGTCATTCGAGTTTTGACTTTTATCACGCAATTTGTGAAGCCATTGATAATAGCATTCAGTCTGATGCTAAAAATATTTCAATTTTTACAAAGATCCAGACTGATGGAACTAGAAAGAAAAGAATTGTGGAAGTAGCTTGTCTGGATGATGGTGATGGGATGAATAAAGATATTCTACATAACTGTCTTAGGCTGGGTTACGGGACCAGGATTAATGACCGACATGGTATAGGGAGGTTTGGCGTTGGAATGACGCTGGCCGCAATTAGCCAATGTCGTCGGATGATAGTCATTTCAAAAGATGCTCAGATGGATAAATTCTTAGAAACGTATTTGGATTTGGATGAACTAAGCGACCCTGATGATGATTGCGAGGGTATTCCCGAACCAATTAATATGAAACAAGACTACGGCTATGATTTATCAAAACAAAAAAGTGGCACGCTGGTCATATGGCAAAAATGCGACCGCGTCGAACTTCCCCATAAAATTGATGAAATGGATGAAGAATGTCATTATTTTTTGGGTCGGGTATACAGATATTGGTTAATTCGTAAAAAAATCCGTTTATTCTTTAATCAAAAAGAAGTTCATTTTCATGACCCTCTTTTCGAGCATAAGTCTAATTGTTATCCCCAAGACCCCATTTCTTCCAAGCCGACAGAGATGTCTTTTGATTACCCGATACCCTCTCACTTGGTCGAAGAGGGGAAAACGGATGGAAAGACTCACTCGAAAGTGGTCGTCCGCATGGCGTTGCTCCCTGAGGAATTCAGAAAAGAACGGTATGCTGGAGGAAAAGATTTCCCGGGAAGATATCTTGACAGAAATGAAGGCGTATCTATTCTGCGCGCGAACCGCGAGGTTCATTTCGATCACATTAAATTTTACAAACCCATGTTTAAAGAAGCTGATCGCTGGTGGTCTTGCGAAATCTATTTCGATCCGATTTTAGATGACTGCTTCAAGATCCAAAATATTAAACTCGGTGTGAGATTAGAAAAGGATCTCAGGGAATTAATTCAACAGAAAATCGAGCCGACGCGTAGAGAGTTCCTGAAGGTCATAACGAAGGATTGGGATAAAAACGAAAATCTTCCCAATCAAAATGGAGAAACGAAGCATTCTCTAGCTGAAACGACCGCTAAGACAGCGAAGGTTCCTATAAAGAAAGTTGAAAAAAGTGAAGATGAGATTGAGTCTGAAACCAAAAAGATACTCGAGCAATTAGCAAAAGATTCATCAGCGAAAGAGCGAAGTGTCTTGCTTGAGCGTATAAAGACATTTCCCTTTACGATAGAAGAGAAGCCCTGGCCGGGAGACTTATTTCTAGACGATGCTGGAATGGGGGACAATATCGTCTTGATTTACAACTCTCAGCATGAATTTTTTAGAACATTTTATGAGCGCATCAGGAATATAGTTTCTAGCGGTAAGTATGACGATGACGTTAAACAGTTAAGTGCAGCTGTGGACCTATTGTTGATTGCATTTTGCGGAGCGAAGCGAAATATGGTGGCAGCAAATGATGGTCCGTGTGAACCCGAGAAGTTTTTTAATAGTTTATTGAGGGACTGGGGAGTTATTCTAACCAACTTTATCGAGAATCTAAAAAAAGAAAAAAGCAAATGATGGAAAAATCGTTGCTGAATCGTCTCAGCATGGCTGACCTCGATGAAATTTTCGATCTCCAAAATTTGGAACCGGTCACGATGTTGACGAGAGGTAGGGCTGGTATCAAAAATAATTTTAATGTGCTTGCGGATAAAGAGATTCTGTGTGAAATCTTAAAGGATATGCTTTCACCGGAAGACTTAATGAAAAGCCAAACCAGACGAAAATTTTTTTCAGTACTTTCTAAAGATCAAAAGAATCATCTAGCTAAAGGCACAGGAATAAACCCAGATCGACTCTTTGAAGAAATCGGATGGGGAAATAATCAGCAAACCGCATTATTTTTGGAAGTTGTGGGCCTCCCGAGCTCATTAATCCCTAACCCTCAGACTAATTACCAACCCACAGAAAATGTCTCCGTTTTTACTCCACGTTTTAAGCAGCTAAAAGATTATCAATCAAAGGTGATTTTTAAAGTTCTTGACGTATTAGACTCGCCTCGCGCGAGAGTGATGATTTGTATGCCGACAGGATCAGGTAAAACTCGCACAGCTATGGAAATCGTCTGCAATCAGCTTAATAAAAACGATAGAAAATCGGTTTTATGGTTAGTTGATAGCCAAGAATTAATGCTTCAAGCAGCGGAGTGCTTCAAGCAGATCTGGAGCCATTTGGGTGCTCGCGATATTAACATTCAAATGTTTGGATATGGATTTGGTCAAGAACCAGATGTTACGACCGGATCATTTATAATTGCCAGTATGCAAACGCTCGTTAGGAAGCTAAATGTTTGCAAAGATATGGCAAGCAATATCGGTTTGATAGCCTTTGATGAAGCTCATCATGCCATTGCCACGAGCTATAAAAATGTTGTGGAGATTTTGACGCCGGTAACGGAGGAAACGCGAGTACTGGGTTTAAGTGCAACGCCCGTTCGAAAAGATGCTGATGAAGATCGAGAGCTATGCTCGATGTTTCATAATAACATAATGGAAATTGAGGCGGGCGCGGATCAATTATCCACGCTCGAGAGCTTAATACGAAAGCAGATTCTGGCAAGACCGATATGGAAAGCCTTGGATTATGATACAAGCGGTTTGACTTTCTCACCGCAACAGATCAAGGCTGCCGCCAAAAAAGTTGACATTGCTCCGGCGGTCCTTGAGAAGATAGCCAACGATTACAATAGAAATAGATGTCTAGTCGATTGTCTCGCTGAATTGGCAAGAAAGGAAATTCAGACGATTTTCTTCTCCGCTACGGTAAAGCAAAGTTTTGTGCTTTCGTCTGCTCTGAAATGTTTAGGAATAAAAGCAGACCATATTGATAGTAATAGTAAATCGATGCATCGGACAAACGTCATCAGGGCATTTAAAGAGAAAAGAGTTCAAATCTTATGTAATTATGGAGTCTTAACGACGGGATTTGACGATCCAAACATCGGCGCGGTTGTGATAGGTAGACCGACTTTTTCTGAAGTTTTGCTGAGTCAAATGATAGGTCGTGGTCTTAGGGGCCCGGAATTAGGAGGGTCTCCGATATGCTACATTTATCTGCCCGAAGATAATTTCGAGTTTACTAAGAAGGTGGTTCAAATTAAAGACTATTTTACAAATTCATGGAATAAAAATAGAGAAATCTAAAAGTATGCATTTTACTGAAATATATAATGTCTATCGTGAATTTATCAAACGTAATTCCGACCAGGAAATCACAATCTTTTGTCCGTATATTCAATTGCAGCCGCTAAAAAGTATATTGGTAGATAAGCCATCTAAATTATCGGTGGTCACGACATGGAAAACGTTAGATATATTAAACGGGGTTTCAGAAATCGAGATATATCCATTTTTGAAGGAGATTAAGTCCTCACTTTATATTAATCAAAAAATTCATCTGAAAGTAATCACTAATTATGAAGATGCGGTTATTGGTTCAGCCAACATTACAAACGCGGGATTGGGCCTTCACAACTCTAATTACGAGTGCGTTTGCAATTATGAAAAAGTCGATAGGAACCAGCAAGTATTCCTAAGGTCTATCATCCGAGAATCGGCGCTAATCAATGACGACGATTTTAATAAAATAAATAAGCTTATAGAACATCAGAGGAGTGAGAGAGGCCCTGTTCCGAAGTATAATGACATCGATTTTACGGGGGCAGTTAATAAAGAATTTCTGATTTCGGCATTGCCAATGAGCATAAGCATTGATACTTTTTTTGATTACTATTCAGAAAAATTGGAAAGTCATGGATTTGCAGATGCTGATTATAATTGTGCGATGCATGACTTGGCGAACTACAAAATTCCTTTAAATTTGAATAGGCAAACCTTTAATAAATATTTAAAGAAAGCTTTTTTTGGCCAACCCTTCATCCAGGACCTCAAGGGGTTTATTTGTAAGCCGCGATACTTCGGCGAAATTAAAGAGTGGGTCCAGAAAACCTGTGTCGATGTACCTGTGCCTAGTAGGCGAGATCTGACAGGAAACGTTCAGGTATTGTATAGGTGGTTTTATGAATTAGGCGGCGACGAATTTGTTGTTGATCGGCCAAGCCATTCGGAGCGAATATCCCCGCGAGTAATGGTGGCTGTAAAAAAAAGATGAAAATAGCTCGGCATCGAACCGCAATATCGCGAAATGACTTATCCCTTCCTGTTAAGCTGGCTGTAAGAGATCAGATTATTTCCCCATTAAAATCGGTTTTTGATTTTGGCTGCGGTAAGGGATCGGACGTTTCATTTTTGCGAGAAATGAAAATCGCGAGTTCCGGATGGGACCCAGCGCACAACCCAAATGGATCTCTTCCTAAAGATCCCGCAGACATCGTTAATCTTGGTTATGTCGTAAACGTCATAGAAAATCTCAAGGAACGAGTCGAGACGCTAAAAAAAGCTTTCGATCTCACAAAGAGCGTGCTCATTGTTTCTGTATTGCTAGATACAGATTCCAACAGAGCTTCACGAGCGATTCCCCATGAGGATGGAATCGTTACGTCCCGGGGAACCTTCCAGAAGTTTTTTACACAAGCCGAGCTTAAAGAATTTGTTAGACAAACGTTGAATGTTGAACCCGTTTCGGCGGGACTAGGCGTTGTTTACGTTTTTAAAGACGAGGTAGAGCGTCAGCTTTTTTTAGCCACTCGGGTTCGTAGAACCAGTTATGAACAACACAAGAAGCCCTTATCATTAGAGACTCGGTATAAAGACGCTCGAGGTGTGCTGGATAAATTTGTCCAGGCTATTGAATACTTGGGCCGCGTACCCGACGAAGATGAGTTTGATGCAGCTATTGAGTTAAAGGAGAAACTAGGCTCATTCTCTCGTGCGTACGCTATGATTAAACATATTTTTCCTAATAACGCCATTGAGACCCGCAAACAGCAGCGCATCAATGATCTTTTGGTTTATCTTGCATTGTCTCGCTTTCAAAGTCGGCCGCCCATGATGCAGCTTCCAAAAACACTCCAATATGATATGAGAACCTTTTTCGGAAGCTATTCCAAGGCCTGTGAGCAAGCAGACCAGTTACTTTTCTTAGCAGGAAAGGCAGAAGTAATCGACAAGGCTTGCGCAGAGTCAAAGATAGGGAAATTATTACCCTCTGATTTATATATTCACAAAAACTATGTGGATCACTTATCGCCGATTTTGCGCATTTATGTGGGATGTGCGGAAGTATTAGTCGGTGAAATCGAAGATGCAAACATTATCAAAATTCATCGTCATACCGGCAAGGTTAGCTATTTGGTTTATGATGATTTTGACCGGGTTGCTCACCCGGCCTTAAAAGATGTTCTTACGGTATTGCTGCGAACTTTGGAAATAAGAAAGCGCGAATATCGTGATTCTCTTAATCCGCCTATCCTGCATCGTAAAGAAACGTTTGTTCTGTCGGATTATCCTGGCTATGCCAAGTTCCAAAAACTGACCATGGCAGAGGAGAAAGCTGGCTTATTAGAGGATGCGACCTCAATTGGTTTCAGACAGCAGTGGGAATCGCGCGTTATGGAATACGGTTTTAGATTTCGAGGCCACCAGCTTCTAGGTCTTAAAAAGGTGCGTTTAGAAGAAATATTAAAGCAGTAAATGATATTTTTAAATCAGAGTTTGGGATAATATACAACCTATGCAGAATCCAGTTTATTTAGATTACCAAGCGACGACTCCTGTTGATCCACGGGTTTTTGAGACTATGCGCCCATACTTCATGGACCAATTTGGAAATGCCGGCAGCGTAACCCATGATTATGGTGATGCTGCGGCTCGCGCTGTGGAAATTGCGCGAGAGCAAATAGCAACGCATATCAATGCTCATCCGTCTGAGATTATTTTTGTTAGCGGCGCCACTGAAGCTAATAACCTCGGTATTCAGGGATTAAGCTCATATCTGCAAAAAATAGGGAAGGTTCACATACTAACAAGCCAGATTGAACATAAGGCCGTGTTGGATGTTTTAGCCAAGCTTGAAGAAAGGGGATTTGATGTCACCTATCTCAAACCAAATTCTGCTGGATTATTCGATCTCAAAATAATTGAAGCATCGATGCGGCCGACAACAGGCTTATTGTGTTTTATGCATGTGAATAATGAAATTGGTGTCATAAACCCCATTTTGGAAATAGGACGACTCGCGCGAGAGCGTGATGCTTTGTTTTTCTGCGATGCCGCCCAAAGTTTTGGAAAGTTGTCGATTGATGTTAGAGAAATGAATATAGATCTCTTATCAATTTCCGCACATAAAATTTACGGGCCAAAAGGGATCGGTGCTTTATACCGACGTAAAAAATTACCCCTTGAGCCTTTGATATATGGAGGCGGACAGGAACAAGGCCTACGCTCCGGAACTCTTCCCGTGCCTTTAATAGTAGGTTTTGGAGAAGCTTTAAAGGTCGCCTCTAATGGAATGATATCGGAGCAGCAAAAAATCTTAACTCTTAGGGATCGACTACTACAGAAATTAAATGAGAGAATACCTGATCTTCTTGTAAATGGGGACATTCAGAATCGGTTAGCTGGTAATTTGAATGTTAGTATTCCTGGTATTGATGCTGACGCTCTCATGAATAATTTCCGCAGTGATATTGCTGTCTCAAATGGATCTGCTTGTACGAGTTTGGCTCCACAGCCGAGTTATGTGCTTAAAAGCTTAGGTGCGAATAATGAACGCGCGCGCGGTTCAATTCGAATCGGGATAGGCCGGTTTACAACAGAGGAGCAAATCGATTTTGCCATTGATGTCATTGTTCAGAATGTTAGTAAACTCCGTAATATACTCTCGCTTCATAAAGTCTAGGTTTCCCTTAGCTATAAATTGCTGTTAATTGATCGATTTTATATATTTAATCAAAACTTATTTTAGCTAAAATATCACACGTAAAATCTGTTGTGTCGCGAAGCCGTCTGCGCTGAGCACGCATGACAATCAATCAGAAGTTGGGGGCGGGAACCTTAGCGGTTCTCCGAGCTGATTTCTCCACAAAGTGCCGTGTGTGGTCCTGATTTGGACACGGCAACCCGGAGAATCCCGGCTTTTCCTCACACCCCAAGATAGTTCCCTTTAACCAAACCAGTATTTTCTCCCACTCCCATAGTGTGTCTTCTAATAATTTTTAACTAAAAATTTGTATTTTTATTTTTAGCGGGTAACCCTCCGTGGTTGCCCGCTTTTTTTTTGCCCATTTTCAGTTCCTCGCACGGCGGAAAGCGAGAACTGAGAAAGTGGGACATGAATCAAATAGGAGCAAAAGCAGTAAACGCAGCAGAGTAAGAGAGGTTGATTTTATGCGTGTGGAGGATGCGTCCACGCGTGATTCGCTCAGCCCGTTTGAGATGGAGGTGAAAAATAGAATAGCGGGAGAAAGGCCTTTAGAGAAATGGACTGAAGAGGTTAAGGAACGTCAGGCTAAAAGCGGTCTTGCTTTGGCGTTTAAGGGAAAACTCCGGAAGCTCTTATCGAAGGAGGGGGTTTTGACAAAAAGGCAAAGGGATATCTATGAGCTTTCGTATGTTCAAAAGCTCAGTGATCCAGAGATTGCCAAAAGATTGGGGGTGGCGCGAGTTACTGTCCGCACACTTAGATGTGCTTTGAAAGAAGCGTTGAAAAGAGCGGTCAGAAAAGAGAGAGACCTGAAAGGGTTTCATCGAAAGGTGAAACAGATTCATCTTTCGCGAACTCAGAAAAAGATATGGCGGATGTACCAAAAAGAGGGGCTTCCCGTGGTGAAGATCGCTCGCCGGTTAGGGAAGTCGTTTCAGACGGTTTATTGGGTTCTTCAAAACCTTCTGAAAAAAATTTCTAGAAGGGAAACTTTGAATAAGTGTGAACACCCCCGGCAAAAGTGCCCAATACCATGAGGGGAGGATGAGCCCAACCAATATTAGGCCATATGCGCCTTACCCAGGGCTTCGCAGTACCTCCCCTCACTTACATGAGGTATGAAAATGAATAAAAAAATTATCCGGATTTTTTACGCGCTTGAGACCTTGGGTTTTATATCTCTGGTGATGGCGCAAAGCGTTTACGCGGCCGCAGGGTCAGAAGATGACTTGGGATATTTCCTCACACAGATCGGGGATTTTTTAATCCGGACAATTGGCCCGGGAGTCCTCGTTATCGGAGTGGCTGTGGCCGGAGTTTCTATGGCTCTTGGAGACGAACAGGGTATGAGGCGCGGTGCTCTTGCGGCCGGCGGCGGAGCTCTCATTATGCTTTCCCGAGCTGTGCTCGACTTAATTCAGAACGTAACTCACTTTTAGGATGGAAGAATGAAAAAGATAAA
>Ga0209515_10002985_pt1 | contig 24854 bp, 28 predicted proteins | sample Subgroupgradi54m_FD_187454 | JGI IMG/M metagenome (GOLD analysis project Ga0209515, IMG submission 187454) | Subsurface groundwater microbial communities from S. Glens Falls, New York, USA - GMW60B uncontaminated upgradient, 5.4 m (SPAdes)... ... | reverse complement strand
GAGTAATCATATTATGCCTCTTTTATATTATTTTATACAAAATAATCCTATTTATTAAACCTTTTTATAGCCTTCAAAGAAAGAGTTATTTTATCCCAAATTTATTTAAAACTTCTTGGGGATTTTTATAGTACTCGTTAACAATCTTTTGAACTTCATTAAATCCATTGATCTTTCTTTTAAACAATTCAGTTAATAAAATAGATCTTTTTCTAAACTCTTCTTGTAACTCTTGAAACGAAACCCCATATCTCCCAGAAATTTTTTCAAAAATCTTACTATTCTTCTTGAAATAGAATTTATCATCTACTGGATTCCATATAAATAACTTATTGGTTATAGCAACCCCCCGCTCATCGACGTTAATAATCTCAACAATTTCCCTTAGTTTTCTTGTTTCTTGCTTTTTAACAACAGCATGTGTCATAATTGCAACACAATCTAAAACATTTAACAATGTAGGGGAAAGTTCTATGGGTGGTGTTTCTAATCTTTTAATTAGTGTATCAACTGAATCTGCATGAACAGTTGAAAATGACGAATGCCCCGAAGCCATTCCCTGAAAAAGAACATATGCTTCTTTTCCCCTAACCTCTCCAACAATCACATAATCTGGGTTTTGTCTAAAAGAAGCTTTCAATAAACTGAACAAATCAACCTCTCCTGCCTGACCTGTTCCTATAGCTGTTCTAGCAACACTTGGCAGCCAATTTTCTCTCGGCAGATCCAACTCTCGAGTATCCTCAATTGAAACAACCCTTGCTTCAGGCGGAATAAAAAACGCAATACCATTTAACAAAGTCGTTTTTCCTGAAGAAGTTCCTCCAGTAATTAAAATATTCATCCTATACTGTACTAAAAGCCAAAAGTAAGCAAGCATATCTGGGCTTAAAGTGTTCAAACTCATTAACTGTATAGGCGTCCATGGAATTCTAGTAAACTTTCTAATTGTAAATGTGGGGCCTTTGCTCGAAATATCCTTGGTGTAAGTAGCATTAACTCTTGATCCGTCTGGAAGAGATCCATCAAGTATAGGTTCAGCGTAAGAAATATATTTTCCACTTCGTTGAGCAAGTTTTTCAACAAAATCGGCTAGTTCATCAAGATCAGTAAAAACAATATTTGTTTTAATATTTCTATACAACCTATGTACAATATAAATCGGAGTGTTAATACCATTACACTCTATATCCTCAATAAAATAATCTCTAAATAAAGGTTCAACCTTATCCATTCCTATAAAATCTCTGTACAGGTAGTAGATTATTTTACCGTAACCTTCGTCCTTAACTTTCAAGTTAAATTCCTGTATTAATAAATTAAAAGTTTTCTCAATGTAATCCATTAATTCTTCATGTGTTTTTTCTACAATTACATTCAAATTAATTATTTCCCTCATAGCTTTTCTAACTAAATCTAGATTTTCCTTTTCATCATCTTTTAATGCCGGTTCCTCAACATCATACATTAATTCTGATTCTGTATTATTCCAATAAATGTGAGCATTAGTATATGGAGAAATCAAACTATAACGAATATCAACTTCTTTTTTATTTAAATACTTCTTAAGAACAGGCAACGCGGGAGTGACGTTAATATTCACCTCTGGCCTCTTTTGTACCTCTTGTTTCATATTATAGAAATGAAGATTGTTTATTTAAAGATTTCCTAAACTTCATTGATGTTTATAGCACTCCCATTATTTTGAATACTCCATTTGTAAGCTGTAGGCGATTTTGTAAAAATCTTTTCTCCATCCTCGTTTTGATAAAGCAAATTAAGATTATTTCCATATTTTAATCTCAAAGAAACATCTTGCGAGCTTCCCTTTTTCTCTGTTAAAACTTGAATATTTCCCGTTAAATTTGCCGGAGTCCCTAATTGCGAATATACAACCTTGCTATCTTTTAACGTATAGACTATCTCATTTTTCAAAGCGTCAATTTTTATCTCCCCTTTATTTATCTCAACTTCCTCAATTTGTTTATTTCCTTCCCCATTATTCCAAACCTGAGTAATCTCATCATCTAAATTCTTCAATAACTCTAAAGACTGATCAATAACAATCTTATCTTGTATTTCTGCGATTTTTGGTCTAACAAAAGCAAGAACAGCACCTATAATCGCTAAGCCTATAAGCAAATATAAAACTGTTTCAATCCACACCTGTGCTTTTTTGTTCTTTATATTCTTTACAAAGGTTATATTCATAGAATTACACTCCTTCAGGACAATCTGCGATAAATAAGTGATCAGCTACATCACATTGCTTCCCTTTTATAATCGGAGCAATTTTAACTTCTTCAACTTTGGACAGTTTATATTTAAAATCTGTGGTTATGCCACTAGAACTCTGATTAAAATGTATTCTATATGTTTTCCCCTCATTTTCTCCAGGTAATTCTAAAGCCGGCTGCGAACCAGCATACAAGTTTTTATTATACATCATCAGATCCATACTTCCTGCAGCACCATTTACCACTTCAATACTCTTAGATTCTCCTGCCCCAGATATAACTATCAAAAGCTTATCCATTTTTATTTTTCCTGTCTCAACACCCACTAATACTCCAGTATATCTAGGAACTTGGGGAGGATTATTCATATTAATTTTGTAATAACAAGTATACGCAGGATTTAATTTAACCTGATTTAAAGTGTCTAAACAAGTTCCAGCTTGATCTAAATTTTTATTCACAAATGGAACTAAGAAAGCAACAAGAATTCCTATAGCAACTACAACTAATAAAATTAACAAAATAGTCTCAACTACCCCAGATATCCCTCTTTTATCAAACTCTTTTTTTATCAAACTCTTTTTTACCATATTTATCCAGTTAAACTAACTTCAACTCCATACTGATCATCACAAATATGTTCTACCTCTCCACTATTTGAATTTGCCAACAGTACTGGGACAATCTTTAATGTATCATACCCATTTGTTCGAATGCTTGGGAAAGCAGCATCTTTTGCCTGTCCAGCAGGCAATCCTACAAATGTAGGGTCCACCTCGCTAAGTTTTACACTATCTGTATTTCCAGCTCCAATCTTTTTCACAAAGAAATTCTTTATTGGAACATTCCCATCATTTGATAATGAAATTACTTGATCTGTAGCAAAATAATCAGCTGAAAAACTAACATCTGCACAAGCTAGTTCAACATTTTTATTGAATTTTTGTACACTCTCTTTAGTTAAACCTCTAAGCCATAGAAAAACTATTAATGCAATCACAATCACGATTGCTATCAATAAAATTGTAGCAACAACAGGTGAAACACCCCTTTCCCCACTTTTTAATGTTTTTCTTCTCTTATCTTTCATTTTTATTATTAATCTAATTCACTTTAAAAATTCTTCTAAGTTCCGCCTGATGCAACACATCCTCCTTGACTAACATCACATATTTGGCCACTAGCTGCGCAATTAACAGATGTCCATGCAGTACCTTGGCTATTACATGTTTCATAATTATTTCCATTACACCTGTAAGACGGGGGGGTAGGAGTGCAAACAGTTTGAGTTATCCCAGTAGTAGAAGCATCAATACAAGCTCCATGATTACAAACATTACTTGGATGAGTCACATCACAGGATTTACCTTCACAAAATAAATCAGCACAATTAGCCTTTCCATCCCCATCGTCGTCCTTAGCTACATTATTCACATAATTCCAGCAAACCTCTGTACATGTAATCTTTTCTTTTATCTTAGCATCAGTACAAACCACATTTTTATTTTTGTCTTTAATATATGGAATAATTTCAATGAAAGCCAGTTTATCAGTTTGCAAATTAATTTTGCCCTGGTAAATATTTCTAACTTTGATAATTTGCCCAGGCCCTAAAGGCTGAGGAAGCAAATCATAACTAAGTCTTGTATTGCTTGCTAGAACTATATTGGCAATGTCTCTATTTTCATCTGTACTGCCCCTTAAAGAATATCCAGAAACATTGAAAAGTCCTTTATTCTCCAGTTCTAAACTTAAATTTCCAGCATCACAATTATTTTCATAGCTTCTAACTATCAAAGAAAGATCTGAAGGACACTCTACTTTATCTTTAGGAACATAAGACTTCAAATAAGCATAAACAATAAAAGACATTACTACTGCCACTACAATTAACAAAATATACCCAATTATCTCACTTTGCCCCTTCTTGTCATCTCTCTTCATATTTTTAATTTTTAACAACCTGTTTTCCTCCACCACTCTCTTGTGTTACAACAAAGTAAAAGTTTTGATCTGGTTTAATTTCAAAGTTATATTTTGCATCTTTAATTATCACAGTAATATTCTGCCCATCAGTTGAAGTATAATTGCCTTTAAATGTGTTTTTCTGAAAGATAGGGATCCTAGGTTCTGAATTTCCTATCTGTACACCTATATTTCCTGTTAAAACATCTTCTTGTCCTTTAACAATTATGTTATCTTTATCTCCAAAAATAAAATATAAACTTTTTCCTTGCCCTGCAAAGCTCGTATACTTATCCGTAAAATCATCTAACAAAGCGCCAGTATCATTATTGCTATACAACCCATAATCAACAACACTAGCACTTTCCACATTTAATTCATCTTTTAAATCATATATCTTCTCTGAATTATTGCTGCTTCTGATAACATTTTTCACACCATAAAACCCAAGCACAATTAAAATTATTACAATAGCCCCAATTATAAAAAACTGTGCTCTTTTATTATTCATTATAGCTCCTTAGTCATATTTTTATAAATTATGAAGTATGAGTTCTCGTTTTTCTTTAAATTAAAACTGTATTTCTGGCCCTCAATTTCAACATCAACAGTTCTTTCTAAAGGCGAAAGCTTTTTTGATTTGTAACTTTCTTGTCTTATCTTAAAGGCACTATATTTATCTCCCAAAACAACCCCAATACTTCCTCCAAAAATCTGTTCATAAGAAACTAAAGTCACTTCATTTTCATTTCCAAAAATAAAATATATCTTCCCATTTTCTTCCTTATATTGACTGAAAATGTTCTGCGATTCCTGAATAAGCTTATTGATACTATTAATATCCTCTTGATTGTAAACGCCGTAACCAACAACTTTAGAATTAGAAAGGTTGTAATCTCGTGTTAGATTGTATCTTACCGTTTTAGGTGAGAAAGACACGCCAGAACTGTTCAAATAAACCACAACAAACAGGATTGCAATCAAAAAGATAGCGCCTATAACCAACCCTCTTTTCCCCATAAATTAAACAAGAATAACTAATTTAAAAATCCTATCCCCTCACTACTTAATAATAAAAAAACAGAAATTAAAGATATCTTGCAGCACTTATGATAACTGCAATAACTAATATAATTATCAAGATTACTAAAATAACATTAAACCAAAATATTGGTTTAGATAGAGTATTATTCGTGCTCTTTCCAGCCGCATATTCTGCTTGATCAGCTAACGAAACAACATTGCTATCATCAGTAACATAAACAACCTTATTCTTCTGTGCTTGAGCTAATTCAAAAGGAACTCCACAATCTTCAGTACACCATGTTCTCTCAGATGTAGTACAAATATTATCTCCACAAAAACCTGAGCTAGATCCTATATTATCATTACCATGATTATTGCTAGTACTTGGGGTTTTTTGCCATTTTCTTACCCAGAATGAATCATCAACATTAGTCCAAGAACCAACTTTATCATTTAATGAATTAATTACAACCTTGGTGAAATAGCTCCAATCGGATACAGATGCATGCCATTGATTATTATAACAAAGCAATCTTTCATCAATATAATTTCCAGGTACTTTTGGAGTATTATCCCCCAAGAAAGTGATATTAGCTAACTTATTATTATAAGCCCAACCAACATAACCATTAGTCATATTTCTAATTTCCATAGTACTATTAATAGGAGGCCACACACAAGCTGCATTATCTGGAATGTTTAGGCTAGAGTTAGTTCCACATGAGTTAGCTGTTATACTCTTAGTAACAATGAAGTTTTTTGGATACGGTCTTATAATTGACAAATCAGTATCATACCTTAAATTATCTAATAGACAAGAGACTTGATAATTTCCGTTTAAACTTTTAGAAACATTATAATCGTAAGTATAAATATAATTATTTCCCTCTCTTTCTAATCCGGTGAAAGCAGATCCACTAATTGCGAATGTTGGTATAACATCAATGCTATGTGTTAATTTATCAGCAACACATGACACATGTATAACATTACTACAAATATCCTGAGTAACTCTAGTGTCAATCATTTCTACAATATTATTTGCATTATTTGGATTCCAGTTAGCAGTTTCTACAAACAAAATCTTGTCAGCATAAACATCTCCATTATATCCATCTCCTTTTAATATAATCTTATCGCCAAAATCACTCTTCATGAATACTTTATCACCATTTAGTTTTTCATATTGGACCCACTGCCATTGTCCACTAACATTATTATAGCCAGTCTTTGATACTAGAATATGTGAAGTTGCATTTTCTTCTTTATAGAAGTTAAAACCACGAACAGAATTGTCTGGTTTGGCTTGTCTTACCCAAACATAATATTTTCCGCTGCTATTGAAAGTATTCAATACAAGTTCTTGTTCTTCATTGGCATTTGGGTTGTCGTAAGTATAGAATGTAACAAATGCCCAAGTGTTCAAGTCAACTGCCTTCTCACCATAAACATTTACAATGTTTGCTGAATTAGCAACAGATGAGTTTTCAGTTTCTACGTATCCTGCAGATAAAGAAGTATTTGGATTATAAATTCCAGGTCCAATTACAACTGCTTGAACAACTCCTAAGAGTAAAATCATGCTCAACAAAAATGTTAAACTTATTTTTTGCATAGTTATCACTTAAAAATGATACTATTTAAATCTTTCCGATCAGCGACGATATTTCACCAATTGTGAGTAATATTCAGTGAAAATCAATATTTTACAAATTTAGAATAAATATCAAGACATTCTCATCGACGGAGAAATAACGTTAAAATTATAATTAAAAAGATAACTATTAGAATTATAAGTAAAACCATTATCCAAAATACTAATCCTTGTTTGTATGAAGTTGCATACTCTGTTGTTGATCCATATTCTTTAGGAGAATCAATTATTATTGAAGAGTTTACATAATCATCTCCAGTATCAACATATCTGATAACATCTCTATTAGTCAATTCAAAAGGAACTCCACAATCTTCAGTACACCATGTTTTTTCTGAAGTTGTACAAATATAATCTCCACAAAAACCCCCTCCATGTGAACTTCCACCATTTCCATTTGTTCCATGATTCACACAATAACTATTTACCGTTCCAGGATTTATACAAGAATCATCAGTATTACTTCTATTATCATCACAATCATTATCATTATGACACGCAATATTTACGCAACTTCCATTTGCACACATATCAGAACACTGCTGCATAACTTGAATTGTTGTGCTATTACTACAATAACTATTATTCATGCCAGGATTACCACAAGTATAAGTAACATAATTTCTAGTTACATTATTCGCCATGCAACTATTTGCACCAACATATCCATTTGTACCGCACTGAGCATTTGTAGAACAAGTTATGTTTACCGGTGTTATTTGAACACACTGACTAGAAACCATTCCACTATTCTGGCAAGTATACCCTAAATGACAATCTGAATTTCCTATGCAATTTACTATTGTAATTTGTCTAGTTAATACGTTATTCACCAAGTTACTATCATTTATTACCTGTGCCATAACTGAAACATTATAATACCCAACTGGAAAACTAAAGTTAACATTTGTAGAAATATCATGCCTAAATTCATCAGCTGGAAAATTAATCAAGCTCTCAAAATTTCTGCTTCCAAATTCATCAGTTCCTTGTAATATCTTTCCAGTTAAACTTACATTTTCTGTAAAGTTCCCTATGTTTCTTACATCAATTGCAACATCGTATGCATGATCCTTAACTAAAACAGTTCTATTATATGCAAGCTCTGTAAATTTTACTTTCCAAAATCTTAAATCTTCTATTTTAATATCATGAGTTCTGCCATCGATAGCTTGATGGCTACAATAACTTTCTATAGTTCCAGCGTTATTACACATGTCACTTGTATAAGCATTATTATCACTACAATCAGCATTACTATCGCATAAAATGCAAATTCCAGTAGTGCAAGCATACTGGCAAGAATTAATTAAAGTAGGTTGTAAGTTTGAATGACAAACAGAATCAATACACTGCACAGCTTTGTAATCTTTGTAAACATCATTAACACTACAATATTCACCACCAATATATCCACTAGCTCCGCAATCATCATCTGTATTACATGCAGCACCATCAACTGCTGCAACAACTTGTATTAAAAATAAAATAGAAACAATCATAATCATTGTTACTAATATGCTAGATACTTTCATAGTGTTACTATAAAATTACTATTTTTAAAGGTTTATAGCCGTCGATATAGATATTCTAATGTATATATTCAGCGACGAGAAACGTGTTTCCCCGTCGACAAAGATAAATCAGTCTTTTTTTAATGTCCCCTTTTAAAATAATTTAGAACCGTTTGGAACTTTCTTAGAAGGTTGAGAAAGAACCACATTTCCATCAGAATCTTCAAAACCGGTTGTTAAAAACTCAGAAATAAAGTTTGCAATATGTTTGTTTTCAAAATTAATAACCCCAATTATCTGTTTACCGATTAATTCTTCTTTTGTGTATAACTTAGTTATTTGTGCACTAGACTGTTTAACACCAAATTCTCCAAAATCTGCCCATAATTTATAAGAAGCCTTTTTTGCTTGAGGAAAATCTTCAACTTTATTTATAGTGCCAACACGAAGTTCAACTTTTTCAAAATCAGTCCAACTTATTTTTTCCATTATTAGAGTGCAGACTCGAGAGTTTGCTCAAAAAACACCATATAGTTAACCCCTAAACTTCCTCAGCTCTGTGATCTGCCAAGCACCTTAACAGATGTTTAGGGCTGCTCCGATCAAGGTCTGACCCATTTCGCACCTGCAAGATCGAGACAGTCAGAACGTCAGCGGTCGTATAGAGACTATATGATACTTCCGTCACTCGCTCTCTTGCAGTTTGCCATAAAGCCCGTTTGCAAACGGCGTAGGGCTAGCACGCCAACCTAGTCTGCAACCATTCAGGTATTTTAGCATATAAAAAGGTATGTATCAGTCGTTTTATACAAATATTTACATAGCTCCTTACTATTAATAAACCATGGCAAAGATAACCAAAGAAGAAAGATTAAATGATTTAGAAATAATGGGGAAAATAGTTTCAAAGAGTAAACTTACCGAAAAAGATGCTAAAGAAATAAGTGCCAAGATAAAAAAATCAGCAACAAAAAAATTTAATAAATACATGTAAAGATATGATTAGTGCTTCGGAATAGTCTATATATTTCCTCTACTTTCCAGCTTTTACAGAATTAAACTTTGATAATAAACTATTAGCAGCTTCTCCTTCCACTCTAACTAATTCTCCTTTTCCATCATCAACAAAAAGAGTTTTGTATCCATTTGAACTAGTTATTAAAATATCATTTCTTCCATCACCATTATAATCTCTAACTATCGCTTCTTGAGGCCTGTTTCTTGCAGCAATATCACCAGCAGCAAGCCCACCCATACCAATAAGAGCCAAAGCAGCCAAAGCCGCAGTCACATACAGAGGAGCATTTCTATAATAATTCCTACCAACTCCACTATTCTCCATCGCTGTTCCGCTCATTCCCATTTTATTCTTCCTCCTTCTCAAACTTCATTATTTTTCCCATCATCATTCTTCTTTTAGGTTTTCTACTTACTGTAATAATAACTAGTATTAAAATTATTACAATCCCAATAATTAAGATAGCATCAATTATCCATACAATAGAACCCATTAAATCTCCATCAGACATTTGCACCGATTTATATGTAGTCTGTCTTACAGGAACAGTTGTAGTCTTAGTAGTTGTAACAGGCTTAGCATTTTTATCAACATAAACAACTCCACTATCTACATTTGAATTTCCTGAACCTGAACTTGTTCCAGTGTTATAAGCAAGATTAGTATTACTGTTTACAGGTGCAGACGAACTTAAAGTATAAAGATCAACAATTTTATTCTCTACTCCTCCACCGAAATGTGCTTGCACCGTCAAAGGATAATCAGCTTCTTCAACATCATCTGGCAAAGTAAAGTGAAGGTCAACAGCTTGTGAATCGTCTTTGTCAAATCTTTCAAGCTTGAATGTGTCTGATCTTAAATGTAAACCCAAATCTGAGTTATCTACAGTAACATAAACATCATTCTGACTTTTGCTTCCAATATTTCTTACATCAACTCTTAAGTCAACCCTATCTCCTCTTCGTGGAGTATCTGGACTAACTAAAACATTTTTAATTTCCAACTTATCTTTTGGTCTTTCAATAACTATCTTTACAAAATTAGAATTACAAAATTCTGTAGGACTTTCCTGAGCGTTAACATAAATAGCAAACTTATCTGTATCGTCCGTATTTTCCGGAACAGTTAAACTAAATTCTACAGTTTCAGTATCCCCTTTATTGACAGAAATACTACTTCCATCATCTTTTACAGAATTATCTGAAGTTATATCATACAGATAAGCATTAACATCTAAGTCAGCATCTTCCTTTCCACTATTTTTTATTTTAACTTTAACATCTATTGTTTCACCTAACTCAAATTTATCATTTGCCTTAGGGTCGCTTATAGTAACCTTAATACTATTGTTAACACTATCACAAGTTTCAGCATCACTGAATTTAGGAGGTTGCTCAACATCAACAACATTTATACTAATTTCTTGAGAACTCGTTCTATTTGTGCTATCTGTAGCAGTAAATCTAACTTTGTGTTCTCCCTGTTGGTCGAAATCCGGCACCCAAGAGAAATTTCCATTATTAAAACTTGCATTATTTGGCAAGTCAGAGGCTGATAAAACAACTGCATCATTATCTTGATCAGTTGCACTAACTATAAATTGAATAGTTTGATTTTCTCTAACTTCTTTATTTCCTACAGGAAGAATTGTTGGTGCATCTGGAGCACTTACTACAAAACTTCTATTCTCTGCGAAAGAAGTACTTACACCATCAGTACATCTTACATTCCATAAATAACTTCCATCAGCTATTCCTAAAAGATTAATTGAAGAAACCGTATCATTCTCCACATGCTTCGGATTCAAGTAATTAAAATTTCCATTCAAGTTAGAAAATATACCGCACTCTAGATTATTTCTGTTATCTACTGCTTTGAATTCAAATGTAACATCTCTGCTCTCTGTAAATATAGCAGAATCATTTGGAGATATCAATTCAACAGTCGGCGGTATAACATCTGCATTACTTGCTAGTCCTTTTGTAGGATGTTCAAATATAATCCAATTATCACTTCCATCTGGATCTCTTCCACTAGATTTTCCATTTTCCGGTGTTAAAATAATACTACTTCCCCCATAATCAATTCTGTTAACCTCTTGATCATTTAATTTTAAAACAATTGAATCTTCATTTCCTAAATTAAAACCTAAATTCTCTGCAACAAAAAATCCATTTGCAGGAATTTTTCCAGAAAGTTGTTTCCTAACACCAGAATTATCTTCTAATGTAAATCCACTCAGGTCAATTTCATGATTTACAGGATTATACAACTCAACCCAATTTCCAGAAGTGGAAAACTCATTAACATAAATTTTTCCAATAACATCTACATTAAAAGATTTAGTTGTACTAGTAACTCCATCACTTACAATAGCATTAACTGTGTATAGCCCCGCATCTCCCTGATGTGTTTGCCACTCTCCTAATGAATTAAATTTATTTGAATATGAGATTGTTAAAGTATCTCCATCAATATCTGTAGCATTAATAACTACATGTGCTAAACCACCCTCAACAACTTTAACTTCTGAAATATTTTGAACAGTAGGGGCATCGTTAACTCCTGTTACTTGTAAATTAAATCTATTTGAAGTAATATTTCTATTCCCATCACTTGCTCTGAAAGAAATATAGTCTTGCCCATTCCAGTTCTCTCTTGGTGTAAATATTGCTAAATTTCCATTAATAACGAGCATTAAATTATTTTCATTTGAAGTTTCTGCTACATCAAAAGTAAGCGAGGCCCCATCAGGGTCAGAAAAATAATCATTTAAATTTACAACTTTAACCTGATCTTCAAGCCATACTTGCGTTGGAATAGGTCCATTAAAGACAGGTGGATCATTAATACAGTTTTTCAAAGGATCATTTACGCCAGGATTTATTGAAGCATCTAAATCGTTACAATCATTTCCATTAAGTGCTTGTACACCAATAAATCCATCATTATCTCTATCATTCAAATCTCCATTAACACAATCTTCATCTATTCCGTTATATGGAATCTCTGTAGCTCCCGGATGAATATTAGCTCCACCACTAGGACTATCATTACAATCTAAATCTGAATAGAATCCATCATGGTCAGCATCTTCTCCTCTTAAAGCCCATATTAGTGAATTCTTAAATAATGTTTTTGTGTCTTCTGTCCAGTATTGTCCTGGTGTGATCCCAAAGAATACTCCTCTAGATTGTGAAATTTGTGAATTTCTTAATGTAATATTTTTCTCAACCACTGAAACAACCCCTCCATTTTGAGGTTTCATTCCACCTATTGCTGAAATTAAAGAATCTGCAACAATAATTTTTATTCCCGGTGCTTTATCTCTATTGTCCAAATAAAATAAATTGTAAGTACTTACCCCATGGTCAATATAAGGCATAAAACTACTTGGCACACCCTGGCTTATACTAATTGTAGTATTATAAACTGGAATAGCTCTCGGTCTTCCAGAACTTGTTTTTGGAGTTATAGAAGCACTAGTCCATCCAAAATCATCTAAATTCTCAGTATTCAACAACATAGAAGGTCTACTATTTACTGGAATCTTTGCAACTTCCGTAGATGTAAACTTTTCATTTCCTAAAACAATCATTTGATAATTAGAAAAATTAACACTACTCAATTGTGTTGAAGGAATAACATCAACAGTGTATCCGGCATCTCTTATAGTTGCTAAAACACTTGCATCTGAAGCAGATTTGATAATATAAGCAACTTTAGAAGTTCCTGGTGTAGGTAATGGATTTCCACCAGTTGTATTATTATTACTTGTGCTATTTGCATAAGAAGCATGAATCGTTATATGTGAAGATAAAGAAACGGCATGTCCTTGATCGTCTTTAAACTCCACGTTTAATAGCCCGTCATAATCTCCAGGTTGGTTTAAAGTAATTTTAAATCTAGAGCTTTTGTTTTCTCCAATTTGCAAGATATAATCGCTATCAATAACCGAGGTTATACCGCTCAATTCTACAGATGGTGTTAAAGTTACATTAACAGGAACATCATTTACATTTTCAACAAAAATTGTTCTATCAACTACAGTATTCCCTGTTTGATTAAGTTGGACAGTTAAAATTGTTCTAGAATTCCCTATTCTAGCTGTTAACGCCATTGTTAATGGCAGAATTATGATTATTAGCATCAATGCTAAAATAATTTTATTAGTATTCTTCTTCATATTCATATTTTTGTTGACTTCTTCTTTCCTATTATGTCAATTTTAGTTGGCATCACCTCTCCATTTTTCTTTTTTGATCTGTTATTTATCAAAATCATTAAATACACTAATATAAGCACACAAACTAAGGTGGAAACTCCGAGTATAATTAACGCAGGAGAAATTTTTCCGCCAGTATTTTTAATAACATTTCCTGTTGTTCTATTTCCACCAACATTTACACCACCACTATCTGTAGCATTCACATTCTGGCCTCCCGGCCCTGTTGCATGAATTATAATTCTAGAAGCTAAAGCAACTCCTTGCTTTTCACCACGTTGTGTGAAGTAAACCATTAACTTACCATCATAATCTCCTAGTTGTTTTAAAACAATTTTAAATCTTGCATCTTTTTGTTCTCCAGCTTTAAGTGTAAATTGATTATCTTGAATCTGAACAATATCTTTGAATTCTTCAGAAGCAGTGATGTTTATATCAACATCAAAATCATTATCATTAATAACCAATATAGTTCTATCAATTGTCGTTTTACCATCAACTTCAGGATATAGCACGACTCGTGCATTTCCTATTTTCCCCGTTACAGCTAAAACCATACTAGACAAAAATAAAATTGTTACCACAGATAAAAACAAAATAATAAGAGTTTTATTCGACGTTTGTACCCATTTCATAGTTATCCTCATTTGAAATCGCTATATAAGCATTATTGTCATTTGAAATAGAAATTTGTTTATTACTTATTCCAGATGAAAAAAAGTTAAAAACATAAAATTTATAAACAACTTATTTAACAACACACCATGACTTTTAATGTAAATGAACAAGAATGTTTAAGATTAATTAAAAGATTAGTATACTAATTATTATAAACCCTCCACAAATTTTAAAAGAATGGTTCAAAGAATAATCGGTAATGAATATGTCGAGCAGAGGTATGAACAGTTATCAATTCTTTCGGTCTCAGGATACTGTAATTTAAAATTAAATCAATGGCCAGAAGTTATAACAGATCTTAGAGCACAGACTTCTCCAATTTTATCACAAGAAGAAGATTTTTTATCACTTTTCATACTCAATCCTTTAAGATCTATCCAAGTTATTCAATTATCCAATCCATCAGGAGAAACTTATCTTATTTCTTCAAGTTTATTTCCCCAGTCTTCAAGAGATACGGTTGATCAAATAGTTAAATCTACAAATCTCAAGGTTTCTCCCATAAATAACTTTGAGCAAACAATTAAACAAACAGTTATGGACAAAATAATTGCCACATACTTGAATGCTCAAGATCTTTCCAGAAGTTCGCCAAAGGTTAGTTTGGAAAAAGCACTTACAGTATTTTTCTATGCAAATCACTTGAAAAAATGTCACGCGAATATGTCTGATGAAGAAGCACTAGAGTTATCTAGAAAAGGATTTGGCCTACCGAAATTAGAAAAATAAAAATTTAGATCCTAACACCCTTTAATGAAAGTAACATCCATATCTTTAACAATAACATTTCCATCATTGTCAAATACAGACGCTTTCATATTAATCTTATCAACTCTAATTATTGCTTCCTGTAGTGTTACAGGATCTCTGTTAAATCTTCCTGTTCCAGAAACACTTAATATCAAGAATTTAGAACTATTTCCAATTACTTTAACATCTTTTTCTCCAAAGGAAATAGAAACTCTTTTTCCTCTATCCTGCATTACTAAAGAACCAGAACCTTTCTTAGCATTCTTTTGAGATATAAAGAAGTTTAATTTATTCTTTTCAAACTCATATCCATTGAACATTCCATCACCATTTTTAGCTCTGATAGAGCATGCCTCTTTTGGTCCAGGCCCTGCTTTATCTATAGTTAAAGGAATTGTCTTAGAAATGTCTCCTGCATCTGCTTTAAGTAAAAACTCAACACCATAATCTCCCTCTTTATAGGAAAGTGTATCTAAAATTATCTTGTATTCCACACTCTTTTTAATGCCACCATATCCATACCCATAACCAGTTTTAAAATCAGTTTCATTTGTCTTTATAACTTCAACACCCTTACAAGTTGTTAACAATGTACCATTCAAATCAATTTTACAAGAATGATCTTCAGGCCCCATAATATTGAGCCCAAAAAAACCCATTGCGGAGTCATTTGCTTCAACATCAATCTTTAAATCATAATTAACCTTTTCACCGACGACAACTTTTTCTTTATCAGACTTGAAGTCGACGATAAACGCACTTGCATTACCGGAAATAAGTAAAGCAATTAGAATTAAGGCAGTTATTGCCGTCGGAATAATATTTCTTCGCACCTTCATTTTTGATCACTTCTATACTGTTTTATATTGTTAAAGTTTATAAATTATATTCATTCGACGTCAGTGGTATCGTCCATTAATATCTACTTTGTAATGCTAAAAGAGATTTTTATCCAAATTCCATATTTTTGATAAAAATTTATATAATCCCCTCCACTCCCGATAGCTATGAATAATAAAACCAGTGTTCTTGTATTAATTATTTCCCTAACCATGATAGTCATTGTCTTACTCTCTCTGACAGTTAAGGCTCAAACTTCAGATCTAGAAATCTTTGCAGATCAAAATAACATTCTAAACAACTCCCAAATCCAATTTATCCAGTCTTCTCCGGAGCAATTTACAATAAAACTTACTGGTAATTCTGCTTCAATTCAGGAAAATGACATTTTCTCTCCCTCAAACATACCAGTAGAATTCGAGATTAATTGCTCTAGGACGTTAAAAGGTGAAAATTCAGCACTTTACCAACTATCGGGGGTAATAAAAACAACTCTAGATTCTGAAGAATACAGTGGAACTTTAACAGGAGATTGTTCCAGCTCTTTAAACGGAAACGTCAATACTTTGAAGCTGAACGGAAATATCATCCAAAAAACCAAGACTCAAGAAACACTATTACAAGGCCAACTTCGTGGTTCCGTAGAAATAGACCTATCAACTCCAGATTCAAACATCAAAACAGGTTACTTTACTATTCAATATTACAAAACAGAAACAGCCACAACAGACAGTGTTATCAAAGCGCTATTTGTTCTAGCCAAGTCCAAACTAGCTTACCTTTCCAAATTCCTTCTTTCAATTAATGGTTTAGCTGTAAAGATTCAATCAGACAACAATTCCCAAATAACAATCACCCAAATCAATGTATCTGATATAGACAATGCCCAAAACCTAAAGTATCTCACTTTAGCACAAAAGAAAGATTTGCTTTGCCGTAAAATAACAAGAGATAACTTGAAACAAATAGAAGAATTAGATATGCACTGCGATTTACTACAAGGTTATTGTGACTGTTATCCTCTGCCTGTTTAACCTCTCAAGTCTCTTAAAGGATAACTCATATCTACTAAAGTCCCAGCCATCTCTTTTCTAAATATTGTTATCTTGTCCATTTTTCCCACAGGAGTCCTTGACCAATCAAATCTTCCCATATGTCTAAATATTTCTTCACCTTTATCTTCCAGTTCTGCTCCACGAAGTAATGTAACATGTAAAGTCTTATTTGGAGTATCATACTGACTAAACGGTATAGATCCATCCCTTCCGAGTCTAGCTAGCAGTCTTTGATCACTATCTAGCATACCAGGAGAAGGTGTGACTTTCAAATATAAAACTTGTTGTTCATTTTCTTTGAACATGCCAACCCCCTCAATAACATAAGTATAAGATTTACTGCCTCCAAATCTTTCTCTTTCACTTCTAGCAAAGTCGCTCACCAGCTGTCTTGTTCTTAAAACACTTTCAGCATCATAAGGAGATTTCAAAGTTATATGGGGTGCTCTTCTTTGACCATTTTTTAATTTCTCTAGATCAAATTCTTTTAAAATTCCATCAAGGGCAGAATCATAAACTTGAGCAATCTCTTCTTGTGGAACAAGTCCAATATAATACCTCATACATCTCTGATCTTCAATTGACTTTATAAGAATTATTGTAAAAGATAATGAATATCGAATAAATATCTAAATCTTTAAAAAATAACAAGTAATTATGTTAATAATATGCCCAACACTAACTTTATGCAATCATCTGAGAAGATTTCTCTCCCAAATTTAGAAAAAATCTTAAAGCACTTGCCAGACCCACCATCGCAACTCTACGTTGGTTTATGTGGTTCTTTTGATTACACTTCTCTTGCTAATGATGTTTTACAATTAAATCCAAGTGTTCTTGTCTCCCCAACTAATCAATGTGTCTTTAGTGTTACTAATCCAAATCACCAAGTTATTCTAGATATTTATGCTAAAGAACTTGCATTTGATGGGAATGTATCAAGTCATGGCCCAAGACCGAGAAATATTGCACTTCACAATGTTCACTGGGCGATTGATATTTACACCAGAGTAAGTTTAACATCCTCATATCTAAATGTAGAATATCAAGGTAAAGAACCTGATTTTTTATCTAAAATAAAAGAAGAGTTTAAGGAATCAAAAGTGAGTACCATAACACGTCTTAATTTTTCCACCGCCTATGAGCCAGATTATGATCCACATTCTGAAGATTAATTCTATACTTTAACCCCTGGACCATCTTTAACTCTATATTCATCCACTACCTTCATTATTTGTTCTCTACTTCTAATAAAACCGTCTGCGGAAATCTCTCTACTTATTTCATTTAAAGTAGTTACTCTTTGAGTAACTTTTAATATTCCCTCCACAGCTAAAGTATTCATTCCATTTTTTACGGCCAATTTTCTATACTGCTCTATATTTCTATTTCCAGAATAAATTAATTTTCTTTCTTTATCTGTTAAAATCCACAACTCAGGAACAGCTATTCTTCCTCTATACCCATTACTATCACAAGAAACACACGGTCTCCCATCTATTGTTCCAGTAGAAGAATACTCATAGAAACTTCCTATTTCCACACCACCTAATAATTCATTCAGCGTTTTTGTAGCGTCATGACTTGTTTTACAATCCTGACAGAGTTTTCTAACTAAAACTTGAGCTAACACCCCATTTAATGAAGCTTGCATATCCGATTTATCTATTCCAAGATCATATAATTTTGATATTGCCTCTACAGCCGATCTAGTATGTAATGTACTCAGTACATAATGTCCTGTGTTAGCAGCTCTCATTGCCAATTTCGCACTTTCCGGATCTCTAATCTCTCCAACTAATATTACATCAGGATCTTGTCTTAAGAACCCACGAAGAATTGCCGTGTAATCCCTACCTCTATCTAAATCAACACTAACTTGAGTCACTCCTTGAATAGCAATTTCAACAGGGTCTTCAGCCGTCATTATATTTATTGAAGGATCATTGAGAAATCTTAACAATGAATATAACGTTGTTGATTTCCCAGATCCAGTCTGGCCTGTAACTAAAAACAATCCATGTGGAGAAGAAACTTGTTTTGTCAATCTTTTGTATAATGTTTCAGAAAACCCAAGTTGAGACAGGTCTAATCTTTTAGAACTAGAATCTAATATCCTTAAATTAACCTTTTCTCTATCATCATATATTGTTGGTGATGAAGAGAATCTTAATGATTTTCCAGCAAAATCAGGATGTTTCTCTAAATCTAATTCTGTAAATTTAATTGAAGAATCTAAAGGCATATGGCTTGCACCAGGATCTAACCTTGCTTTTACTTTCAAAGCACTTGTAACACGGCTTATAGTTTCCAACGGCATATCATCATACTGTGTTTGTTTTTGTAAAACTCCATCAACCCTATATCTTACATCCGTTCTTCCTTTTTCTTGAGGATCTATATGTATGTCAGAAGCCCATTGTTTCATCGCACTTAAAAGAATATTCTCTAAAATAACCTCTACAGGATCTGTTACACTTACAATATTAGTAAACTCTCTTAATGCGTTAGGATCAGAGCAAAATTGAATCATTTGTTTAAACTGCGAATCAGAAATGATCAAATAAGGAGTATTTTCCGCAAGTCCTTGATTTGATCTATAATCACTAATAGATTCTTTTACTTCATAAGCATCTCTTAATACATCTGGTTTTCCGTCTTGACAATCTCTAATTAACACAATCTTTCCTTTTTCAGTTGGAAGAACTAAAAAACCGTGATTTTGGAAATAAGGAAGTTCTTCAATATGTTTTGTAAAATCAACCTTTGCTACCAAACCCTCTAAATTACCAAATCTAGAGTCTCTTATCCCACTAGCTTTTATACTAATATCTTCATGAGCTAATAACAATCTAAAGGCATTTATCGGATCATAATCTGCTTTATCTCCAAATGTAGAAACCGGTATTCCTCGGGGTTCAAAGTCAACTTTTATTGATTTATGGCCATATCTTGCCGCTTGAGTATTATCCTCTCTTCTATCTTCCCCTACCATTAATCATCAACACTTCTTAGATTTATTAATATTTAGATAAAATCCCATATATCAATTACTTTTTATCTCCAGAAACATTTAAATAAGTGAGCCCACTTATTAGCCTATGACCAATATAACCCTTTCAATTGATGATGAAGTATATAAAAAAATGAGAAAATATTCTGAAGTTAAATGGAGCGAGTTTGTGAGAAAATGTGTACAAAAGAGGGTTGAAGAACTTGAAAGCATAAAATCAAATATCTTTGCTGATGAAAAGCTTCTTGCACAAAATTGGTTAAGTAAAGAGGATAATTCAGCATGGAAGGATTTGTAAAAGGAGATGTTGTTGTAACACCATTTCCATTTTCAGATTTAAAATCTTCAGTTAAAAGACCCGCATTGGTCGTAGCAACCTTAAAAGGTGATGATGTAATTCTATGTCAGATTACCTCAAAAGAACATCCAGACCCCTATCAAATTACATTAAATAAAGATGATTTTTCTGATGGGAGCTTAAAGACTAACAGCTTCATCAAAACATCTATTTTATTCACCTTAAGAAAATCTATAATATTATATAAGGTAGGTAGAATTAATAAGAATAAAATAAAAGAAGTTGAAGATAAAATCTGTAAAATTATTAAAGATTAGAATTTAATCAAAACTGTTTTAATAAAAATAAAAAAATAAGAAAAAATTACTTGCCTTTTGCTTTTACAGTCAAAGCTGCTGAATCTGAACTAGTTCCTTGATCAGTTGTAGCCTTAAACACCAAAGTATAGCTTCCAGGTGTTAAAGCACTTCTATCCACAGTAACCTTGTATTGGAAATTCTTGCTTGTTTTCCCATATCCAAAGTTATTTGTATTTTCAGACAATTTCTTCAACTCTACTCCAGTACAAGCCCCAATTACATTCCCTTCTTGATCAAAGTTACAAGTTATACTTCCAACCTTAATCTCTATATTGCTCACATTGTGAGCATCTTCTAAAGTTGTATGGAAGTTCAACTTCTGTCCAGCTGTATCCTTACTATCTGGCTGCAAATCCACTGAAAAGGCATTGGCACTTCCTGCTATAACTAATGCTATAACAACTGCCATGGTTATCACGCCAGGTATAAGTCTTGTTTTATCCATTTTCGCACCAAAATTTTGCTAAACCAGCCTGCCATATGGCTACCAATCTAGCCAAAATATATAACTTCTAGCCTTTAAATACCTTAGTAATAATCCCAAAGTAACATGTTGTCTTGTTTAGAATAATCTCAAGTAGCTAGATGAATTATTGCTTGTTTTTATGGTAAATATCTAACAAATATAAGATATCTCCTCAAACACCCAATATTAAATACTTACTTAATTACACCTTTTAACTCAGGCATTTTTATTTCTATGAACTCTATAATCTCTTTTTTGAATCTAGTATTTAATGATATTCCAGTATACTGGGGTTTATTATGGACAATAATCCATCCAATTTTTGAAAGTTCTTTAATTATCTCTTTTAAATTCTGAAATCTCTTATAATGTTCTATTCTATCATACTTCTCGCCCCAATTTCCTTTACTTCTTGCCAACACTGACATTAACTGTGCCTTCTCTAAATCTGAAGCCATTTAAACATAAATTCTTAATACATTTTAAATGTTTCTATGAATGACACTTTAAGTTAGTTAATGGAAATATTTATAAACAACACACCCCAAGTTAGTTTATGAAAATCAAAGAAAACAAAAGCTTTTTCCTTATGCAATTTGGAGATACTCCTCAGTTGAGAGTACTTGATTTTTTGATAGGATTCCATTTTTTTGATTACCCTCTAACAGAAATAGCTAGAGAAAGTAATGTAAGTTATAATTCTATTAAATTATTCTTCCCCCACTTTATTGAATCTGGAATTGTCTATAAAACTAGAAAAGTAGGAAAGTCAGATTATTATAAGCTTAATTTGGATAATCAATTTGTTAAGAATCTGATCAAACTTGATTGGAGTTTGACCAAAAGAAATATCATGCCAGAATTGCACGTAAATTAATTCTAAACCCTCTTAAATCACCACCTTTCTCCCACTTCTATCGGTTTCTATTTATTACTCCGCCTTAATGAAAACCCGACGATAAGAATTTATTTAAACCCACTATTATATGCAAGAGTCATGGCAAAGGGTGTAATAAAAGGGGAACAAATGAGGTAAACAATGAAAGAATTTGATTATTATATTTTTATAGATTATTCAGAGAATTTGCTAGGATATATAATTATAGAACGGGCCAGAATAAAAGATTTACTGCCAAAAATATTTAGGTTCAGGCACTATAGGGATGCCGGGGATAGGAAGTTATATTTAAAAAATGTTAAACAAACATTCAAAAGAGAAAATTTATTGAGCTATTTTATAAAACATAAGATTAGAGAAATAAGGCAAAATATGGAGATATTTCTTGATGTTGGAGAATTTATTAAAAATCACTCAAACTGTTTAATTTTCGCTTCAATAGATAACAAACAATACAACAACTTTCAGAATTTTGTTAAGATTGTTGATGGAGATAACATTAAAATTATAAAAGAAAGTGAATTAAAGGTTGGCACTATAGAATATCAAATTAGTCTTATTTTAGATAACTTGTTGAATATTGAGAGGTTAAAACATGAAGACAAATAAAATCTTATTAGCATCAGAACTTGAGCATAGGGTAAGAAGGTCCGTCTATCCTACTAACCACATCAAGTGTGGGATTCGTCAGGTCCTGTTCCCCTATAATTTATACAACTCTTTGATAAATTTAAACCTTTCGGTTGACACTTTTTGAGGGTTAATGGAAAATGAAAAACAATAATAATTCTTCCAGTAAACAAATTAACAATAATAAAAAGAAAACCCTTATCGTTATGATTCCTGCCTATAACGAAGAATCCACAATAGCCAAAGTTATCAAAGATATTCCAAGAAACATTAACAACCACCAAGTGCGCATTCTAGTAATAAATGATGGCAGCACAGACAACACAGTAAAAACCTCAAAAGATGCTGGTGCCGATTATATAATCTCAAACACAACTAATCAGGGTTTAGGCATCAATTTTAGAAAAGGAATCAATGAATCCCTCCGTCTTGGGGCAGACATAATAGTCAATATTGATGGAGATGGACAATTTAATCCTAAAGATATAGAAAAACTAATCGACCCAATTCTAAATAATGAAGCAGACATGGTTACAGCCACCCGTTTTCTCAAGCCAGAAATGACTAAAGACATACCTCCAATTAAGGTATGGGGCAACAAAAGATTCACCAATCTAATTAATCGGATCACAGGAAAGAATTTCACAGATACTCAATGTGGTTTCAGAGCATATAGCCGCGAAGCGGCTTTACATCTCAATCTGTTCGGCCAATTCACATACACCCAAGAAGTTTTTCTTGATCTTGTCAATAAAGGAATGACAATCAAAGAAGTACCCGTAGAAGTTACATATAACACAGAAAGAAAATCTTTCATCTCCGGAAATCTCAGAAGATACGGATTAAAGTCTTTAGGAATAATAACAAAAGCAACAAGAGATAGCCAACCATTAACATTTTTTGGTATGCCAGCATTATTTATTTTCACATTAGGTTTCATCGGAGGATTCATATCTTTCTTATACTGGCTTATTGAACATGTAACAACCCCAGTAAGAACATTATTCAGCGTTTCAGTATTCTTCATGATATTCGGCCTCGCCTTAGCCATCCTAGCTCTCATGGCCGATATGAATCGAACATTAAAGATGAATCAAGAGCGCATCATATACATGTTAAAAAAACAACATCTAAAAGAAGATATACTTGCGTCGGGGGAATGAGGAGATGAAAAAGGAGAGTTATAGTAAAAAAAATATTATTTTTTATATAATTTTATTATTGACTTTAATCTCTCTTAGTTTCATTATGATCGAATTAAATATTGAACTATTCATTGTCCTAATGGTCTTGTTTCTTATTTTTATAATGGTATTGGGGCTTTTAGGAATATTAATTATTCAAAAAAATGAAAATAAATTAAGCTTTGAATTTGATTTTTATTCTACTCTTGTTTCAGGCTTGATAGCAGGATTAATCTCTGGAATAGTTATCACCTCAAGTGAAGGAAAGCCCATTAATTTAAATCTATTTTTTATGGCCTTGAGTCTAACCATAGTATACTTCTTCTTTTTCATAACTAAAATGATAAACAAAGAAAGATGAAAAAGAAAGTTCTTGTGATGGCCTCAACTTTTCCAAGATGGAAAAACGATACAATCCCCCCGTTTGTTTATGAATTGTCTAAAAGATTAACAGATAATTTTGATATAGTTGTTTTAGTTCCCTCTTTTCCAGAAGCAAAAGACTTTGAGATAATGGACAAAATGAAAGTACATAGATTTCATTATTTTATTCCTAAATATGAAAAATTGGCAGGAAGTGGGGGAATATTGCCAACATTAAAGAAAAGTAAATGGTTTTATTTTCAAATCCCATTTTTCTTAGCAGGGGAATACTTGGCATTAAGAAAATTGATCAAAAAAGAAAATCCAGATATAATTCATGCTCATTGGATAATTCCGCAAGGTCTAGTTGCTTATTTAAATTATAAGATATCTGGAACGAAATATATGGTAACCAGTCATGGTGGGGATATATTTGGTCTTCAAGGAAGGCCTTCTATTTATTTAAAGAAAAAGATTTTACAAAATGCATCTAGAATAACTGTAGTTAGTAGTGCAATTAAAGAAAAAGCATTGGATTTAGATAACACACTAAAAATAGACATAATTCCAATGGGTGTTGATTCCAAACTATTCAATCCAAATAAAAAAGATCTTTCTATAAAGAAGAAATATGATATTAAAGGAACATTCCTACTTTTCGTAGGAAGACTAGCTGAAAAA
>Ga0209515_10002984_pt1 | contig 24855 bp, 20 predicted proteins | sample Subgroupgradi54m_FD_187454 | JGI IMG/M metagenome (GOLD analysis project Ga0209515, IMG submission 187454) | Subsurface groundwater microbial communities from S. Glens Falls, New York, USA - GMW60B uncontaminated upgradient, 5.4 m (SPAdes)... ... | reverse complement strand
CAGGCCGAGCGAGCGTCTCACACCGTCCTTCCACTCGTGGCGGTCGCTCACCCCGGCCGGTTCCTCCCCGATGGAAGTGTGGCTCGCGGCACCACGCCGAACCTCGGGACCGCTCCAGGGCAGTTTGACGGTTCTCGTCCCGCTCAGGAGCTTGCGCGACGGCTCTCCAGCCGTGTCCATGCGGAGAACGACGCCGTCGCACAGATGCGATTCGGGTTGGATCTGCTGCTGCGCGATCCGGCCACCCGGCCTCACCTGCTCGGAGAGACCGTGGTCTACCTTGGGCCTGGGACCGGGATGGGTGGGGGGGTGGCGCGTGTCAGTTCCGAGGGGGTGGTGACGACGGTGACAGACGGCCACTTCTTTGATCTGCTCATCCCGGGCAACGACGAGGACCCTCTCACGGCGGAGGAACTCTTCACCGGGCCGGCGATTGCGCGGGACATCGCCGCGCGCAATGCACGCCTCTCTCACCCCATCACCCCGGCGACGGCCGAGCAGCTCGACCGTCTGCTCAGCGCCGTCGGCTCGCCCGAGCCTCCGATCGAGGCGCAGCGGATTGCGGATGCGTTTGGGGAGATCTTCGCGCGGCTCATCGCGACCGTCCATGCCGGCGCGATTCGAAAGGTGCGGGTCGACATCAGCCCAGCCGGACGCATGGGCCGTTACGTGGACGAGCCGGACCGAGCGTGGTCGGATGAGGATCGGGCTGCGGTCCGTGGGGTGCGCCGCGTGCTCTTCGGCGGATCGGTTGGATGCAGCGCCGGTTTGGGAGGGAGGATTCGCGAGCGCGCCGTCGCGGTGTTACGTCAGCAAGGCCTGGGGGAGATTATGGTCTTCCCGGTCCCCGCGGTCTCCGCGGATGCCGGACTCTTGGGCGTCGTGCTGGGGCTGCCGAAGGCCGACTGAACCAGTGCAAGCGCGCCGCTCCACGCGCGCGGTAGGTGATCGTCTCATACGGCAGCGTCGCTGGTAAGAACGCGGGGCGGGGTGGACTGACCCGGAACCGGTACGAGTTGCCCGTGCGGTTGGTCAGTTCCACCTCTACGTCCCCCTGGGTGACGTGCAGCTCAATGAAGCAGTGGTGCTCCAGCCGCAGCGTGGAATGCCCAGGCCCGCTCCACCGCAGCTCGCGCGCGACGAAGGAGGGCCAGGTCGGCTCCTCCACGATCCGGTGCCATCGGGCCTGACCGCGCGTGGGCAGCGCCGGATCACGCAGCGGCTTCGCGCGGCGCAGATAATGGCTCACGGGATGGGGCGTGGCGTCGATGAACCGGCTGAAGGACTGCAGTGATGGCTGCGAGATCATCTTTCGAAATCCCAGGCGTCCCGCGCCACCCGCCTCGAACCAGGCGAATGGTGTGAAGAAATCCGCCCCGCTGTCCGTGCGGTCGAACGTCCGCTGCGGTTCCACCAGGATCCACTTTCGCTCCCCGGGTGGGAAGACGATCTCCTGGTAGAGCCACACCTCATCTTTGGGATAGAAGGCGCTCGGGGCTCGGGGATGGACTTGAAGCGAGAGCCCGGCAATGGCGTGCAGCGTGGGGCTCTCGATGAGGATCGCCTCGTCCGGCTGGAAGTTGATCCGATGGAGTGCCGCGGTGATCCGCCGGCGGATGTCGCGCTGGCTCCGGAGGATCGTCCGGGCAGCCTCCCGCTGCGGCACTGTGACGAATCGATCCAGCTCCCGTCCTGTGCGCGGGTCGGCCCAGTCGGCGCTGGCCTGGGCGATGGCCCACTGCTTGTAGGCGGTTTTGAACGCCTCAAAGACGGCGTGAGAGAAGACCTTGGGGCGGACAAGATCAGCCAGCCGCTGTACGGTCAGTCGATCCTCCCAGAGGAGCGCGGTGAAGGTCGCCAGTTGCGCCGCGCGCGTCTTGCCGAGCGTGCCGATGGTTTTGGGATTGAAGCCGACGTAGGCGAAGGGCGGGAAATCTGAGGGGTCCAGGAACTTCACGAAGAAGTACTTCTGGTGAGCGTGCTCGGGATCGGCTCCCGCGGGTCCGAGCACGTGGGGCACCCGGGCGATGAGCTCCTCCATCGTGATGCCGCCAGCCGCTTCTGTGCCCGCAATCCGGGCAGGCCGCTGCGGTCCTGAGAAGAACGGCCACCACTCGGCGATCCGGTGCGGTGTCCTGACGAGCCGCTGGAGCGTGGTGCCAGCCCACTCATCGGCGGTCGTATTGGGCTCGGTCGTGATGGGCTGGGTGGTGAGCTCGAGGAGCCTCTGCATCGTTGGCATGGCGGCGTGTCGCCAATTATACCAGCTGGCCCTTGACGGGGATAGGGGAACCCCGTAGGATACTCCGAGACAGATGGCGAACGAAACGGTCTTCAAACGGTATCCCGGCAATCCCATCATCACCGCGAAGGCGGTCCCCCGCGCCAACAGCATTCACAACAGCGCCATCGTGCGATTCGGCAGCGGCTATACCGGGATCTTCCGAGTGGACGAACTCGACATGCGCTACCGCCTCCACGTGGGCACGAGTCGGGATGGCCTCCGGTGGGACATCGCGCCTCATCCGATCAAGATGACGAGCCGGGATCGAGACGTGACGGTGACCGACCACAGCTATGACCCGCGCATCACGAGAATCGGCGATACCTTCTACATCACATGGTGCAACGCCGGCTCGCAGGGGCCGTGCATCGGATTGGCCACGACGAAGGATTTCAAGACGTTCCGGCAGATGGAGAACCCACTCCCTCCCTCCAACCGCAACTGCGTGCTGTTTCCCCGCAAGATCAACGGCAAGTATGCGATGTTGCACCGTCCGAGTGACCGAGGCCACACTCCCTTTGGAGACATCTTCTACGCCACCAGCCCCGATCTGGCGCACTGGGGCTATCACCGGTTTGTCTTCGGCCCCCGCGGCGGCTGGCAATCAACCAAGGTGGGTCCGGGCCCGGTGCCGATTGAGACCCAGGAGGGATGGCTGTTGATTTACCACGGGGTCTGGACGAGCTGCAACGGCTACCTCTACTACGTCGGCGGGGCCTTGCTCGACCTGGAGAGGCCCTGGAGAGTGCGTGCCCGCACTCAGGATTACCTCCTGGCTCCCACCGAGCCCTACGAGCGCATCGGTGATGTCCCAAATGTGATCTTTCCAAGCTCGACTGTCCTGATGGGTGAAACGGTTCGCCTCTATTATGGGTGCGCCGATACCTGCATTTCCGTGGCTGAGGCCAAGCTCAGTGACCTCATCCGATTCATCAAGGCCCATAGTTTTTAATCACCAGGAGCGCGCTTAGTACTTTATAAAATTCTTTGACAAGTCTCCGCTGGTAAGCTAAGATCATTAGACCGCCACGCTCGGCAATCCCCAAGGGTGTTCCAGGCAGAGGTCACGGTATGCGACCACATTCTGATCGGGTACGCGAGCCATGAGACGCGGCACGGGCGGGACTTGGCACCCCATTGCGTATCTGTTCATCGCTCCCGCGCTCATCCTCTTCGTCATCTTCATTTTCCTTCCCCTCTTCGCCTCCCTCTACTTGAGCTTCACCGAGTACGACGTGCTCCATCCACCTCGCTGGGTCGGGTTGCGCAACTTCGTCACGTTGCTCCTGCACGACCCGCGCTTCTGGAAGGCCTTCCGCAACACCGTCCTCTACGTCCTCGGGGTCGTCCCGATCGGCATTTCCCTCGCCTTGATCCTCGCGGCGGCGCTCGAGGAGCTGCGGCGCGGGAAGACCATCTTCAAGGTCCTCTACTTCATTCCGACCGTCACCTCGGTCGTGGCGATCGCCTCGGTATGGAAGTGGCTGTTTGCCGGAGAGAAGTACGGCCTCATCAACTATGTCTTGATCCGGTTCGGCCTCGAGCCCGTGGACTGGCTGCTGTCCCCGACGTGGATTCTCCCGGCCATCATGATCATGAGCATCTGGGCGGGATTGGGCTACAACCTCGTCTTCTTCTCGGCCGGCATCTCGACGATCCCGCAATCGCTCTATGAGGCCGCGACCGTGGACGGGGCGACATGGTGGGGACGATTCTGGCATGTGACCGTCCCCATGTTGCGTCCGATGCTCATGTTCGTCGTCGTCATGGCGGTGATCGGGTCGTTCCAGGTGTTCGATCAGGTGTACATCATGACCGCCGGGACGGGAGAGGGGATCGGCGGGGTGCTGGATAGCGGCTTGACGCTCGTGTCCTACCTCTATGAGCAAGGGTTCGTGAGGTTCCACATGGGTTACGCCTCGGCGATCGCGTATGTGATTTTCGGGTGCGTGTTCGGCTTGACGCTGGTCAACATCCGGATCTTGCGCTCGCGCTGATGGCGATCCCTCGGTGGCGGTTCAACTGGCGGGTGATGCTCATCGTCGGGATTCTCTCCCTGGGCGCGCTCGCCATGATCCTCCCGTACTACTGGATGGCGATTTCATCGATCAAGCCGCCAGACGAGCTGTACACCTATCCGCCGAAGTTCACCGTCCAACACCCGACGTTCCAGCCGTACGTGGAGCTGTTCACCTTGCTCCCGATGGCGCGGAGCCTCTTCAACAGCGTCCTGGTGGCCGCGAGCGTCACGCTCAGCAACATGTTCTTCTGTTCGTTGGCGGGCTACGCCTTTGCGAAATTGCGCTTCCCGGGTCGGGACGCGATCTTCGTCGCCCTGATTTCCGCGATGATGATTCCCTGGCAGGTGTTCTTGATCCCGGGGTTCGTGATCGTCAAGAGCCTGGGGTGGCTCAACACGTTCTGGGCGCTCATCGTCCCGAACCTCGCCATGCCCTTCGGAATCTTCCTCTGCCGTCAGTACGCCCTGAGCATCCCGGAGGGGCTGATCGAGGCCGCGCGCATCGACGGACACAATGAGTGGGGCATCTACCGGCACGTCATCCTGCCGCTCCTCACTCCCGCGCTGGCCACCTTGGCGATCTTCACGTTTCTCTCGCAATGGAACAGCTTCGTCTGGCCCCTCATCGTTATCCAGTCCAGCCAGATGCGGACGGTCTCGCTGATCATCGCCGTGCTCAACGGGCAGTTCGGCGCGAATTTTGCCATCCTCATGGCGGGCGCGCTGGTCGTGACACTTCCCATGCTCCTGATCTTCCTCCTCTTCCAGCGGCAGTTCATTCGGGGCGTGTTCCTCACGACGATTCGGGAGTAGCGAGGGGATGGGTCGACCGATCTGGATGATAGGGCTGCTGAGTGTTGGGCTGCTGGCTCGGCCGGCGCAGGCCGATGTGCGCCTGGCCTCGGTGCAGTCCTGCTCAACGGTGAAGTTGTTTGAGCGGTGCGAGTTGACCGTCCAGCTGGAGGGAGCGATCCGCAATCCGTACGACCCCGAGGAAGTGGCGCTCGACGTGACGTTTCACCCACCCAAAGGCCAGCCGGTGACGGTGTCGGGATTCTACTACCAGCCATTCGCCTGGGTCACGAACCATGGGCGTGAGGAGCTCAACGCTGTCGATCCGCCGACCTGGAAAGTCCGCTTTACACCACGGCAGCTCGGCCGCTGGACGAGTGAGGTCCAGCTGCGGACACCCAGCGGTACGCACACGCGATCTGCGGAGCCGTTCCTCGTCGTCACCTCTTCACATCGCGGGTTCGTCCAGTTCGATCGGCGGAAGGGCCAATTCCGGTTCGAGACCGGAGGGCCGTTCGTCCCGATTGGCGAAAATCTCGCTTGGGGACCCAGCATCTTGGGCATCCGATCGTATGACCAGTGGTTTCGTGACCTGTCAAGACAGCGCGCCAACTACATTCGGGTGTGGATGGCGCCGTGGTTCTCTCGGTTGGAGACCAAGGAGACTGGGGCCGGCCGCTACGACCAACAGCGAGCCTGGTACATGGATTACCTGTTTGAGCACAGCGAATCCGCGGGGCTCTATTGGCAGCTGTGCCTGCTCAACCACGGGAGCTTCAGCCGGAGCCAGGATCCCGATTGGGACCACAACCCCTACAACGTCGCCCTCGGCGGGATGTGCCGGTTGCCGAATGAGTTCCTCACCAGCCCGCAGGCCAATGCGATGTTCCGGCGGCTGCTGCGGTACATGGTGAGCCGGTGGGGCTACAGCCCGCAGCTCACCACCTGGGAACTGTTCAATGAGGCGGATTTCGGGGAGTTTCGCATGGAGGATCTGGTGTCCTGGACTGATCAGATGAGCCACACGCTTCACGAGCTCGATCCCTATGGCCGCGCGGTGACCACCAGCTTCCATGGCGAAGCGCCACCGGCGGTCTGGCGACTGCCGTTCATCGACGCCATCCAGCTGCACGTCTACGATCAACGGGATTTCCCCGAGGTGTTCGGGGGGCCGATGATCTCCACGCTGAAACAGACCTTCCGGAAGCCCGTCTTCATCGGAGAATTCGGATGGATTGTCCAGACGATGCGCCAGATCGACGACATTGGGATCCACTTCCACGATGGGCTCTGGGCCAGCGTGATGGGCGGGGCGTACGGGGGCGCACTCATGTGGTACTGGGACAGCTATGTCCACCCGAATCACCTCGAACGGCACCTCCGGGCGCTGGAGGCGTTCTTGCGGGATGAGTGGCTCGGACTTGAGCAGCAGCGACTCGACGTGTCGTGCTCCGATGGGCGCCTGGTCGGATTCGGGATCGGCACCAGCGACCGGCTCCTGCTCTGGATTAAAAACCGCGCGCACAATGTGGATCAGTACCTCGCCTACCGCACCGAGGTGGCCAAGCAGCGGCTCTTGGCCGCCCGCGGCGCTCCGGTGCAGTCGGTGGCGTACGCCCCGGGGCCGATCGACGGGGTCCGAGTGACGCTCAAGGGGCCTGCGCTACGCGGCCGCTATCGCCTCGAATGGTGGGACCCCTACCGCGGGCGGATCCTCCGTCGGTCGATGGCGCAGGCGCGGTGGGGAGCGGTGACGGTGGAGGTGCCATCGGTGACCTTCGATCTGGCGGCGAAGCTCATCCGGCTGCAATGGTGGGAGCGCCTCGGAGGTTCCCCATGAAGTGGCAGCCCCTCGGGCTGGGCCTGTGGCTGGTGGTTTGGCCGCTCGCGGCGGGTTGGCCACACTCCGAGGAAGCGACCGTCAGCGTGAAGACCTACACGCCGATTACCGTCGATGGTACACTTGATGAGTGGGTCCGTCGACTCGAGAGCAGTAATTGGAATGGGCGAATGGAAGTGCAGAAGGGCCAGGTCCTCAAGTGGATGCGGGCGGTGCCGACGTACCTCAACGGCTTGACCAGCCTGGTCGAGTCGGGAGTGGTCGCGAGCCCCCAGGATCTCTCCGCAACCATCTATACGCTCTGGGACGCCCAGTGGTTCTACGTGGCGGCGGTCGTGACGGATGACGATGTCGTCACGCAGCATGACGGCGCGGACATCTGGCAGGATGATGCCATCGAGCTCTGGTTTGACTGCCGCCATGACGCCGTGACCCACACGCTCTCTCAAGATGACGAGTACCAATTGGGGTTTTCTCCGGCCAGTCGGGGTCGCAACCGGGCAGTCGCGTGGGCCTGGCGGAACCCCCAGAACGAACCGGTCATTGCCGCCATGCAAGTCGCCTCAGCGCTCACGCCGACGGGCTACCTCATCGAAGCCGCCGTCCCATGGTCGGTCCTCCATGGGTGCGAAGCTCCCAGCGTGGGCAAGATGATCGGATTTAACATCTCCATCGCGGATAAGGATGCGGATCAGCAGTGGACACACGTGACGTGGTCCGGCTCCCTCCATTCGGATCCGAGCCAGTTCGGGCACCTCTATTTTGTCGACGCGCCCGTTGACCTGTTTCCCTCGGACGTGTTCGAGCACCCCTCTGGAGTCTCGTTCTGGAGTGGGGAACCTAAGGATCGCCATGAATGATCGGGTGCGCCTCGTCCCATGGGCAGGATGCGTCGGAGGGTGGCTCATCGGGCTGCTCGTCGGGGCGCTCACCCTCCCCTCGGCGTTTGCGTCCACCGAAATCGTGATCTACGGGTTCGAGGGCAGTCTCGAGGGGTGGGCGATTCCCGATTGGGCGAAGGCCTCGTCGGATTATGTCGGCGAGGCATGTCGCGTGTCGCAGACCGTGGCAGACGAAGGCCAACAGGCGCTGGAGCTGTTGACCGCATTTCCGGGTGAACGATGGACCGGCGTCTACGTGGAGCGGCAGGTGGAGGTGACGGACTGGAGCCCGTTTAGCCGGTTGAAGCTCGATCTCTACCTGCCCGCCGAGGCCCCATCGGGATTGGGAGCGCGAGTGATTCTGACTGTCGGAGAGCAGTGGGTATGGACGGAGATGAACCGGACGATTCCCCTCGTGCCGGGTCAGTGGACGACTGTGACCGTCAACCTCAAACCCGGCAGTTTGGATTGGAAGTTTTTCCCTGACGAGCGCTTCCGTCAGGATGTTCGGAAACTCGGGATTCGGATTGAATCGAACCGAGATCCCGCGTACCGCGGGTCGGTGTTTCTCGATAATGTGCGGCTGGCGGAATGAACCAGAGGAGGCCGTGATGCACAGGATATCCAAGATCGGGATCGGACTGGGGCTCGTGGTCCTGCTTGCGATCGGGTCGAATGCCCGGGCGGAGGAAGGCGCGTTGACGATCTTCGATTTTGAGGGGAATCTGCAAGAGTGGATCATCCCCGATTGGGCGAAGGAATCGACAGACCATGTCGGCAAGATCCTCAGCACCTCCGCTGAGGTCGCCTCGCACGGGACCGGATCCCTGCAACTGCTTGCCGACTTTCCAGGCGAGCGATGGACCGGCGCCTACGTCGAGGTCCTGATGCACGTGACGGACTGGAGCAAGTTCGGCTCGCTCTCCGTGGACGCCTATCTCCCTCCGAGCGCCCCGGCCGGCTTGGAGGCGCGCCTAATCCTCACGATCGGAGAGCAGTGGGTGTGGACGGAGATGAACCGCCCGATTCCTTTGGTGCCGGGTCAGTGGACGACCGTGACCGTCAACCTCAAACCCGGCAGTTTGGATTGGAAGTTTTTCCCGGATGAGCAATTCCGGAAAGACATCCGGAAGGTCGGCATTCGGGTCGAGAGCAATAAGCGACCGGTCTATTCTGGTCCGATCTACTTCGACAACATCCGGCTCGGACCGTAGGTCCACGGTGAGGCAGGCAATGGCAACACGCTGGCAGGCGTTGATCGTGGGAACACTCGTCTTGCACGGGTGTGGGCGGCCTGCGCGCGATCAGATGGACCTGACGATGTGGCTCGTGGGGTCGGAGGCCCAGGCCCGGACGGTGAATGCGCTCGCGGAACCGTTTACGAAGCGGACCGGTGTGCGCGTACGCTGCGAAGCCATCTCATGGGGTGAGGCGCACAGTAAGTATCTCACGGCCGTCGCGGGCGGGGTCGAGCCGGATATCGGCATGATGGGGTTGACCTGGGGGGTCGAGTTCGGCCACTTGGGGGCTCTGGTGGATTTGCAGCAGGCGTTCCCCGATGAGCTGGCGGCGATTCGAAAGGCGACCTTCCCCGGGCTCTGGGAGTCGGTCGAATACGGCGAGCACGTCTACGGGGTGCCGTTTGACCTCTCACTCCAAGTCCTCTACTACCGAACCGATCTCATCTCCAAGCCACCGACGACGTGGGAGGAATTGGTGGACGTGTTGACCCGACTCCGAGGGGAAGGGCGCCGGATGATCATCGACTGGGGCAACCTCAGTTGGATTGGCTACGCGCCCTTCCTCTGGCAGAACGGCGGAGATTTCTACAATCCCCAGAAGACCCAGGCGACCCTACAGAATTCGCAAACCATCAAGTCCCTGGAGTTTTTCCGCGACTTGTACCTCGTGCATGGCGTGCCGAAGACGAGCATTCCCGTCGAGCAAGGCTTGCGGACCGGAGAGTTTCCGCTCGCGATCTCCGGCAACTGGAAGACCATCAGCCTGACGGTGGGCGCGCCAGAGATTGCTGGGAAGTGGGCCATCGGACCGCTCCCGCGAGGACCTGCCGGCAAGCGCACAGCATTTCTGGGAGGTCGCATCATGGGGATCTTCGCACAATCTGACCATCGCGCGCAGGCGTGGCAGTTCGTGCGCTACCTCTATGAGCCATCCGTGCAACACGAGCTCTATCAGGCGGGGCTCGAGACCCAAGATGCCTATCTGCCGCCGAACATGAAGAGCTGGGAGACGCTTCCCATGCAGCCGGACATGAAGGCGATCCTCCAGGAACAGGCGAATGACGCGAAGGGACCCCCAGCCGTCCCAGGATGGACGGAGACGACCCAGCTGCTCGAAGCGGCGATCCAGAAGGTGATTCTCAAGGGGGCGACGCCCGCCGACGAGCTGGCGGTCGTCAATCAAGCGATGAACGCGGGGTTAAAAGAAAAACCCTAGCTTCATGAACAATTCGAACGCATCTGCGGTATTGCGTCCGTAGAAGATGTCGTCGTAGCCCATCTCCACATTCACGGTCGTGCCGACGTCTTCCCGAAACACCGACGCGAACCCATCTCCCCAGACGTTCAGGATCGCACGGACCCCCCACTTGGCAAAGTCCTCTTCCTGCTCTCGTGTCGTCTTGATGCTCATGACGCTTTCGAGCGAGCCCACGAGCATGAGCCGCTTGAAGGGAGTAAACCCGGCCTCAAAGACAAGCGGCACCTCGTTGGCCGGGTCTTCGTTGCGGGCCGTGAAAGCCGATTCAAAGTTGAGGAAGGCCACCCCCGCATACCGCGTTTCCTCGATTGGCGGGGGGGGCGCAGCGAGCTGCGTCGAGCTCGCGGTCCGCAGCCGAGCCTGTGAGATGAACGACCCCTCAACTCCTGGACTGATCAGCGCGATCAGGCGTTGCGCTTCCTCATGTCCAGGGTTGTTCTCCAAGACGGCCCGCAGCCACTGCATCGCCTCCCTCAGTCGGCCCTGGTCCCACAGCTCTCGTCCTCGTTGGTAGAGGGTCGCCGTCACCATAGCCTGTCGGATGGCCTCCTGTCGGCTCCTCGCGGTGGCCTGAGGAGGTGCTGGGCGATCGCGAGTGCCGGCCCACGTCGTTCCCGTCGCGGTGGACGTCGGGGGGAGCGTGACTGTGTACGGCTTGAAGGTGAAGGAGCGGCTGAGGAGCAGCCGTGATTCAAAATCCACCTGTCCATCCCCGAGGCCAGGACTGACGGCTGGATCATACGCGCTGGGGATTTTCCAACTGAACTGCACGCTCGAGACGACTGGTGTGAGGGACATCCGCAGCTTGGTGCGCACGAAGATATCCCCCACGCCCGTGTTCAGAAGGTCGACGTTGTCATCGCGATAGTGGGAGGATTGGTAGGGGATGCTTGCAAGGAGATTCACTCCATCGGCGAGCCCATACTCAACCTTCCACTCGTTTCGGATGTCTTGAAACATCGCCGTCTTTGCCCGTCGACCACTGTTGCCCTCAGCATCGAATTCCTTTTTGGAGCCGAAGTAGCGGTAGAAGTACTCCGCGTACCATCGCTTGCGCGGAAGCGTCCACGCTCCCGCCCAGGCAGCAGCGGGATCGGCGCAGCACACGAGCAGCACGAACCCCACTCGCACCCACATCGAGTGTCGCATCTCCATGGTCGCAAGTAGCTTAGGCAACCCCCCCGTCGAAGTCAACAGAAAAACGCAGGTTGACAAAGCCCTCAACCTCCTGAACAATAGAGGGATCGAACAAGCATGATTAGACGACGGTCTCTCCTGGATCAGTACCGCTTGACGGAGCGCGAGGAGAAAAGCTTCCAACTCCTTGAGCGGCTCCGTCAGCGAGGCCCTCTCACCCGCACCGAACTCTCCCAGGGCACCGGGTTTAATATCGTCACGGTCTCCAACTACATCAACGAGTTCATCAAGCAGGGGTTCGTCCTGGAGCGCGGGTTCGACGTCTCGACAGGTGGACGCAAGCCCATCCTCATCGAACTCAACGCGAAAACCGGATTCGTCGTCGGGGTGGATGTCGGACCGCTCGATGCGGGAAACGCCCACGTGATCCTCATCATGACGGATCTGCGGGGACACATCATCCATCGCGTCACCAGCCCTCGCCCCACGGACAATCTCGACCGCGTTCTCCAGGGTCTCGAGGAGCAGATTCAGAGCTTCCTCAAGAGCAGCCCGGTGGAAACGAAACGAGTCCTCGGGGTCGGTATCGGGTTGCCCGGCATCATGGATGAGCGGGCAGGGACCATTCGTGATGCCTCGCGTCTCGGGATCCGGACCAACTACATTTCGATCCGCGATCAGCTCGAGACGGGCCTTCGCCTTCCTGTCCTCATGGGCAGCAACTCCATCCTCGCCGGCTACGGCGAGCTTCGGTTAGGCTTGGATCGCCCCGTGCGGAATCTCATTTACCTCTACTCGGATGTCGGCGCAAGCCTCATTTTAAACGGGCACATCTACTGGGGTTCCGGTGGCAGCTCAGGCGCGGTGGGTATCGTCGCACCCTCGGAAGACGATTACCTCAATTGGATTAAGAGCCCACCCTTTGTCCTCTCGAACGCATGGGATCTCGGGTTGGTGTCGCAGGCGAAAAAGCTCATGCAGGAAGGCCATGCGACCGCCATCCACGACGTGGCCTCGGCCGGGCTCGAGTCCATCAGCCTGGAAACGGTCTTCCGTGCGGCACGAGACGGTGACCAGTTGGCCAGAGAACTCGTGGAGCATGCGGCGATGCAGCTCGGCATCCGGATTGCCTACCTTGTGAACTTACTCAACCCCGAGGTCGTCATTATTGGCGGCGGGATTGAGCAGGTTGGCTCGATGTTGCTGGAACCAGTCTGGCGCGCCGTGAAGAAGTACGCGTATGAAGAACCTGCCAACCTTGTCGATATCCTGCCTGGCCAGTTGGGAGAGAATGTCGTGGCGCTCGGGGCGGCGTGTTGGATGATCCAAGAGGTCTTCATCCAGGCATGAGTGTTCCGTCAGGGGAAAGACGCAAGCGGGGGGCGATCAAGCCCATTGTGCTCATCGTGATCGTCGTTGGGGTGGTCGCCGCAGCCGGCATGTTCATGGTGTCCGGCCGGCAGCAGCTCAAGCAACTCCACGTGCAACTGACCCTCAACCAGCAGCACGTGACCGAGTTGGAGTCCCAGAACCGTGGACTGAACCAGCAGCTCGAGAGCCTCCTCAAGGAGCGCAAGACGACGGATGAGCGGCTCGAATCGCTCCGGAAGCAGCTCGCGTCGGCCACCGAAGACGTAGAACAGTCTCGCAAGAGCCTGGGGGAACTCCAAGAGCATTACGCCGCGCTGACCGGCGAGCGCGCCAAACAGCAGGTGCAGTTGGCCAGCGCCACGAGCGAGCGCGATGAGGTCAAGCAGCAAGTCCAGCGTTTGGAGCAGGAGAACGCGAACCTCCAGCGGTCGGTGAGCCGGCTCCGGGAGCGGCTGGTGTGGCTCGACCGAGACTACCGTCAGGTCGCGGAGAAGCTCGCACAGTTTGAGGGGCAGGCCCCGCCTGCGACGGGGCAGGCCGGTGTCGGCACGTCGGTTGCGTCCGCGCAGCCTGAAGTCGCGTCGGCGGGGGTGAGCGGCTCCGCCGGCGCCTCGTCCTCGGCCGTGAGGCCATCGGCCTCGGCCATGGCCGGGACGGTCGAGCTGCCGCCCATCATTGTCCGCAAGGATCAGGCGGGGATCCCGATGCAGGTCCGCGGGCAGGTGCTCGAGTCGAACGACGAGCACAACTTCATCGTCATCAACCAAGGCAGCATAGACGGGGTCAGGGTCGGCATGGTGTTTGACCTTCTCCGGGGAGAGACACCGGTTGGACGCGCCGCAGCGGTTCGCGTGCGTCCTAAACTCGCCGCCTGTGACATTCTTCGCGACAACACCCCTAGCTCGGTCCAGATCGGCGATCTCGCGGTCCAGGACGTGCAGTGACCCTCTCATCACGTTCTACCTCTTGCACGCGCGCTTCCCTCCACTTCACTCTCCCGTGACGCCTCGATGAGCCCGCGTCGCGCAGGACATCGCTTCGGACGCTCGGGGCGGGGACAGCTTGTCCTCACCACTCGACAGCTCGCCACCCTCGTCAAGGCGGGGATGCCCCTGCTGCGAGCCCTGCACACCATCAGCGATCAACTGGATCCCGGTCCGCTGCGGGAGGTGTTCGCGGCCGTCTCGCAGGATGTGGAATCTGGTGTGAAGCTCTCCGAAGCGCTCTCCCGTCACCCGCGGTGGTTCCCGCCCTTCTATGTGAACATGGTCCGCGCGGGCGAAGTCGGCGGGGCGCTCGATGAGATCCTGAATCGGCTCGCGGAGCTGCTGGAGAAGCAGGCCCGACTGCGCAATCGGGTGAAGGGTGCGCTGATGTACCCGGCGTTCGTGATGGTCGCCGCGGTGGGCATTCTCATCGTCCTGATGGCGTTCGTCGTCCCCACCTTTATGGGCATGTTCACGGAGCTTGGCTCCTCCCTCCCCTTGATCACGCGCATCCTGATCGGTGTCTGCAACGCGGTCCGCGCCTGGTGGGCGGCCGTCCTCGCAGGGCTCGTGGGGCTTGGCTTCTTGGCGAGGCTGTTCCTGCAGATGCCTGCCGGACGGCGGCTCGTCGACCAGCTGTCGCTCTCCGCACCGGTCTTCGGCCCGCTCATTGAGCGCCTGCTCATCTCCCGGTTTGCGCGGACGCTCGGGACCCTCCTCGAAAGCGGCGTGCCGATCCTCGGGGCCCTCGAGACGGTGCGCGCGACGGTGACCAACGTGGTCCTCGACGAGGCCCTCCAAGATGTGGAGCGCAGCCTCAAGGTGGGGGAGTCGCTGGCCCGTCCCATGGAGCTCTCTGGCGTCTTCCCGCCGCTCGTGACCCGGATGGTGGCCCTGGGGGAGGAAACCGGCCAGCTCGACAAGATGCTCATGCAGGTGGCCGACAGCTATGACGAGGAAGTGGAAGTGCAGCTCGCAGGCTTGACCCAGCTCCTCGAGCCCATGCTCATCTTGTTCGTCGGTGGGATTGTCGGGTTCATCGTCATCGCGATGTTCCTGCCGCTGATGTCATTGACCAAACTCCTCGGATGAGTGTCCAGTGCGGAATGCGGAATGCGGAATGCGGAATACCGAACCAACACTCCGCACTCCGCACTCCGCACTCCGCATTTTCGTTGGTGGAGCTGATCATCTCCCTCGGCATTCTCTCGGTGGGGCTCGTGGGGGCGATGCGGGTCTTCCCCATCGGGCTGCAGGCTTCGGCTCGTTCCGAAATGAGCAGCCGTGCGACCATGGCGGCGCAGCGGATCCTGGAGTCGCTCAAGCTTCGGTCGTGCGAGGACTTGACGCCGGAGACGACGACCGTGGAGGAGTTTACGGTGACCACACGCCTGGGGCAGCCGGATCTGGCGCACCTCGTCGACCCCGCTCGGTTGAAGACGCTCGAGGCGATGGTCGCATGGACCCAGGAGGGGCGGCCCCGAGCGCTGACGTTTGTGACCTATGTCCGTTGTAAAGCGCAGTGATTGAGGGAGTCAGTGAGTAAGTGATTGAGAGATGATGACAATGATATCAACTTCTCAATCACTCAATCACTCAATCACTCAATCACTCAAGCGTTCTGCTGCCTTCACGCTGGTCGAACTACTCATCGCGCTCGCGATCCTCGTCACGGTCAGCGCGTCCACCGTGTTGATCTTCCGTGGCATCACCCGGGCCTGGCGGACGGGATCCTTGCGGACCGAGCGGTACCAGCAGGCGCGGCTGTTGTTCGACCTCTTTGGCCGGGAGCTCTCCTCGGCGGTGGTGAGCGCCCGCTACCCGCTCATTGGGCTCAAGGGCTCCGACGCCAGTCCGCTTCACGAGGGAGTGGCGGTGCAGGACGAGCTGATGTTCGTCGGCACCCTGCCGGGGCGCGGGGGGTTCATCGAGCGCGGCTACTGGGTCAATCCCGCCGGCGAGATGATGTGCCATGATGACGAGTCGGGAGATGGCGACTACGCGACCGGCACGAGCGAGCTGTGCGGGCGCGACGTGGTCTCGTTCACCGTGACCTACTTCAATGGGACGACGTGGATTGAGCGGTGGGATCCGCACCCTGAGGGGAGCCTGCCGAAAGCGATCCAGATCGTCTTGACGCTCGGACGGGACAAACCGCAACAGTTTCAGACGGTGGTCTATGTGCCCACGAGCTAACCCTCAGAATGCGGAATGCAGAATGCGGAATGCGGAATGTCGGTCTTTCATTCCCCATTCCTCATTCCCCATTCAGCATTCGGAACGGGGGATCGCGCTTCTCATTGTCGTCAGCGTCCTCACCGTCATCGGCATTATGGGGGTCTCATTCGCATTCTCCATGTACCTCGAGACGCAGGCGGCCCGGCAGTTTGTCTCCACCAATCAGGCACGGTATCTGGCGGAGGCCGGTGTGAATCATGCGCGTGTGTTGCTGGATGAGGATCGGCTTGGCTCGCGCGTGGATGAGTTGACCGAGTCGTGGGTGACCATTCCCGCGGGGGCTGATGTGGATGTGGACGGAGATGGCACGGCCGACGCGGTCTGGTGGCCGGTGAACGGGGTGGCCGGATCCCCCGTCGGACGCTACGCCCTGAAGATCACCGATGAGGCGAGCAAGGCGAACCTCAATGCCGCGCAGGCTCACCCGACTCCACCAGGACTGGAGGGCATCAACCTCACGACGATTCTCCAGGAGGCGCATATCAGCAATCCCGCGCAGGTCGCCGAGGCGATTGAGCGGTACCGCTACGGAAACGATCAGCGTCCCGGGAAAGCCGGAGTTGACGATGACGGGGATGGGGCGATCGATGAACCGGATGAGTACCAGGTCTTGGCGCTTGCCGGAGACGATCGCCGGATCGAGGGGTTGGGCGAGCTGGCGGCCATCGCGGGCCTGAGTGCCGACGAGCTGCGGCGCCTCTCGGCGGTGGCGACCGTCTACAGCTGGGATCTGAACGTCAGCGTCACCGAGAAGACGCGGGTGAACGTCAATACGGCGACCGCCCCGGAGCTGCTGGAAGTGCTGCTCGATGCCGGCGTCGCGGACCCGTGGCACGCCGCGGTCAACATGGCCGACTACGTCGACGCGGATATGGAATTCTCGCGCGTGACCAAGTCCTCCCAGCTGGCGTTGCTGGCCAACGAGGGCTTGCTTGGCAGTTGGAGCTGGAGCGACGAGCCGATGGGCCACTATCGCAGCGACGGGCCTGGCGGGGCGGCGCTCTCCTGGTCGATGCCGGCGCCAAGTGGGAAGTTTCGCCTCCTCGTGAGAGGGGTCAAGGGGGTCAAGGTCGGCGATGTCACGGTGGCTGGGCAGCTCACGCCCTCGGTCGACGACGGGGTGTCGCTGGGGATTTTCGAGCTCAGCGGCGGTTCGCTTGCCGTTGAGGTGGTCAACCGGGAGGCGGCGGGCGTGCCCTGTGCCTTCCGGGGGATAGAGCTCGTCTCAACCGGGGCCCAGACGGGTGTCATGGTCCGTGGCATCGAGGCGGTCCGCTTCAACGAGCTGATGGTCGAGCCGACGATTCAGTTCAACGTGTCGACGGCGACGTTCCAGCCGCAGAGCTCCGGCTGGGGCTGTCCCGTCGGGGCAGCGGTGTGTCAGAACAGCGGGGTCGGGGAAGCGAAGTGGGAGTGGACCACCACACTCCTCCAGCCCGGGCACTACTACGCGCAGGTCCTGGCCGCGTCGACGGGGCAGACCGTCGGTCAGGTGGACATCGGCGGCCCGCCCAAGCTCCTCATCCATGAACAGATCCACCCCTCCACCATGGTGGTGGGCTCGGATGGAAAAATCCGTGTGACTATTGGCAAAACCGCCTCTGACGGGACATACTATTTTCAGGGTCTGGTGCTCTCGCTCCAGCCGGACGCCGAGTACGTTGAGCTGATCAACCTCAGCGACGCGAAGGTGGATGTCAGCAGCTGGACCGTGGAGGGAGAGCTCGCTGGGGGCAGGCAAGGGAGGTTCCCCGCCGGATCGATGATCGAGCCGCACGGCCTAATTGTGGCGGCGGTCGATCTCGCGGATACTCAAAGCACGTTGGCCAACAACGGCATCGACGCCCGCTCCGCGTGGGAGATGAGCGACAAGGTGAATGCGGTGCAACTGGAGTTCCCGAGCGGCGTGCCTTCCCCAGGCGACGATTGGTTGAAAAAGCGCGGTCCGAGCGGGACGTCTTCGTTGATCCTGCGAGCCGGCAGCGCGATCGTGGATGAAGTCGAGTACCCGGTTCCGAGCGCCACGACGATGCAAAGTATCGAGAAAGGGGATCCCACCGTGATCGTGGATGCGGACCAGGACGGTATCGATGAAGGATGGCACCCGTCGCTGCAGCTCTTCACGCCGGGGCTGCCCAATGACAACGAAGGGCTGAAAGAGATCGTGGGGCCACAGACGATCGTCCATGATCCCAGTGAAGAGACGCTCGTGCTGAACCGCCCGCTCGGCAGTATCGGGGAACTGGCGGGACTCGCCAGCGGCGCGGCGTGGGCGCCCTTCTCGACCACGGACCTGGCGAAGATCGTGGATCGCTTGACGGTGGAGGGGTACCGCTTGGAGTCGGAAGGCCACCTGGCCGATTCGCAAGGCGAAGGCGCGTGGCACGAGCAAGCCGACGGCTACGTCCACACCGATCCTGCGAAGGCGGGCATCGCCGGACGATGGCGGTGGGCGGCCCTGCCGGACGGCAAGTATCGACTGAGCCTCTACGGCTGCGCCGGATGCCAGGGGGAGCAGATGTCCGTCCGGTGGGAACGAGGCGACGAGACGTTCACCGACTGGTCGCCCCCGCTCTCGACGGATGCCCAAGGGCGCGTGGTCATTGGCCAGATCACGATCGGCAAGCCGGCTGACCCCGGGCAGGGACCTGCGGAGGGCACACCGTCTCAGACGTTGACGTTGGAAGTGACATGCAGCTCCCCAAGCGGGATCTGCCATGCCGACCACGTGCGGCTCGACCCTCAGCTTATCCGGATCGGCCCGGTGAACGTGAACACGGCACCGGTCGGCGTGCTGCTCGCGCTGCCCGGCATGACGGACGCGCTGGCCTCGCGCATCATCGCCGGCCGTCCCTATGGAGACAAGAACCACACAGGACGCGGCATCGGGGATTTGTTCCTCGGTGACGTGTTGGGGACAGACGAAGAGGCGAAGCTCGAGACGTTTCGGCGACTGGCGCACCTGCTGACGACCCGCTCGGAGGTGTTTCAGATCTTGAGCCTCGGGCAGGGGATGGACGGCAGCCGCGTGCAGGCGACCCAGCGTGTGCAGACGATTGTGCAACGGTAGGAAGTGATTAGGTGATTGAGTGATTAAGGGATTGAGTGAGATGCCAAGACAAAAAAAACAGCTAGCCTTCTTGTTATTATTCTCAATCACTCAATCACTCAATTACTCAATCACTGCTTTCGCGGCGGTCAGCAAGGGGAGCAGTCAGTCGCTCGATGCGGCATCAGCGAACCAGGGCGGAGGGACCTCGACCTCCTCGCAATTCCGCCAGCAGTCGTCGGTCGGGGAAGCCACCGCAGGGGTTCGGCTCTCCAGCTCCGGCTTTCGCATCATCCCGGGCTTCCTGGGAGCGAGCCTCTCAGGGTTCACGGGGGTGGTGCCAGTGAGCGACCTGGATCTGACGGTGCTCTACGCCAGGGCCGAGCCCGTCGGGGCGCAGCTTTCGCCCGCCACCTGGCAGCGGGACAACGACCCGGTCTTCTTCTGGGAGCCGCCGGTGGCCGCGCCCGACGTGGCCGGCTACAGCTATGGGATTGACACCGTCCCGGATAACACCGTGGACACCACGAGCCTCTCGCTCAACATCGCGACGAGCGGGTCCGGGCCGTGGGCGGATGGGAAACACACCTTTTCCGTGAAGGCGATCAACACCGGGGGCAAGGCGGGTGCTCCGATCTCGATCGATATCTGGGTGGACACGACCCCGCCCCAGATCGTGACCTACGCCCCCTCGCCGGGCGTCCTCATCAATACGCTTGCGCCGGCGATCAGCGCCACCGTGTCAGACGTGAGTAGCGGCGTGAACAAGCTGGCGGTGAGCCTCCTCGTCAACGGCAGTACGACCTCGGTGCTCTTCAGCGAGGCGACCGGCGCGCTGACCGCGACAGGAGGCGCGTGGCACGAGGGACCGAACAGCCTGGAGCTGCGCGTCGCAGACCTCGCGGGGAACACCCAAGCCCCGCTGGTGTGGAGCATCACGAGGGACACGCGCCCTCCGACCGGGCTACTCCTCATCAACGGGAACGCGGACATCACCACCAGCGCCTACGTGACGCTTGGCGTGACCGCTTCGGATGCCACCTCAGGGGTTGTCCGGATGCTGCTGAGCAACCAGGAGCAGACGGGATACATCGAAGAGCCCTACGTCGCGATTCGCGCGCTGTGGATGCTGACACCGATCCGGGGTATCCAGAGCGTCTACGTGAAGTTCGTCGATCAAGCGGGGAACGTCTCCGAACCAATCTCGGATCAGATCGAGCTCGCCCTGCTCTCTCCGGAGACCGTGATCACGAGCGGGCCGGCCGGCTTCACCCCGAATCGGAGTGCCGCCTTTGCGTTCATGTGTCCGGAGGGGGGGTGCCTGTTCTCCTTTGCCTTCGACAATGAGGCGTGGTCGGCGTGGAGCTCTTCGACGTCCGTCACCCGGGAGGGGCTGCCGTTTGGCAACCACTACTTCCGGGTCAAGGCGGCCAAAGAGGTCAATGGGACCGAGGGCATCCAACTCGATGAGGAAGACCCCTCGCCCGCCGAGCGAACGTGGGTCGTCGGAGTCGAGTCGCCCATCTTCACGGTGCCCAAGGGCCCTCCGATCAAACTGTGGCGCCTCGAGTGACCCATGAGAGGCGACGTGAATTGCGGATTTCGGATTTGGGATTTCGGATTTATTCCATGCCGCAATCCGCATTCCGCAATCCGAAATTAGTAGTATAATAGGCGATCATGGCGATCGGCGTTGGAGTGGAGCTTGGCCCGTCGGCCCTCCGGGCAGTCATTGTGGAGCGGGCGGCTCAACTCAAGCTCCTCGCGGCACGGGAGATCCCGTGCGATACTGCCAACGCCGAGGCGCTCACCCGTACCCTCACGCAGCTTCGCCAGACGCTGCCCATTAAGACCCCGATTGTCCTCGGTATTCCCACCACCTCCGCCATCGTGACCACGGTGACGCCACTGATCCCGAACCCCGCCCGATCGGGGCTCGGCGTGCAGTTTGAGTTGCAGCAGCACCTCCCCTTCGGGCTCGCGGAGACGGTGTGGCACTACCAGTGGCTCTCCTCCGCCAACGGACATCCCAAAAGGAAATTCGGATTGCGGAGTTCGGAATTCGGAGTGAATATTCCGCATTCCGCATTCCGCATTCCGCATTCGGGAGGGGCGGTGGTGGGAGCGATGAAGCGGTCATTGCTGGAGGAGCGACTGACGTGCTGCCACCGTGCCGGGTTGTCCATCCGGGCGGTCGCCGTCAACGCGCTCGCCACGCTCAACGCGTGGTGGCGCGACCCCTCCCGTCGCGACGCGGACGCCACCATGCTGCTGAACCTCATCGACGACCAGACCGCCGAATGGGTCCTCGTCGCGCCCACCGTCTTGCGGATCGTGCCGGTGACCGGTTCCTCGGCCGAGGCGTTGGGGCAAGAGCTTCTCGGAGTCTGGGAGGCGCTTCGCGCCGAGTCCCAGAGTCCAGCCCAGCGGGTCTGGGTGACCGGCCAGGCCGCTTCGTGGCCGAAGCTCCAGCAGGCGCTGACGGCGCGAGGAGGCGTGCGGGTCGAGCGGTATGAGGAGTCCGCCGTCGTCACTAACGCCATCGCGGATGCCACGCCACTGTCAGGGAAATTTGTGACGGCGATCGGGCTGGCTCTGCAAGGGGTCGGGCTCGAACGGCTCACCCTCAATCTGCTCCACGACGCGCAAGGGCGGGAACAGACACGCCTCGTTCGACAGGTGGCGACGGTCACGACGGCCATCAGCGTGGTGGCGAGCGTGGCGCTGGGTCTGACCGGGATGATGGAGCTACGGCATCGGCGTCTGCGCACCCTCGAGGCCCTCCAACAGCAGGAGCGGCTCTACCAGACGTTGCGTCCGGATCTGCGCGAACTGCTGCAGCGTCAGCAACATCTCGAGCGTCGCATCCAGCAGCTGGAGCGGCTCGCGGGCCAGGGGACGGCGTTGACGCAGCTGGTGGCGCAGACTGCGCAGCTGCTGCCGGACGACGTGTGGGTGACGAAGCTGGAGTATGCGAAGAGCCTGCTCGTCGGCGCCGCGACGGCCTCGCCGGCCGAGGGGGTGGAGGGGCTCCTCGAAGGACGGGCAAAATCGTTCCAAGCGTTGACCCAGTTCACGGACCGGCTCAAGGGGATCGGGGGAATCGCGGCGGTGAAGCCGCTCTCCACGAACGTGACGACGGACGCGCAGACGGGAAAAGAAGTGATCGTCTTCGCGGTCCAGTTCCAGCAGCGCTAGCTCCAGATGCCACTGGATGACACCACAGAACCACAGAATGGCCACAGAGCCACAGAGACTTCTCGTCGAGTTTTCTCTGTGCCTCTGTGTGGCTTCTGTGTCATCTGTGGTGTAACGGTGGTTTTGAAATGACTTCACTGACGACTCGACGCCCCATCGCGTGGGGACCGCTCCTCGGGGCGCTGCTCGTGGGTGCCGTGGGGGCTGGCGTCATCGCCTGGCGGCTCCACCTCCAGGCGATCGATCGACAGGTCGCCGCGACGCGAGGAGGGCTGAAGAAGTTGGTGTTGAGCCGGGGAATCCCGCCTAACCAAGACGTGATGGACTACCTCACGGCTCGCCAACAGGCTCTTGAGCGGTGCCTCCAGGCGTGGGTGAAGCTGGCGACCGCTGCTCCGAGTGCCGAAGCGGCGATGGCCGATCCCCAGCTCTACTTCCAAGAACAGCTCCATGACGTCCAGCGCACACTGGAGCGAGCCGCCGCGGCGCGGACGATGCCGGTGCCGCAGCAGTTGGGGTTTCCCAAAGAGCTGCCTCCGTCAGATACCGTCCCGCGTCTTCTCGTCCAGTTATCGCTCATCAAGGAGCTTGCGGGGCTGATGTTCGAGCAGGGGGTCGCGGGACTCTCGTCATTCAAGATTGAGGATCCGGAAACGGCGCCGGAGGACGAAGGGGAGGTGGTGTTCCTCACGCGCTTGCCCGTTCGGGTCCGGTTGACGAGTTCGCTGCCGCAGCTCCTCAAGATCCTGGCGGCGATCGAAGGGGCGGATCCGCTCATCGAGCTGCGGGCCATTCGCTTGGCGACTGGGGCCACCCCGGACACCCTCGACGCAGAGCTCTCGCTCGCGCGGTACCTGATGGTCGCAGCGCCTGAGGCCGCCAGCACGATCGAGCAACCCGAGCCTCCTGCGAAGGCGATCCCGAAGCGGACGAAGAGGAAGAGCGCGCGCTGATGCACGCGAGGCCGCTCTCGAGCCCTGCTGTTGGGCTTGCCGTGGCGACCGCGGTGGTCGCCCTCGCGACCTGGAGATGGCAGGCGAGCATCGTCCGGGCTCAACCGACAAAAGCCATCGAGGACGCGTGGGAGCAGGTCAAGGAGGCGTACCCGTTGCCTCAGGACGCAGCCCCGCGCGCGTCCTTCTCGGCTGAGATGGCCGACGCCCTGGTGCGCGCCAACCCGTTTTCTCCCCAACGGCGATTCGTTCCTCCTCCTCCGACCCAACGGACGGGAGAGACATTGACAGAGCCGCTCCAGCCAGCCGCGTTCATCTATAAGGGGCAGATCAGTGTGGGGAAGCGTCAGCGAGCGATCCTGGAAAACACCGCGACCCAGAAGACCCATTTTCTCGAAGTCGGACAAGAGGTTGCAGGATTCAAAGTGCTTGACATCGCGCAAACCCAGGTGGTAGTATCAAACCTTCAAACGCACGAGGACGTTGTGGTGCCGCTGGTCTCATCGGCCGGTGCGGAGGCGGACAAGAGCGCTTCAGAGGCGCCGGTCGCACCATCTAGGCCATAGAGGTTGACGTTGAGTGACAGCGAGAAACCTGAGCGGCTGAGCGCGCGGTGGCGAAGGATCGCGCTCGTGGCTACCCTCAGCGTCCTGTGCGGAGCCCCGGTCCTCGTTCAGGCAGAAGATGCTCCCGCGGGTGACGATCCTCCCGCCGCGGTTTCCCCGTCGTACGCCTCGGTCTTCAACACCGTGCCTCCAGCGGCAAATCGCATTGCGCCTATCCTCCGGCGCACCACCGAGCTGTTCCAGTCCGACGCCGCCACGCGACGCATGATCAAGCAGCGGCGCTCTGAACAGGATGCGCTGAAGACCAAACTCACCACGATCAACGGGGAGTTCGAGGTCCTCACCCAACACCGCGCGCAGCTCCAGCAGCAGATGGTGGCTCTTGAAGCCGAGCACCAGGCGCGGATCCAGGCGCTGCGGCAAGAGCTGGAGGCGAAGCTCAAACGCGAGCTCGCTGACGCGGCCGCACAGATGGGGACCGAATTTGAACGGGAGGTGGCGAGCCAGGTGCAGTTGTTTGAAAGCCGTCAACGCGGAGAGATCGAGCGGCTCCTCGAGCAGGAGCTCCAGCTTAAAGAACGAGAGCTCCAGCAGGTCGGCGAGGAGCTCGGCATGCAGACGCAGGAGCTCTCCGATCGGCTCGCACGACTCGATGTCGGCCACGAGGTGACGGATCAGGTGACCCGCACGGCCGCGGAGGCGTTGGCCAAGCGACGGGCCGAATTCCAGGCCCGCCGCGAAAACCTCCAGCAAGAGCGGGAGGTGCGTGTGGCGAAGGCGCGCGAGGAGTTCCTGGTTCGGATCAAGGACAACCAGGCCGCAGAGCAGCGTCGGCGTCTCAGGATTCGAGAGGCGAGCCTTCGCCAGGCGATGGCGGAGCTCCTCCACAACACGCACCTGCAGGAACTGAGTCGCATCGAACAGGTTCGTCAGACGTTTGAGCAGGTGAAAGAGCGCTACGGCTTCCTCGCGCAAGAGCAGGCCTCGCTGAGTGCTCGCATTGCCGACTTCGATCGGGAACTCGCCGAGCAGGCCCGCCGC